>Ga0207674_10004263_pt1 | contig 17251 bp, 14 predicted proteins | sample KBSCornC72_FD_184303 | JGI IMG/M metagenome (GOLD analysis project Ga0207674, IMG submission 184303) | Corn rhizosphere microbial communities from Kellogg Biological Station, Michigan, USA - KBS Corn C7-2 (SPAdes) (version 2) | ecosystem: Host-associated > Plants > Roots > Rhizosphere > Soil ... | reverse complement strand
GGAAACCGACAAGAAAGGACGTTTCAACTTTGAGGTCGGACACAGCTTGGAATTACCGGACGCGAGTGTCGGCTCTGATATGACCGGCCGCGGCTCACCTTTTGGCAACATGCCCGGCGCAAGCAGCAATATGTCCAATCGCATGGGTAACACTGACCGCCGGCTTTGGGGTTGCGAACTGCGCGCGGCGCTTCCGGGTTTCCGTTCCGACGTGATCCAGCTCGACACAATTCATTACATGGACAATCCCAACATCGGGACGATCATCTTGCATCGATTGGCAAAGGTGGATGGATTGACCATTAGCGTGGTTTCCGCTCTCGCGCCAAAAGACGCACGCAAGGCTTATGAAAAGGGGCGGGAGGCCGAAGCCAAGAAGAAGCTGGACGACGCCCAGAAGAATTTCGAGAAAGCGGTTAGCGTATATCCGCAGTATTCCGCCGCTTGGTTCGAACTGGGCCGCATTAACGAGCAGAGCAATCGCATCGATGAGGCTCGCAAAGCCTACCAGCAGGCCATCGCGGCTGAACCGAAGTTTGTCCTGCCCCGCGAGCAACTCTCCTGGCTTGCGTTGCGCGAAGCCAAGTGGCAGGAACTGGTCGACCTGACCGATCAATGGTTGCAGTTGGACCCTTCAAATTCTCCCGATGCATACTATCTCAGCAGCATCGGTAATCTGCAGATGCAGCATTCAAGTGTCGCGGAGAAAAACGCCCAAGAGGCTGTCCGTATGGACCCCGGCAAGAAGAACATGCGGGCGCGCTATGTGTTGGGCCTGGCACTGGCGCAGAATCACGATTTCACAGCGTCGGCCGACGCCATTCGCTCCTACTTGGATGCAACTCCGGACGCGAAAGACAGAGCCGTAATTCAGAAGCAATTGGAGCAAATCCAAGAGGCGGCGCAGGAAAAGGTACAATCCGGCGCAAATCAACCGAAACCTCAATAGCCACGCGCTACACTGAAGGCATGAGGCCGCTCTTTTTGCTCGCCTTAGCGGCCGTTTTGCCGCTGTGCGCTGCCGATGCTGCCTTCCAGCGGGCCGAAAATAAACTGGATCGTATCCAGTCCGGCCACGCTCGTCCGGGTTCGGTTATCGTATTCACGCCTGCCGAAATGAACGCCTGGGCGCGAGGTCGCGTGCCGCAGATGTACCAGGGCATTCGTGACCCCAGCGTACAACTGGGCGCCGGCACCGCCACCGGTTCCGCGTTCGTCGATTTACTGAAGATGCGGCAGGGCGAAGGGCTGGCCACCAATTCCCTGATCGCGAAGCTGATCGAGGGCGAACGGCCGCTTAAAGTCTCCATCCAGCTTGAATCCGCTCAGGGACGCGCCACCGCACGTCTGACGCGCCTGGAGATCTCCGGTATCGCGGTCACTGGAGTGGCCTTGGATTTTCTGGTGAATGAATTCTTCCTTCACCTTTTTCCTGACGCCAAGGTCAACAAGCCATTCGAATTGCACGATAACATCGAGCGCATCGAACTTCGCCCGGACGGAGTGCGGGTCACGATGCGGAAGTGAGTGCCGCTTTCGCGGCTGCGCGGCCTGTTTGGATGCAGTCCGGGATGCCAATGCCGTCGTAGGCATTGCCTGCCAGATGTAGTCCGGGAATCGCGCGGGCGCGCGCCCGGATTTCCGCGACGCGCTGCTGGTGGCCCAGCGTATATTGAGCCATCGAGCGAGGCCAGCGCGCGATCACCTGTGAGACAGGCGCCGCCGTCAGGCCTAGAATTCGACGCAGCTCTTCCCGCGCGATTGCGGTCACCGATTCATCGGATTCAGTCAGGATCGCGGGATCGCCGATGCCGCCAAAGAAGCAGCGCAGCACAATGCGGTCATCCGGAACGCGGAACGAAAACTTGGTGCCCACGAAGGTGCACGCCGCCAGACGTTGACGCTCTTTCTGAGGCACCAGGAAGCCAAAGCCCGCGCGCTTGCCGTCGAAGTCCGCCGCGCGGTAGATCAACGAGAGCGTCAGCGAAGAACTATAGTCGATGCTGCCAAGCAGTGCCGCGAGCCGCTCATCGAGTCCCGCGACCAGACCCGCCGCCGACCACGCCGGACACGCCACGATCACTTGATCGGCGTCGATCCACTCGCCTCCGGCGCGGACCCGGAACCCGTTGTCCGAGCGCTCAATCGTTTCTGCCTCCGCGCGGCACACCTTCACGCGCGCTGCCAGAGCGTCAACCAGCGTGCCGAGGCCGCCCTTTAATGTGCGGAAGAGCGGGCCGCTGGGCGCCGCGCCGGAACGTCCGGCCAGAACTCCGCGCACCAGGCTCCCGTACTTCGCTTCCATTTGCAGAAAACGCGGCAGCACGCCGCCAACGCTCAGTTGCGCCGGATCGCCTCCATACACGCCCGAGAGCAGCGGCTCGGCCAGATAGTCCAGCGTTTCCTGTCCGAAGTGATCGGTTACAAACTCGGCGACGCTGCGATCGCGCGAATCTCCGGGCTTGCGAAAATATTCCAGCCCCATGCGGACCTTGGTCCCCCAGCTCAACAGCGGCGACTTAACCATGGGCATGACGCGCGTGGGCACAATCATCATCACGCCTTCCGGCAGCGCGACCAGTGCGCCGTGTTTCAAGATATAAGTGGTGCGCTGGTGATCGTTGGAGCCGATCACGTCGCCTTCCAGGCCCAACTCTTGGATGAGAGCCAGCGCCGCCGGCTTGGCGGAGAGGAAACTATCCGGTCCGCATTCGAGCGTGCAGCCATCGGCCAGGCGGGTTTCTATGACGCCGCCCAGACGCGGCTGCCTTTCGAGGATGGTGCAATCGGCCCCTGCGGCGGTTAGATCGACGGCGGCAGAAAGGCCGGAGATGCCCCCGCCCACGACGATCACTTTCCGGCTGGCCTCTGGCACCTGGCCCTGGCCCCTTTTCCCTACGGCCGGAAATCGCGCACGATTTCGACGCAGGCCTTCACGTTTTCCACCGGGGTTTCCGGCAGAATCCCGTGGCCCAGGTTAAAGATGTGACCCGGCCGCGAACCGGTACGCTTCAGCAGTTCATGCACCCGCATCTTAAGCTCTGGTAGCGGAGCCATCAGCACTGCCGGATCCAGATTGCCCTGGATCGCCGAGCGGTAGCTGATATCCAGCCATGCCTGATCGATATTAATGCGCCAGTCAACGCCCATCACGTCGCCGCCAGCGGCATGCAGCTCGCGAAAAAAACCCGCTGCACCCGTGCCGAAATGAATAGCGGGAACACCCGCCGCGCGAATGCGTTCGATGAGCGCGCGTGAATAAGGGGCCACGTAGCGGACGTAATCGTCCGGTCCTAACGCTCCCACCCAGCTATCGAACACCTGTACGATGCGCGCACCAGCTGTAACTTGCAGCACCGCGAAAGCCCCCAGCACGTCCACCAGCTTGCCCATCAGCCGGCGCCATAGAGTTTCGTCGCGGTACATCATGGACTTGGTCTTCAGAAAATTGCGCGAGGGGCCGCCTTCGATCATATAGCTGGCCATGGTAAACGGCGCGCCCACAAAACCGATCACCGGCACGCGGCCGGCCAATGCACGGACCACCTGCTGGATTGACTCGCCCACATAGCCCAGATCATCGGTATTCGAGATCGACAGGCTATCGACGTCGTCGCTCGTCCGCACCGGATTATCGATCACCGGACCCTCGCCGGGCGCGAAGCGCAGCTTCAGGCCCATCGGCTCCACCGGCAGCAGCAAATCGGCGAAAATAATGGCTGCATCCACATCCAGAATTTCGACTGGCTGCAGGGTCACCTGGGCGGCCAAATCGGGGCGTTTACAGATCTCCAGGATGCCGTGTTTGGCGCGGATGTCCCGGTATTGCTTCATATAGCGGCCCGCTTGCCGCATAAACCACACCGGGCGGACGTCGGTCGGCCGGCGGCGGCAAGCATCAAGAAACCGGCTACTCATGGGGGCCACACGCATTTCCCCAAATTAGCACAAACGTTCTTAGGAAATCGTGTTTTTTGCGCGTCCGCGGCGGATTCTCTTTAGAATCTGCGGCGCTTTGGCGCTCAGCGCGGCCGGAAGGGCAGGTTCAAATTGCAGATCGGGAGTATGGTAAAGCTGGAGCCGCTCCGCTAACTGGTGTCTTAAGAACTGTTTAGCGTGCTCGATGGCCGCGAGCGTAACCGCTTGCTGCTCGGGCGTGCCTTGCAGCAGCAACCGCACATTGGCGCGGCGAAAATCCGGCGAAACGTGAACCTCGCTGACAGCGGCCGGACCGACTCGCGGATCGGTCAACTCATAGTTGATCAATTCGTCCAGTTCCTCGCGGAGACCTTCGGAGACGCGCTCATTGCGGTGCGGGTCCAAATTTCAGAATACACCCGACCAAGGGGAGCATTTCAGACTTCCCTCAGCTCATGCCCCCGGGTGGCCTTTCGCGATCCACTTAGACCAATAAAAAGTCATCGGTGTCGTGCCGGTGTTGGTAATCCCGTGCAGCGTGTTTCCGGCGCAATACATGATTGCACCGGGACCTGCCTGGACGATTTTCCCATCGCATTCGATTTCGCCCGTTCCCTCGCTGACGATCAGGAACTCTTCTTCGGGGTGGCGGTGCGGCGGATGCGGGCTTGCGCCCGGAGCCAGAATTGCCATGCCTGCGCAAATGCCGCCCAGTTGATCGGTAGGGCCATTGTAATGCGTGAAAACCCGGCTGCCTTCCATGCTGGTGCTCGCCACGTTCGTCAAATCCAGCACGCCGTCGCGCAGCTTCGCCGCGGCTGTGGCGACGGTGACTGCGTTATCTTTCTGAAGCATCCTGCCTCCCTAATGCACAAATAACCGAGCGGTGCCCATTCATCTGGCTGCGCCAGAATCGTGCTGCTCCATTTTATAGCGATGAGACCGGTATTGTCGGCATTGGCCGAGGGTCGTACGGGAATTCGGGGAATTCCCTAGTAGGCCCAATAGGGGCCGGTGCCAGCGGGCGAGGCTTGACCTTCAATCCCGACGAACACTGTTCGTCCTAAGAAGAACGGTATACCCCAATCGAAGGAACCGGAATTCGGGCCGCCTATGTTGTTAAACACGACTGAGGGCGAATCGATGAGGGGCAAGGCATTGGCAATCGAGAACGCAACATTTATTGAGATTGGAACACCGGTTCCTTTGGGATTCGGGCCGCTATTTATGGCGCTGAAACTTACGGGAGAGGCTGGGCAATAGAAGCCGTTGGCATGACTGTTGGCGGCGCAGTCGGGCAGGCCGGTAGTGGATGAATCCAGAAAAAAGTAGCCGCTGGAACCGCTGTCGATGAAGCTGCCCGAATGGGCGATGCCGTTGAAGGTCGTGGTGAAATCCCCTCCCGAGTCGGCACCCTGAGCCTGCGCGCCAACCAGCCCGTTGTTGGACTGCGTGCCAATCCCAAAAATCATGGAACCAGCCAGCGACACCGAGCCTGCAGCTCCCACCTGAGGAAGAATGATTGCCAGGCCGTTATTGTCCTGCGGGAACATCCAGACCGGATTCTGCAACTGGGAGGCTAAAGGAACGGAAGCCGTGATGCAGCCCGTCGTCGGGCAACTGAAATACACCGCGGGAGGCGCTGATGTGGTGCAGGCGGAGCCGCAGTCCTGACGGAAAAGACCTACACCAAGGATTCCATTGGCGCCCAGATCAGCTACCGTTTGAGCGGGAGTCCCTCCGGCGCTGCACGATGCAGGAGCGGCAGCGAAATTGGTGGGGCTGATGATCTGAATGGGCACGGCTGAAGCCACTTCGCCGGCCATTTGAACATCTACCTTCACGAGAGGCCCCCATTGGTAGGTGGTGTCGGCGTACTGAACACAGTTCCCGATCGGATTATTGCCGGTGTCCACGAGATAGGGCACACTCAACATCACCAAAGATGCCGGGATGCGAAGTCCAGTGGAACCAGTGTCGACCAGAACATGGTCGATGCTCTGGCATGTGATAGTTCCTGGCACACATATCGTGACAGTTGTATAGAGACTATTGTTAACGCCCACTGACTGACCGTTCACGATCGGACCATAATCCATTACCACGGGCTGAACGTTGTTAACGGCGGGCGGAGGTGTTGTGGTCACACCCGAACCGATGCGTCCACTGCCACTGCCCGCACTACAGGCCGCGAGACTCATCAACAGAACCGCCGTGGCGGATTGGCGCCAGCGGACCAGCCTCACTTCACCGCGTCCTCGGTTACTCCGCCGGGCAGCATGGAGTTAAGATAGGCGCGCCCATGGAAGGCGCGGGAGTGACCGGCGCTTTCGACCACCAGATCGGGGTTGCGCACCACGGCGACTTTTCGTCGGGCCGATTTAGAACGCAGGGTATTTTGAAATTCGGTATTGTAGGGGCCGAGCAATTGCGCCAGATCGGGGATCGTCGGTCCGGTCCATGAGACTCCAAATACTTTGCCGGCGGGCGTAACATACTCGCGGATCAGAGTACCGTCATCTCGGGAAATCTCGTGGACCGTATAGCCCCGTCTTTCTACAACCGCGCGTTTGGCGTGAAGATTGGATTGGTCGGCCACCACCGACTCGGCGGAGCCTCCCAGCGTAGCCCCTGCGGGGGATGCCGCCATGGCCAAGATCGAAAGAAGAAACAATTCATTACGCATGAGTGCTTTACGCCTGCTGCTCTCGTTAACGTACTGACGCCCTACTGGAGGCCTTCGTTACCCGGAATGCGTCCGCCAGACCAAGCATGCCTTCACAATTGTAAACGGCTCACGGTGATGGACCCCTGGAAGCACAATTCGGTGTCGCGTCCGGGTGTGCGCGGGCGAGCCTGGTAGGAGCCGGCAAAACGCAAGGCGTCGCCCTCGCGATGGAAGCGCACATCCAGCGGCTGGTTATCGGGATCGCAAATCACGGTAGCAGCAAGATCGCCATTATGAGTATGCGGGAGATTCACGTTCCAGTAATTCTTGGGCGAGCAGTCCTGCGCGAGCAATTGTGCCAGGACGGGCCGCGCCAGCTCGCGCGAGCGATTCCATTCGAGCGGGACGCCCTTCCGGATGTACTGCGAAACGGCAATTGCCGGCTTGCCCAGCAACGCCGCTTCACGCGCCGCGGCAACGGTGCCGGAAGTAAACAGATCCGAGCCCAGATTTCCTCCGCGATTGATTCCCGAGAAGACCCAATCGATTTCTTGAAAGACAGCGGTCAGCGCGACCCGAACACAATCGGCGGGAGTTCCGGTCAGCGTGAACTCGCGCGGCGCGATCTCGGCCAAAAGCAGGGAGGAGTCTTCCGTCACGCGGTGGCCGGCGGAGGAATGAGGATCGCGCGGAGCGAGCACATACACCTCGCCCAGTTCCGCTGCCAGCGCCTTGAGAACCGCCAGCCCGGGTGCATCCCAGCCATCATCGTTGGTTACCAGGATGCGCAATGGAGCCATACCTCCTATCTTGGCAAATGGCGGCCTCCGGAAAAATAGCGTCGAAGCCGGGGCCGGTCTACTGTCCTTCGACGATCTTGGAATCGCTCTGAAACTTTCGATAGCCGCTATAACGAATATCGTATTCGCCGCGCAGCGCCTTGAGCAGAGCCAGGCGGGCCTGGAAGCGCACGAGCATACTCGACGGCAGCCAGATTTCATCGTTCACGCGAGTCTGTTCGAAGTGCATGCTGCTGCCGGGCGCGATGCGCAGAAGTCCGAAACCGACCGAGATCGTGTTCAGCACATCGGCGTCCACTTTGACCCAGTGGTAGGTTTCCTGCTCGATCCAAATAGTGGCCCGAACTTTTGCGAAGTTTTTGGCCTGCGAATGAACGGCGCGATACCCGGGTTTCGGCCGGGCTTCAATCATCCAGGCGGGATGGTTGCTGACGGCGTCGTTCCCCACTAGACGGAAGGTGAAAGCGTCGGGGATTTCCCGAATAAACTCTCGCTCTTCGGCACGTTCCTCTTGATAGCGGGCCTGTTCGGCGGGAGATTCATGCTGGCGCTTGGCGAGTTCGCTATCCAGTTTGGCCTGCTCTCGGCGTTCCTCGCGGGCGGACAGGGGCTTGTCATTGCGCGCGGTGAGGCGCTCATAGGGATGGCCTCCCAGAATCAGAATTTCGTTAGTTTCGCTACGGTCGCTGGCGATTTTGCCATTGCGCGCATATTGACGGAACTCGGAGCGCTCCTGGTAGGTGTAGTTCTTACGGCTTTCATAGTCAGTCCAATCGCGCTCGACGGAACGGCGGACGATATCGAGCGCATCGGGGGCGGGTTCTTGCGCCGGAGCGCCCAGCGCCATCAGCAAAAAAACGCCGATAATGCTACGCGCTAACAACTCGTGAGACTACCGGCTGGGCCGGAAGGGTAATCGTGAATTCAGCGCCGCGTCCGTCCCGATTGGCGGCGCGCACCTCACCAGCTTCCTGCTTCACGATCGTGTGCACGACGTGCAGGCCGAGGCCGCCCAAAGTCTTGGTGGAAACGCGGGGATCGAAAATCACGCCTAGCAGCTCCGGCGCGATTCCGCAGCCTTCGTCGGCCACCACGATTTGAATCTCATCATGCTGGCGCCGGGCATCGACGAAAATGGTTCCACCCTGCGGCATGGCCTGCACCGCGTTACAGAACAAATTGATGAGTACTCTTTCCCAGGCCCATGCATGCCGCAGTACCAACTCGGGTTCGATGCGGCAGTCGAATTGAATCTTCGGGCCGGGCCGCGACATCATCGAATCTTCCACCAGAGCCCGCGCATTCTTCAGAACGGTTTCAAACGGCGCCGAAGGCTGATCGATGGCCTGCATGCTTTGCGTGATTTCCCTGCCGCGCTCGACGCTGCGAAAGATCGCTGCGGACAGGTGCACCCAGCGCGGGTCGCCCGAAAGGGTGTCGGCGGCGTCCAGCAGGGTTTGGAACACATTATTCAGATCGTGGATCAAGCCGGGCAGAGCGAGATCGAAAAGTGGGTCCATGGACTAATGTGCGATTTCCCGCAGTGTACTAAAAAACTCGGGGAAGGACACGCCCGCTGATTCCGCGCCATGAATGGTGCAGGGGCCATCTGCGGCCAGCGCAGCCACGGAGAAGGCCATCGCGATGCGGTGATCGCCGGCGGAATCGATTTCCGCGGCGCGAAAGATCTGGCCTCCAGGGATATGAAAACCGTCAGGTGTGGTTTCGATGGCCACCCCCATGCGCAACAGATTGGATTCGATGGCGGCGATACGGTCGGTCTCCTTGACGCGCAACTCGGCGGCATCGCGAACTACCAGCCCACCTTGGCTCGCGGCGCCGAGAATCGCCAGCGCGGGGATTTCGTCGATTAGCGCGGCGGTCAGTGCGCCTTCAATCAGGCCGCCTTTGATTTTCGAAGCCCGGACGCGCAGGCTGCCAATCAATTCGCCGCCACTTTGTTTGACATCGATTACTTTAATCGACGCGCCCACGGCAGTCAAAAAATCCAGCAGAGAAGAGCGCGTCGGGTTCAGCCCCACGTTGTGGATCACCAGGCTGGCCTCGGGCATCAGCAGCGCGGCTACCAGAAAGAAGGTCGCGGAGGACAGATCGCCGGGAACCACCAACTCGCGGCCCGTGAGCCGTGCGCCGGCCGTCAGCTTAATCACACGCTGGTGAACTTCGATCTCGGCGCCGAATTCCGCCAGTGCGATTTCGGTATGATCGCGGGTGCGCACCGGCTCGCGGACAATGGTGTCGCCCTCGGCGAACAGTCCCGCTAACAGCACGCAGCTTTTCACCTGCGCACTGGCCACGGGCAGGGTGTAGTCGATGCCATGGAGATGCCGACCGTGGATCGTGAGCGGCGGGAAACTCCCGCTTCGCCCGGAAATCTGGCGGCCTTCGATATGCGCGCCCATTTCAGCGAGCGGGCGGATGATGCGATCCATGGGCCGCCCGGAGAGCGATTCGTCGCCGCCAATGCGGGTGTTGAAAGACTGCGCCGCGAGGATTCCGGAGAGCATGCGGATGGTGGACCCGGAATTGCCGGCGTCCAGTTCCCCGGCTGGTTCGCGCAACGCGCCGCCATGGAGGATGACTTTGCCATTGCTGCGCTCCACTCGGGCGCCTAGTGCCGACATGCAGGCAAGCGTCGACTGGCAATCCGCGCCCGTCGAATAATTATGGATCGTGGTAACTCCTTGGGCGATACCTCCCAACATTCCGTAGCGGTGGGAAATGGATTTGTCGCCGGGCAGTGTAATGACGCCCTCAATGGATTTTGCGGGCGAAACGGTTTCGTTCATGAATCTTTAAGTGTAGCGGTTCAGTCTGGAATTCTGGAGCAGCCGGTGGATCTAACGGAACATGTCCTTGAGGAAAGCCGCGCGGTCGACCCCCTGCCTGAGTTCTTCGCGAGCGAGGGGCCGGGTTTCGTTTTCCTGCGCTCGTCCTCCGCGCCCGCGATAGGCGGAAATCATCCAGCGCACGCCTTCATAACTGCGCCAGTAGATATTCTCGCGAACGACGTCGCTTCGCAGGCTCAGAATTTCGCGGCGCGCGAAACGCTGTAGCTTGCTCCCGTGTAGCGGAAGCGCGGCGTTGTTGAATTGCAGGGAGGCCGGTGGGGCCGAGCACGAATTCACCTGCAGGATGGCGAGGCGTGTATCCGTCCGCATGGCATCGCCGGTGGCATTCCGCGTAAACGTGGGAACATCGGTGCGCTCCGGGGAGTCCAGGACGCTGGCGCAGGAGGTGAATAACAAATCGTTCACTACCTTGTCGCGTTCATCGTCCACATTCTCAGCAATCTTGTGAGCCATCGCCTTACCCGGACGCCAAAACGCAAAGTCGATGTCATGGGTGGCGGCGCCGATCCACACTTGCCGCCCGTTCCAGGTTGCGGGTTGCTTCCAGATCCGGATGTGGTGACGTTTGGACACGTCGTTAAAACTCTTTTGCCATGACATTTCCGCTTTTTGGTCTTCTACCAGCAGGTCTGACATGGGAGCGGTGCTATCCCCGTGCCCGTCGGCAACCGCGCGGATGCTGCGGATATTCGAGCGAAGCGAGGCTGGCTGCGGCTCGACCCATCCTGCGGCTTCAAAGGCGGTGACGATATCGTCGCGAGAACCGATGAACATCACGTTAAGGAGATCCGACGGGCGGTTGGTATAGGCTGCATACGTGCGCGTGGGCGCTACCGCCAGCAAGGCATCTATTCGCGCGCGATCGTTGCCGGCCAATGGCGGCGCAGTCGCTGGCTGCGGGGCCGGCGCCAGCATGGGACTCGTCAGAGCCAAAGTGAGCTCGACGCCCGCGGGATAATAGATCTCAGGCTCGGGCACTTGCAGAAGCAGAGTCTTGATCGCCCACACTGCCAGCGCGGCATGCATATCCCAGGTAATCGCGGTCCTAATGTAGCCGCCTGTGCGATAGGCCAAGCTGCCGGTGGGACGGTCGCCGCGAATGCCGCCCTCGCGAGTCAGGCGCTCGCGGGCATTTTCAACCTCTTGCACTCGCGCCTCCAGAGGAACGCGCTGCGCATCCGGCGTGGCGATGCTTGTGAACTCCAGATCGAAACCGGCGAGTTCGTGAACCAGCCCGAAGCCTACACGCTGCACGGATTTCAGCCTTCCCGAGACCAGGCTTCCGGCAGGAAGAATTATCTCTCCGTTCGTAACCAAGGGGGCAATCAAGACCGCATCCACCCGGTCTCCGGTACGACTCGCGTAGGAGGAAACAGGAGTGGTCAGGCGGATGTGCAACTGAGCGCCGGACGGCACCTGGCGGGTTGCTAGTAAATTGAGGGCTAACAGCGCATAGGCGAAACTCATGAAGAGCGGCTCATGACAATCGATCTATCATATGCATTTATTGGGCCGTCGTGGGGACGCCTATAGCTCCGTGACGTTCAAGCCAACCAAGGGAGCCCCGCTTCCGCACAGAAAGGATAATAAGATAACTGGGGAATCTCCGATGTCCACCAATCTTCCGCCGCCCGCTAAACTGATCAATGTTCGCGGCACGGAACTGCTGGCTAGCGATACTCGCGAACAGTATCGGCAAAAGCTTGCGCGAATCACGCTGGACTCCATGGTCCAGTTCGTGGGTCTATTGGATGCAAACGGCACCGTACTCGAGATCAATCAAGTTGCCTTGGATGGCGTAGGCATCACACTCTCCGACGTCGAAGGCAAGCCTTTTTGGACCACGTTCTGGTGGCAAGTCTCGGAGGAAATAAACCAGGGCCTCAAAGAGTCCATCCTGCGCGCCTCGCGGGGAGAATTCGTCCGCTGGGATACGGAAATCTACGGACGCGCCGGGGGCCGGGAGACGATCATCATCGATGCCTCGCTCATGCCTGTGAAGGATGAGCAAGGCAACGTCGTGTTCATCACCGCCGAAGGACGCGACATCACGGAGAAAAAGGCCCACGAACGCGAAATCGCGCGCCAGCGCGAGGAATTGGCGAAGCTGGATGTGCTCAAGACCCAGTTCTTTACCAATATAAGCCATGAATTCCGCACCCCGCTGACTCTGATGCTCGGGCCCCTGGAAGACGCGCTCGCCAACACACACGGTATTCTCCCTCCGGGCGCGGCGGCGGATCTTTCTGCCTCGCATCGCAACGCTCTGCGGCTGCTCAAGCTGGTTAACACCATGCTGGATTTTTCACGCATCGAGGCCGGGCGAGTGCAAGCTTCCTATCAACCTGCCGACCTCGGCGCGCTCACGGCGGATCTCGCCAGTAATTTCCGCTCGGTCTGCGAGAAAGCAGGCTTGCAGTTAATCGTGGATTGCCCCGCCCTCAACCCCGCAGACAGCACCCACGAGCCAGCCTATGTAGACCGCGATATGTGGGAGAAGATCGTGCTCAACCTGGTGAGCAACGCTTTCAAATTTACCCTTCAAGGCGAGATCGCGGTGCGCCTCGAAACTCTGGACGGCCGCGCGCGCCTGACGGTCCGCGATACCGGCGTGGGCATTCCCGCCGAGGAACTCCCCCATATTTTCGAGCGCTTCCATCGCATCGAACGCAGTCTTGGCCGCACCCACGAAGGCACCGGTATTGGTCTGGCGCTAGTGCAGGAGCTGGTTAAACTTCACGGCGGCACCATCTCCGCGGAAAGCACGGAGGGTCAGGGAAGCACTTTTACGGTCACCATCCCTCTGGGCAACGCTCATCTCAACCCGGAGCGTATCGGAGCCGTCTCTTCGCTCGCTTCAACTGCGGTCAGCTATGAGGCTTTCGTCGAAGAAGCCTTACGCTGGCTGCCTGTCGATTCGATACCTGAGCTCGACAGGCAGCCCTTGGCCGGCGAAGGGAAGCCCCGCGTTCTCTGGGCTGACGACAACGCCGACATGCGCGCCTATGTCAGCCGGCTACTCAGCGGCCGTTTCGATGTGCAGGCGGTGGCCGACGGCGAGGCGGCCCTGGATGCGGCGCGGGCTGATCCACCCGATCTGGTTCTTTCCGATGTGATGATGCCGAAGCTCGATGGATTCGGTCTGCTGCGCGCGCTGCGAGCCGATCCCGCCCTGCGTGAGATCCCTGTCATTTTGCTTTCCGCCCGGGCGGGGGAGGAGAGCCGCATAGAGGGCATCGAGGCCGGGGCAGACGACTATCTGGTGAAGCCCTTCAGTGCGCGGGAAATCGTCGCCCGGGTAGAGACACACCTGCGAGTATCGCAGATGAGGCGCAATGCGAAGATGGCGCTCCGCGAGAGCGAGAAGCTCTTCAGAACCTTCGCGAACACTGCTCCGGCGATATTGTGGATCACGGAATCCGACGCCACGTGCTCCTTTATATCGCAGAGCTGGTTCGATTACACCGGACAAACTGAACAAGGTGCGTTGGGTTTCGGCTGGCTTGAGGCAGTGCATCCGGAAGACCGCGGCAAGGCCCAGCGCATTCTGCGTGAGGCGTCCGACAAAGGTGAAGGGTTTTCGCTGGATTTTCGGGTGCGCCGGGCTGACGGCGAATTCCGCTGGGCCTTGACATCGGGCCGCCCGAGAGTCAACGCCGACGGCACCTTCGCCGGGTATGTCGGGTCCGTCATAGACATCCATGAACGGAAGCATGCAGCGCTGGCGTCCTCCCTGCTGAGCGCGATCGTCGAATCGTCCGACGACGCGATCATCAGTAAAGATCTGAACGGCGTGATCACAAGCTGGAACAAGGGTGCGGAACGACTATTTGGCTACACCGCGGGCGAGGCGATTGGCAAGTCGGTCACCATGCTGATCCCCGCGGAAAGGCAGGACGAAGAGCCGGAGATCCTTGCGCGACTACGGCGCGGCGAGCGAATGGAACATTTCCAGACGGTTCGTGTGCGGAAGGATGGCTCGCGGATGAACGTTTCGCTGACCGTCTCGCCGGTGAAGGATGCCGAAGGCCGCATTATCGGGGCTTCCAAGGTGGCGCGTGATGTCACGGAAAACGTGCGCCAGGAGGCAGCCTTGCAAGCCGCGAACGCGGCGCTTAAACGCGCCAATGCCGATCTGCAGCAGTTCGCCGACTCAGCTTCGCACGATCTCCAGGAACCGCTCCGCATGGTAGCGGCTTACAGCCAGCTGCTGCAAAAACAATTTGGCGGTCAGATGGGACCCATTGGTGACAAGTATATTAGCTACACTGTCGAAGGTGCGATGCGCCTGGAGCGCCTTTTGGAGGCCCTGCGAACGTACACGCAGCTATCCGCGTCGGAGGAAGAGCCTAGAGAAGATGTTGATGCGGGAGCGGTCCTGAAGACAGCGCTTTCCAATCTGAAGGTCGCCATCAAAGAGAGCGGCGCCTCCATTACATTTGCCGCGCTGCCGCATATCCGCATGTACGAGTTCCAGTTGGAACAGCTTTTTCAGAATCTGATCGCCAATGCGATTCGCTACCGCGGCGATGAGCCGCCACAAATCTCCATAGACGCTCAAAGGCAGGGCGACAAGTGGCAGTTTTCCGTTCAAGACAACGGAATCGGTATCGAACCCCAGTTCCAGAGGCAAGTCTTTGGAATGTTTAAGCGTCTCCACAGCAAAGCCGAATATCCCGGCACTGGCATGGGCTTGGCGATCTGCGAGCGGATCGTCGAACGCGCCGGAGGGCGGATTTGGGTTGACTCAGAACGCGGGAAAGGCTCTACATTTTACTTTACGGTTCCCTGCGGAAATGCCATCCGGAAAGATCCCGGGACGAAACTCTGAAGCACTGACCGAACAGCAATCCCCGAGTCTCAACACGACCACGTTACTCCCCTGCTGCGAAGCATAGGGCCGGGGGCAGTCTTTACGCCGTGTGAGAAAGATCTCTTTTCCACACGCTGCGCAACGCGCCGAGCGTGATAGGTAAAGCGCCGGCGAGGAGGAAGACCATATCGCCTACCATGCGGAGCCATTCCAGCTTGTGGAAGGTGCCGCCCATCAGAAATGTCAGGCGGCGCGCGTGCCAATAACCGTTGGCGATGGAATCCCAGAGCTGGATCACTCCTCCGGGGAAGAGATCCAGGATGACCATCAACGCGAGCCCTGCATTAGCACCCCAGAAGCCCCACCGGATGAACTTCTCCGTACCTTTCCAGGCAGTGTCGGATTGCATGGCCCTCAAGCAGAAGACCAGGACTGCCAGGGCCAACATTCCGAAGACACCGAACATCGCGGCGTGTGCGTGATTGGCGGTGAGCGTCGTACCCACTTCGAAGTAGGAAACGATCGGCAGGTTGATCAGGAAACCGAAGACCCCTGCGCCCACGAAATTCCAGACACCCACGGCCATAAGGAAATAGATGGACCACTTCTGACCGGAGGCCATGTCCGGAGCGCCCTCTGCCTTCCTCAGATTGATGAAATCCCAGGCATCCAGAGTCAAGAGCGTGAGGGGCACAACTTCCAAAGCCGAGAAGCACGACGCCAGCCCCATGTTTAGTGTGCCCTGGCCCGTGAAGTACCAATGGTGGCCTGTGCCGATGATCCCGCCAGTGAGATACAGGATGGCATCCAAGTAAATCAGGTGCGTGGCGGTCCTGGTGCTGACCACGCCCATCTGGTGAAACATGATGGCCACCAATACCGTCGCGAAAATCTCGAAGAATCCCTCTACCCACAGATGGATGATCCAGAAGCGCCAGTTGTCGATGACCGCAAAGTTGGTATCCGGGCCGTAAAAAAGAGCAGGCAGGTAGAACACAGGGATGGCCACGGCCGCATACAAAAAGAGGGAGGACAATTCGCGCGTGTCAGGTCTTTTGATGGCGGGCTGGAGCGCCCGAAACATCAGAAACAGCCAGAAGACGAGGCCCACTGCCAGCAAGAGTTGCCAGAAGCGCCCCAGATCGAGATACTCGGAACCTTGATGTCCGAACCAGAACCAGACCTTCCCCAGTTTGTCGTTGATGCCGAGGGACTCACCTGCCAGACTGCCGACAACCACCACCACCAGAGCCGCAAGAAGTGCGTAGACGCCAATTCTTTGGTGTCTGGGTTCCCTGCCGCCGACCCACGTTGCCAGGAACAGACCGCCGCCCACCCAGGCCGTGGCGATCCAAAAGATAGCGAGTTGCAGATGCCAGGTGCGCGCCAGGTTGTAGGGCAGCCAGCGGGCGATGTCGAACCCGTAGAAAGCCCCCGACTCCACGCGATAGTGGGCGAGCAGGCCTCCCAGAAATGCTTGCGCCAGGAACAGCAGAGCTACGATGCCGAAGAACCATCCCGTCGCCCACTGGCTGGGCGTGAGCTTCAAAGCAGAAGAAGACATCTTGGAACTGGACAACGCAGAGTGCATCATATAAGCGCTACCGCTCTCGCCCTTCCAGCCCAAGTAGTCGAATTTGCCGACGACGAAGAGAATCAAACCAATTCCTGACAGGAGGGTGATGAGACTCAAGGCGCTCCAGACATAAGCCTCGGTGGACGGACGGTTGCCCGCCGCCGGCTCGTAGGGCCAGTTGTTGGTGTACGAATAATCTTTCCCAGGGCGATTCGCCGTCGCAGCCCGCCAACAGCCAGCGGCCGTCCGGGCTGGCGGAGGCGACGAAGGCGTACTTGGGCGTCTTGGCCTCGGTCGTCGCGCGGCCGGCCTTCCAGTCCCAGACGTGGACGGCGCCGTCGAGGCAGTCGGTGATCAACCCGCCGCCGGGTGCGAACCGCACGCGATACACCGGCGCCGCGTGGACCAGCGGCGCCGCCGCGGGCCGGCCGGTCGCCGCGTCCCAGACGCGGGCCGTGCGGTCGTAGCCCGCCGTGGCGAGGAACTTTCCGTCGGGCGAAAAATCAACGTCGAAGCAGCGGCCCTCGTGATGGGGTGCGGCGTAGCGCGGCGCCCCCGACTCCGCGTCGCGCACGTCCGCCGTCAGGTCGCCCCACGAGACGA
>Ga0207674_10004262_pt1 | contig 17251 bp, 12 predicted proteins | sample KBSCornC72_FD_184303 | JGI IMG/M metagenome (GOLD analysis project Ga0207674, IMG submission 184303) | Corn rhizosphere microbial communities from Kellogg Biological Station, Michigan, USA - KBS Corn C7-2 (SPAdes) (version 2) | ecosystem: Host-associated > Plants > Roots > Rhizosphere > Soil ... | reverse complement strand
ATTTGTGCCGCGATGATTGCGGAAACAGCTTCGGCGGCTTTGTCCATTTGCGAGAACGTCGCCACCATCGTGGACCGCGCCCCCTGCGCGGGGACCAGCCGCAGGATCGCCCGGGTGACGATCCCCAGCGTGCCCTCGCTGCCGACGAAGAGCTTGAGCAGGGACAGCCCGGCGACGTCCTTGATCCGCTTCCCGCCGAGCGTCACCAAGGTGCCGTCGGCCAGTACCACGTCGAGGCCGAGCACGTAGTCGGTGGTCACGCCGTACTTCACGCAGCACAGGCCGCCGGCGTTGGTCGCGACGTTGCCGCCGATCGAGCAGATCTCGAACGACGACGGGTCGGGCGGGTACCACAGCCCCTCCACCGCCGCCGCGGCCTTCACGTCCTTGTTGAACGCGCCCGGCTCGACGACGGCGACCTGGCAGAGCGGGTCGATCTCGACGGCCGTCATCCGCTCCAGGCTGACCACGATCCCGCCGTCGACGGCGCTCGAGCCGCCGGAGAGCCCGCTGCCGGCTCCGCGCGGCACCACCGGCACGCGGTGCGCGGCCGCCCACCGGACCGCGGTCTGCACGTGCTCGGCGTTCTCGGCGCGGACCACGGCACCGGGCGTCCCCGCCGAGGGGTCGCGCGACCAGTCGTGGCGGTACTTCTCGACGGCGTCCGCCTCGGTGACGACAACGCCGTCCGGAAGCGCGGCCCGCAGCTCGTCCAGGGCGTTCCGGTCGACGTCGTGCGTGACCTGCATGGGCCCATGCAACCACGCCCGCCTGGCCCGCATCCGGGGCGACTGCCCTGGTGCAGCCGTGGCGTCATCGTCCGTCGACGGATTGTTCAGCTCCTGGGGGGTGACGCCGAGCCTCGGTGGTGGCAATGTCGCTCGGCGGAACAACTCCACACAGAACGAGCAGCAAGGAGCTCATGCGCATGTCTGTACGCATTCATGCCACGAGGCGACGCCTGATCTCGGGCGCTGCCAGTGCCGGTCTCGCGACCGGCGCACTCGTGGTCCCGGCCCTCTCCGGGGCCCTCACCTCCGCGCAGGCGACCCCTGCGCCCGCGTCCGGTTGTCACCTCGGCAACGGGATCTCGCACGTGATCAACATCGTGTTCGACAACGTCCACTTCGGGCGCGACAACCCGAACGTGCCGTCGGACGTGGAACGGATGCCACACCTGCTGAACTTCCTCGAGGACAACGGCACGGTGCTGTCCAACACCCACACACCGATGATCGCCCACACGGCCGACGACAGCCTGAGCATCTACACCGGCCTGTACGGCGACCGCCACGGTCAGCCGCTCTCCAACTCCTACAAGACCTACAACCCCGACGGCACCACCGACCCGGCGGCGTCGTTCGCGTACTGGACGAGCCCGGTCGCCGACACCAAGAACCCGCCGACCGTGGGGCACGACACGGCTCCCTCCATGGTCTACAGCGACACCTCGCCGGGCAGCGGCGCCCCGAACCGCACCACGCCCGCACCGTGGGTCCCGTTCACGCGGGCCGGCTGCAACGTCGGCGACTTCTCGACCGCCAACATGGTCCCCGAGAACGCCGCCGTCGACATCCCGACCCTGTTCGGCACGAGCTCGCCCGAGGAGCAGCAGTACCAGGCCGATCCGGATCCCTTCAAGGACGCCGAGGTCGCCGACTACATCGGTGAGGCCGTGCACTGCGCACAGGGCGCGTCGGTGTGTGCCGACGCCCAGGCCGTGAAGTTCGGCCAGACCACGCCGACGCCGTCCGCCGTACCGGACAGCCTGGCCACCGAGCCCGGCGGCTACCACGGCTTCCAGGCGCTGTTCGGTGCCAAGTACGTCGCGCCGCAGCTCGGAGCGGGGACGCCCGACCTCTCGCGCAACGGCTACCAGGTGACGGACCACTCGGGCAACCTCGTCGACCTCGACGGCAACCCGATCCAGGAGCCGTTCAGCCACAAGCCCGGGTTCCCGGGGTTCAGCCCGACCGCGACCCAGTCGCTGGCCTACCTGGCCGACATGCAGGAGAGCGGCATCCCGGTCACCTACGGCTACATCTCCGACCTGCACGAGCGGAAGGCCACGACGACCGGGACCTGCGACACCGCCACGGCCATCAAGCCGGGCAACCCGATCGGCCCCGGTGACCACTGCTACGCCGAGAACGGCGCGGCGTACGACGCGGCGTTCAAGACCTTCTTCGAGCGGCTGGCCGCCGACGGGATCAACGCCTCCAACACGTTGTTCGTGATCAGTGCCGAGGAGGGCGACCAGTTCGACGGCGCGAACGTCGGTCGGGCGATGACCCCCACCCCGGCCGGGTGCGACGGGGTGACCGTCTTCTGCACCTACCCGAGCGGCTCGATCGGCGAGCTGCAGGCCAACATCAAGGGGCTCCTGTCGGGCACCCCGAGCGCCTCGACGGCGTTCGACATCGAGCCGCAGGGTGCGTCGATCTACGTGCATGGGCAGCCCGGTCCCCAGGACGCGACGCTGCGCCAGCTCGAGCGGGACACCGCCGCGATGAGGTCGGACAACCCCTACAGCGGTCAGCAGCAGGAGAGGATCGTGAAGTACCAGGCCGGCGAGGTGGAGGAGCGGATCCTGCACATGCAGACCGCCGATCCGCTGCGCCTGCCGTCGTACACGATGTTCCCGGTCCCGGACTACTTCTTCGCGACCAGCGGGGTGCCCAACGTCTCGATCAACCCGCTCTTCGCGTGGGACCACGGCTACTACTCACCGAACATCGACGTGACCTGGTCGTCGTTCGTGGGTCCGGGAGTCCGGAACCTCGGCGTCGACGGGCCCACGCCGGAGCAGAGCAACGAGGCCTCCGACCCGAACTCGACGCGCACGGTGCCGCAGGCGTCGCGTCAGGGCACGTGGGTCGAGGAGGTCGACCTCCGGCCGACCATGCTGCACCTGCTCGGTCTGACCGACGACTACGCCACGGACGGCCAGGTGATCTCTCAGCTGCTCCGGCACCCGTCCGAGGCGCTGGCCGACGCGCGGGCACTGGGCGCGGCCTACCACCGGATCAACTCGGCGGTCGGGCCGCTCGCCACGATCACGCTCCAGGCCGACACGAAGGCGCTCGCCAGCGGGTCGGCCGGGCACGACGCACGGTACGTCGCCACCGAGGCCGCGCTGACCAGGCTGGCGGACCGGCGGGACGAGCTCGCGACCAGGATGAAGACGGCCCTGGCCGGGGCGGCGGCCGGGCACGGGATCAGCCACGGCGACAGCCGGAGCCTGGTCGCGCGAGCCGACGCCCTGCTGCGGGAGGCCGGGCGGATCGGCTGACGCGTACGCACCAGCCGACGGCGGATCGTCGCCGGGCCGGGGTGAGGAGCCCCGGCCCGGCGGCGCCCCGACGGCGATAGTGTGCTCGGCGGAGTCCCGCCCATCTGGAGGAGTGCGCCTTGCCCGACGTGAGACCCCTGCAGAAGGTCCTGGTCGCCAACCGTGGTGAGATCGCCGTCCGGGTGATCCGTGCCTGTAGGGACGCCGGCATCGGCAGCGTCGCGGTGTACGCCGAGCCAGACCGCGACGCGCTGTTCGTGCGGCTGGCCGACGAGGCCCACACCCTCGGGGGCACGACCCCCGCCGACTCCTACCTCGACATCGCCAAGATCATCGCGGTCGCCGAGAGGTCCGGCGCCGACTCGGTCCACCCGGGCTACGGCTTCCTCGCCGAGAACGCCGCCTTCGCCCAGGCGGTGATCGACGCCGGACTGGTGTGGATCGGTCCGCCTCCGGAGGCGATCGAGAGCCTCGGTGACAAGGTGCGGGCCCGCCACATCGCCGAGAAGGTCGGCGCGCCGCTCGCACCCGGCACCAAGGATCCCCTGGACAACGCCGACGAGGCGGTCGCGTTCGCTCGGGAGGTCGGCCTGCCGATCGCGATCAAGGCCGCGTTCGGCGGCGGCGGCCGCGGGCTCAAGGTCGCCCGGGAGATGTCCGAGGTCGCCGAGGCCTACGAGTCGGCGGTGCGCGAGGCGGTCTCGGCGTTCGGGCGCGGGGAGTGCTTCGTCGAGAAGTTCCTCGACCGCCCGAGGCACGTCGAGACCCAGTGCCTGGCCGACTCCCACGGCAACGTCGTGGTCGTCTCCACCCGCGACTGCTCGTTGCAGCGCCGCCACCAGAAGCTGGTCGAGGAGGCGCCCGCGCCGTTCCTGACCGACGAGCAGGTCGCGCGTCTGTACGACTCGTCGAAGGCGATCCTGCGCGAGGCCGGATACGTCGGCGCCGGCACCTGCGAGTTCCTCGTCGGGCAGGACGGCACGATCTCCTTCCTCGAGGTCAACACCCGGCTGCAGGTCGAGCACTGCGTGTCCGAGGAGGTCACCGGGATCGACCTCGTCCGCGAGATGTTCCGGATCGCGGCCGGCGAGGAGCTCGGGTACGACGACCCCGAGATCCGCGGCCACTCCATCGAGTTCCGGATCAACGCCGAGGACGGCGGCCGCAACTTCATGCCGGCCCCCGGCACGCTCTCGTCGTGGCACCCGCCGCAGGGCCCGGGCGTCCGTCTCGACGGGGGCTACGAGAACGGCGAGACCGTGCCGGGCTCGTTCGACTCGCTGATCGCCAAGCTGATCGTGACCGGGCGCGACCGCACCCAGGCCCTGGAGCGCTCCCGACGCGCGCTCGCCGAGTTCGTCGTCGACGGCATGCCGACGGTCATCCCGTTCCATCGAGCGGTGGTCGACGACCCGGCGTTCGTCGGCGCGTCGAACCCCTCGGGCTCGGGCTCGTTCGACGTCTACACCACGTGGATCGAGACCGACTTCGACAATCAGCTCACGCCGTACGACGGCGACGTCGCCGAGGCCGAGGACACCGGTGAGCGGCAGACCGTCGTCGTCGAGGTCGGCGGACGCCGTCTCGAGGTGAGCCTTCCCGGTGGACTCGGCTCGGTCGGCGCCACGGCCGGTGGCGCGAAGAAGCCGAAGCGGTCCGCCGGCAGGAAGGCCACGGCTGCCGCGAGCGGCGACGCCGTCACCAGCCCGATGCAGGGCACGATCATCAAGGTCGCCGTGGAGGAGGGCCAGGAGATCGCCGAGGGCGCCGTGATCGTGGTGCTCGAGGCGATGAAGATGGAGCAGCCGCTCAAGGCCCACAAGGACGGGACGGTGACCGGGCTGCAGGCCGAGGTGGGCGTCACCGTCACCAACGGTGCCGTCATCTGCGAGCTCAAGGACTGAGCACCCACCGGACTACCCTCGCCCACGTGTCCGAGTCCGCCCCGCGTCTGCGCAGCCCGCGCGAGCGCGTCAGCCCCAGGGCGCGACTGATGTGGATGTGCACCGACCTGCTCCGCAGCGTCCCGCCGATGGCGCTGCTCCTCCTGGCGACGGGCCCGTGGCACTGGTTCGACCTGCCGACATGGTGCCTGGTGGCGGTCGGCGTGCTGTTCGTGGCCTACGGCCTGCTGGTGCCACTGTGGCGCTACCAGGTGCACCGGTGGGAGGTGACCGACACCGCGGTGTACACCCAGACGGGATGGTGGGCCCGCGAACGCCGGATCGCCCCGATGTCGAGGGTGCAGACCGTCGACCACCGCGAGGGCGCGATCGCGCGGCTGTTCGGCCTGGCCACGGTTCGGGTGACGACGGCGTCCTCGGCCGGCGCGCTCACCATCGAGGGGCTCGACCAGCAGCGGGCGTTGGCCATCGTCGAGGACCTGACGCGGATGGCGGACTCCGTGCCCGGGGACGCGACCTGACCGATGGACGCCTTCGACAGCGCCCTCGGGTGGCAGCGGCTCGACCGGCGCATGCTCCTCGTGCACCCCGTGCGCGACCTGGTCCGGTTCCTTCCCGCCCTCGTCGCCCTCCTGGTCTTCCGGCGCTCCTCCGACACCGGGGGGTGGTGGGGGCTGCTCGGCGTCGCCGTGCCGATCGCCCTGGGACTCTCCCGCTACCTGACCACGAGCTACCGGATCACCAGCGGCCGGATCGAGGTGCGGCACGGGCTGCTGAACAAGCGGGTGCTCTCGGCCCCGCTGGACCGGGTCCGTACGGTCGACCTCACGGCGTCCCCGATCCACCGCGCGCTCGGTCTGGTCACCCTCCGCGTCGGCACCGGTCAGAGCGGCGGCAAGAACGAGGAGCGACTCGCCCTCGACGGACTCGCCGCGCCCGCCGCCGCCTCGCTCCGCGCGCGTCTGCTGCACCTCACGCCGTTCGCAGAGGCCGAGACGGAAACCGCCGTGGGCGACCGCAGGGTGGTGCTCGACCTCGACCTGGCCTGGGTCCGCTTCGCACCGCTCACCTCCGCCGGCGTCGTCATCGCCGGCGCCGCGTTGGGTGTGGTGGCGCAGGGCATCCACACCTTCGAGGTCACCCCGTCGGTCGACCTCTCGCGGTTGGCGCACCTGGGCCTGGCACTGCTGGTCGCGCTCGGGCTCGCTGCGGTGCTGGTGGGCATCTGCGTGCTCGCGGTGATCGGCTACCTGCTGACCAACTTCGGCTTCGAGCTGTCGTACTCGAGGTCGGACCGGGCCTGGCACCTGCGTCGCGGCCTGTTCACGACCCGCGAGACCAGCCTCGACGACGCCCGGATCAGCGGCGTCAGCATCGGCGAGCCGCTGGGCCTCCGGCTCGCGGGGGGCGCCCGGCTGACCGCGATCGTGACCGGGCTCGACAAGAAGCAGCAGGGCAGCTCGGTCCTGGTCCCGCCCGCCCCCCGCGGTGAGGTCGACCGCGTCGCCGTCGAGGTGCTGGGCACCCCCGGGCCGGTGACCACGGGCCTGGTCGGTCACGGTCCGCGCGCCCGGCGACGTCGCTGGACGCGTGCCATGGTCCCCGCCGGGATCGTCGTCGCGGCGGCGCTGCTCACGTCGTACGCCGTCTCGTGGACGCTGGTGGTGACCGTGCCCGTGGTGCTCGCCGTCGCTGCGTTCCTGGCGCACGACCGGTGGCAGGGCCTCGGACACGCGCTGGTCGACCGCCACCTCGTGGCCCGCTCCGGGAGCCTCGACCGCCGACGCGAGGCATTGCACACGCCCTCGGTGATCGGCTGGAACTTCCGGGCGACGTGGTTCCAGCGCCGCGCCGGCCTCACGGACCTGGTCGCCACCACCGCCGGTGGTCGTCAGCACGTGCGCGTGCTCGACCTCGACCAGGACGCCGCCACCGCCCTGGCTACCACCGCCACGCCTGGCCTTCTCGAGCCGTTCCTGGACTGACCGAACGGTCAGAGTGCTGCGTTCTCGCCACCCGGGTCGGTGATGCGACCTACCCTCCCGGCATGAGTCAGCTCGGGGCGGCACCGACGCCCCCCGGGTACGGGCCACCGCCCATCCCTCCCGTGCGACGTCCGACCTCGTCGGAGATTCCGACCTGGGTGGTCCTCGTCGCGGCGATGCTGGCCTTCGCCCTGGCCGGGCTGTTCGGCTTCGTCGTCCTCCACGACCACGGAGACGGCACCGTCGCCGCACCACCCCCGCCGACTCACCGCTACCCCGCGCACTGGGACAAGCGGATCAGGCCCGAGGTCGAGGTCGCCGAGAAGCAGCGCGGGCTGGACTTCAAGCACGCGGTGCGCGTGAGGTTCCTGACCCCCTCGACGTTCGAGAAGACCCTGGTCCACGAGGACCGGATCACCGCGAAGGACCGCCGACAGATCCGCCAGGAGACCGGTCTGCTGCGGGCGCTCGGTCTGCTCAGCGGGAACGTCGACCTCGTCCGAGCCGAGAAGGACTTCAGCGGCGCCGCCGTGCTCGCGTACTACTCGTTCCGGACCCGGTCCATCTCCATCCGCGGTCACCACATCACTCCCTCGGTCAAGGCCACGCTCGTGCACGAGCTCACCCACGCCCTGCAGGACCAGTACTTCCACGTCGGCCGCGTCTTCACGCAGCTGGGCACGCTGGAGCACCCGACGAACGACGAGCAGTCGGTCCTGCACGCGATCACCGAGGGCGACGCGCAGCGCACCGAGCACGCGTACGGAAGCTCGCTCGGCCCGAGGCAGCGGCACGCACTGATCGCCGCGCAACGGCGTGAGGCCGGCCAGGCGCAGGCGGGCCTGGCTCGGGTCCCGAGGATCATCGTCGCGCTCGAGTCCTCGCCGTACGACCTCGGCGAGGGCCTGGTCCGAACCGTCGCGGAGAACGGCGGCAACGCGGCCGTCGCGCGGATGTTCCGCCACCCACCCCGGTACGACATCGCGCTGGTCGACCCGTTCCGGTTGATCCAGGGACACGCGGGCGCCATGCGTGTCCCAGCGCCGGCTCCGGGCGACGGGGAGAAGACGTTCGACTCCGGCGACTTCGGCGCGCTCAGCTGGTACCTGATGCTCTCGGCACGGCTCCCCGCCGTTCAGGCGATGCACACCGCGGACGGATGGGGCGGCGACTCGTTCGTCGGCTACCGGTCCGCGGGTCGTTCCTGCGCGCGGATGACCTACCGCGGCCGCACACCCGCGGCCACGTCCGCGATGTACTCCTCGCTTCGGGAGTGGATCTCGGCCGTTCCCGGAGCGTCGGCGGACGTCGGACTCACGGGCGGCCTGGTCAGGTTCCGGTCCTGCGACCCGGGGGCGGGCGGTGCCATCGTCAGCGCCGACTTCCGGTCCGCGGTCGACGTGCTCACGACGCGCACCTTCATCGGGGCCACCCTGCTCCACTCCGGTGCCTCGGTCCCCCAGGCTCGCTGCCTGGCCGGAAGGCTGGTGGACACCTACTCCGTCTCCCAGCTCAACGACCCGAGCTTCGGCGCGAACGACCCGACCGTGACCGCCCGGATCCAGCAGCTGGGCGCCGCCTGCCGTTGACCCGCCGTGGGTCGACGGCAGTACGTCGTGGAGGGTCAGCCGGTCCCCAGCGAGCCGGGTGGGTGAACGCAGCCGCCCGCCGGCGCGGCGTCTACGTCGTGGCAGTCGGGGTCGACGGGGAGTCGGGGACCGGTACGTCGGACAACCTGATCTCGACCATCAGCTCGTCGGCCAGTGCCTCGAGCATCACCTTGAGCTCGTCCATGCTGGTCGCCGGTGGGGCCTCGAGCACGGCCCGAGCCTCGAACAGCATTCCTCCGGCCATCGGCGCCTCGCGGACATCGGTGCTGAGCTCTTCGATGCCGATGCGCCGGCCGGCGAGGGCGGCAGAGATCTCGGCCACGATGCCGGGGTGGTCCGCCCCGAGCAGCTCCAGACTCAGCCGCAGCGACGGGTGCTCTGCCGGCATGTCCGTCCGCTCGAGGGCCACGTGGAGGCCGATCTCCTGCAGCGCCGTCAGGTCCGCGACCAGCGCCTCGGCCCTCCCGTCGTCGACCTCCACCAGCAGGACCCCGGCGAACTTGCCCGCCAACCGGGCCATCTGGCTGCGCTCCCAGCTGCCGCCGTGCGCACTGATGGGTGCCGAGAGGGCCGAGACCAGCCCCGGCCGGTCATCGCCGATGCAGGTGAGCGTGAAGGTGGCCATGGGCGCAGGCTACGAGATCGGGCAACGGACCGTGGTCAGCGCACCTTGTCGGCGAGGATCCGCATCGCCGCGAGCTTGCCCGGACCGCCGCTCACGCAGCCGCCCGGGTGGGTGCCCGAGCCGCACTGGTAGTAGCCCTCGATCGGAGTGTTGTAGCGCGCGTACCCGGGAGCCGGCCGCATGAAGTACATCTGCGGCGCCAGGAACTCACCGAGGAAGATGTTGCCCTCCGTCAGCCCGGCCACCCGCTCGATGTCGAGCGGAGTGACCACCTCGCGGTGCAGCACCAGGTCGCCGAAGCCCGGGAAGTGGGTCTCGAGCACGGCCTGGACGGTGTCGCCGAACGACTGCCGCTCGGTGTCCCAGTCACTGCCCTTGAGCTCGTACGGCGCGTACTGGATGAAGCAGCTCATCACGTGCTTGCCCGGAGGCGCCATGTCGGGGTCGACCACGGACTGGATCGCGCCGTCGATGAACGGCTTCTGCGAGTACCAGCCGTACTTGGCGTCGTCGTAGGCCCGCTCGAGGTACTCGAGGGACTCACCGATGTTGACGAAGCCGCCGAAGTGGTCGATCCGGCCCTTGAGCGCCGGGAAGACCGGGAGGTCGTCGAGGGCGAAGTTCACCTTGGCCGAGGTGCCCTGGAAGCGGTAGCGCGAGATCGCCTCGTTCAGGTCGCTGGGGAGCTCACGCGGGTCGACCAGCTCGGTGAAGGTACGTCGCGGGTCGAGGGCGCTGACCACGATCGGCGCGGAGTACTCCGTGCCGTCGTCCAGCACGACCCCGGTCGCCCTGTTGTCCTTCGTGATCACGTGGTCGACCGGCGACTCGACCCTGACGGTCGCGCCGTACGCCTCGGCCGCGCGCTGCAGCACCTGGGTGAAGCCGCCGTTGCCGCCCTTGTGGAAGCCCCAGACGCCGTGGTGGCCGTCCTGCTCGCCGATCAGGTGGTAGAGCAGCACGAGGCCGGAGCCCTGCGACATGGGCCCGACCTTGTTCCCGATGATCGACGACGACGCGATGGACGACTTGACGATGTCGGACTCGAAGTAGTCGTCGAGGAGATCCGCGCAGCTTCCGGTCAGGAAGCGCACCAGGTCGTGCAGGGTCTTCTTGTCGGCGCCACGCAGCTGCTTCATCATCCACGCGACGTCGGCCTGGTCGGCCGGGTCGTCGCTGAAGATGTCCGGTGGTGCGGCGTCGAACAGCGGCTTCGCGACCTGGATGACCCTGTCGAGATCGTGGCCCCAGCGGTGGTAGGCGTCGACGTCCCGCTTGCTGTGCCGGGCGATCTCGAGGTCGTTGAACTGCTCGTCCTCGGTCATCAGCAGGTAGTCGCCGTTCTCCATCGGCGAGAACGCCGTCGGCATCAGCAACGGCATGAAGCCGTGCTCGACGAGGTCGAGCTCGTGGATGATCTCGGGACGCAACAGGCTCAGCGCGTAGGAGAACGTGGTGAAGGAGAACCCGGGGTGGAGCTCCTCGGTGATCGCGGCGCCGCCGACGAAGCCGCGGCGCTCCAGGACGAGGACGTTCAGCCCGCTCTTGGCGAGGTACGCCGCGTTGGTCAGGCCGTTGTGGCCACCGCCGACGACGATGGCGTCGTAGGTGTTGGCAGTCATCGCTGCTCCATTCGCATCGAGATCGGCGCCAGCTCGCGGGCGGAGCCGGTCTTGCGGGCGGGGTTGAACAGGGGTAGCCGGTCGGTGGTGGCCGGCACCGAGAGGTACTCGTGGTCCACGGTGATCTCGAGGTGCACCGTCGAGCCCTTGGCGGCGTACTCCGGAAGCACGCGGGCCATCGCGATGTGCCGCTGGAGGACCGGGCTGTACATGAAGCTGGTGGCATAGCCGACGCGCTCGTCGCGATCGGGCCCGCCGTACAGCATCGACTCCCAGGGCACGGGGTTCTCGTCCTTGGGCACGATCAGGCCGTGCTCGAGGTGGAGGTCGCGGTAGGCCTCCCAGTCGATCCAGAGGCCGACGGTCGCCCAGCGCGAGGTGCCGTCGCGCAGCTCGCGCTCGATCGCGCGGCGGCCGATGAACGGGCGCTCGTCGCCGAGCGTCGCGCCGTTCTTGCCGAGCATCCAGCCGAAGCCGAGCTCCTTGGGCGTGAACCGCTCGGCATCGGTGAACGCATAGCGCGCCGACGAGAACTCGACGTTGATCAGCGACAGCCCGGCCTCGATCCGCAGCATCAGCAGCGCCTCCTCGCCGAACGGGCGGAAGCCCTGGCCGTCGCCGGCCTGGATGATCTTGTCGAGCACGCCCAGCGCGTCGTCGGCCTCGACACGCACCTCGTAGCCGAGGTCGCCGGTGTAGCCGGTGCGCGAGATCACCACCGGGGCGCCGCCGACCTTGGCGGGGGTCAGGCCGAAGAACGGGAGGTCGCTCACCTCGGGTGCGAGCGCGGCCAGGATCTCCCGCGAGCGCGGACCCTGGACGGCGAGCATGCCGTAGTCGGCACTGACGTCCTCGATCGAGACGCGGAGCCGGCCGACGAGGTCCTCGAGGTATCCCAGGTTCGGGTCGGCGGCGGTCAGCAGCCAGTCGTCCTCGGCCTCTCGGAAGACCACGCCGTCCTCGAGGACGTACCCGGCGTCGTCGCACCACACGGTGTACATCGCCTGGCCCGGCCGACAGCGTCGTACGTCGCGCGTCATCACGCCGGCGAGGAACAGCTCGGCGTCCGGCCCGGTGATCCGGTACTTGTACAGAGGCGAGGTGTCGAAGTACCCGGCCGAGTTGCGGACCGCGAAGTACTCGTGCTTCGCGGCCAGGTCGTAGCGCAACGCCGAGAGGTAGCCCGCCCAGTGCCCGTAGAGGCCGGTCTGGTTGAGCTCGTTGAGCCGTGGGTGGAAGGGCGTGGTCTTCATCAGCATGGCGTTCGCCACCCTAGCCTGAACAGCCGTTCAGCCGCTAGGCCGAGCGACACACCGAGCGCCCGCTCAGACGGAGATGGAGAACCAGGTGGAGCGCAGGCCGAGCGCGGACCGGAAGTCGTCACCGCTGATCGTGATCGTGTCCTTCCTCCCGCCGAGCGTCATCTTCTCGACCCGGCCGCCCCACTGACCGTTCCCGTCGCGCCGGTCGATCCTGATCGAGGTGAGGTCCCCGAGCCCCGGCCAGGCCTTCTCCACCTTCGCCGCGGAGACCTTCGCGGTCCAGTCGTGGTTCGGGTTGCCGGAGAGCTTCTCGTAGGGGTCCTTCTGGGCGGGCAGGTACGGCTTGCCGCCGTCGGAGGTCCAGCCGCCGTCGCTCGAGCCGAACTGGGTGAACGCCGGGGCCCTGTGGAACATCCGGACCTGTCCGGCGGTCTTCGCGACGGCCCGGTTGGTCGTCGAGAACTCGGCGGACCTGCCGCCGTACACCTGGCACTGCGAGGTGTCGCAGAGGTTCCAGCGGGGGTTGGTGGAGGTGCGCGCCTCGAACGCCGCGTAGGTGCGGGCGGCGATCGCCTGGGCCCGGAGTGCCGCCTGCTCCCACAGCGCCGGCATCTCCCGCGGCACGACTCCGCGCACGTAGTTGTCCAGGGACACCTTGTTCACGGTGGCCCGCTGGCTCCGCGGTGCGCCGACCGGCGTACGCGACTGCAGCACCCCGCGATAGGTGACCCGTCCGGAGGACAGCACCAGGGTGATCGGTCTCGGGGCGCGGAACTCCGCGTCACCGGTGAGCTTCCTCCAGACGTGCCAGCCGCCGTTGCGGTAGGAGACCGTGGTCCTGCCGCTGCCACCCGGCGCGAGACGCCACCGGGTCGCCCGGCCGGCAGCGCCCTTGGTCGGGAGCCGGGTCGTCGTGCCGCTGCCGAGGTCGTGCACCTGGAGCCCCGCGCGGTCGACGACCGTGGTGTTGTCGTCGGTGTCGGCGGTGATCAGCACCTTGACCGAGCCGCCCACGTGACCGCCCGACGTGTGCGGGTAGTAGAACCTCACGATCTGCTTCGCGCTCAGCCCCTTCTTGGCCGCGCCCTGCGCGCCGTACTGGCTGAGTCCGTGGCCGTGCCCGTAGCCGTGCCCGTGGATGGTCAGGGTCGCGTGGTGCGGGATCCGGATGCCGGCGGCGCCGGCCGGCGCCCCGGGCAGGACGAGGGTCGTGGCGGCCAGCACGCCGACGAGGCCGGCTCTGGTTCGGAAGTGGCGTGTGGGCATGGTGCGACCTAGGTGAACACGATCTCAGACCCGATGCAACCGGCGGGCCGCCTCGGCGACCGACCCGCTGATCGACGGGTAGACGGTGAACGCCTGGGCCAGCTGGTCGGCGGTCATCGACTCGGCCACCGCGATCGAGACCGGGTGGATCAGCTCGCTGGCCCGCGGTGCGACGACGACGCCGCCGACCACGATCCCGGTAGCGGGCCGGCAGAAGAGCTTGACGAAGCCGTCGCGGACGCCCTGCATCTTGGCGCGCGCGTTGCCGGCCAGGGGCAGGGTGAACTGGTTCACCTCGATCTCGCCGTGGTCGACGGCCCACTGCGACCAGCCGACCGTCGCGATCTCGGGAGCCGTGAACACGTTGGAGGACACCTTCTTGAGGTCCAACGGCGCGACCGCGTCGCCCAGGAAGTGCCACATCGCGATCCGGCCCTGCATGGCCGCGACGCTGGCCAGCATCAGGACGCCGGTGCAGTCGCCGGCGGCGTACACGCCTCGCGCACTGGTGCGTGAGACCCGGTCGACCACGACGAACCCTCGCTCGTCGGTGTCGACGCCGGCGTCGGCGAGCCCGAGCCCGTCGGTGTTCGGGACCGAGCCCACGGCCAGGATGCAGTGGGACCCCTGCACGGCCCGACCGTCGGTGAGCGTGACCGTCACGGTGTCGCCGTCGCGGGACACCGACGCCATGCGTGACCGCTCGAGCACGTGCATGCCCCGCCGGGTGAGCACCTCCTCGAGCACGGTCGCGGCGTCGGCGTCCTCGCCGGGCAGCACGCGGTCACGGCTGGAGACCAGGGTGACCTCGGCACCGAGCGCGAGGTAGGCGCTGGCGAACTCCGCCCCGGTGACGCCCGAGCCGACCACGACCAGGTGCTCGGGCAGCTCGGTGAGGCCGTACACCTGCTCCCAGGTCAGGATCCGCTCCCCGTCGGGGCGGGCCTCCGGGGTGGTACGGGGAGCGGCTCCGGTGGCGAGCAGGACGGCGTCCGCGGCCAGCCGCTCCTCGCCGTCCGCCGTCGTCGCCACGACGGTGTCGGTCCCGTCGAGCCGTCCGCGACCGCGAACGACCCGCACGCCCTCCTTCTCGAGCCGACGGCCGATGTCGTCGCTCTGGTCGCGGGCCAGCTGCGTGACCCGCGCGTTGACCCGGGCCAGGTCCACCGTCACCGGCGCGGCCGAGTCGGCCGGCCCGAGGCTCACCCCGAGCTCGCGGGCGCCCTCGACGTCGGTCATCAGCTCGGCGGTGGCGATCAGGGTCTTGCTGGGCACGCAGTCGGTGAGCACCGCCGACCCGCCCACCCCGTCGCAGTCGACGAGGGTGACCTCGGCCCCGAGCTGCGCCGCCACGAGCCCGGCCTCGTAGCCCCCGGGTCCCCCGCCGACGATGACGACGTGCGAGGGGGTGGCGGGCATGTGCCCATTCTTGCAGGCGGCGTCCGCGGTCAGAGGTTGAGCATGTGCCCGGCGATGCCGTGCACGGTCTCCTTGATCGCCTCCGACAGGGTGGGGTGGGCGAACACGTTGCGCGCCACCTCGTCTGCGGTCAGGTCCCACTTCTGGGCCAGGGTCAGCACCGGCAGCAGCTCGGTGACGTCCGGGCCGATCATGTGGGCGCCGAGGATCTCGTGGTACTCGGCGTCGGCGACGACCTTCACGAAGCCGACGGCCTCACCGAGACCCTGGGCCTTGCCGTTGGCCGAGAACGGGAACGTCGCGGTCTTCACGTCGTACCCCTTCTCCCTCGCCTGCTCCTCGCTGTACCCGAAGGATCCGATCTGCGGCTGGCAGTACGTCGCGCGCGGGGCGAAGTCGTAGGCGACCGGCATCGTCTCGGCGCCGCCGATCGTCTCGGCCGCGACCACGCCCATCGCCTCGGCGACGTGCGCGAGCATCAGCTTCCCGGTGACGTCGCCGATCGCGTACACGTGCGGGACATCGGTCCGGCAGTAGTCGTCGACCACGATCGCTCCGCGCTCCGTGGTGACCCCGAGCGACTCCAGCCCGTAGCCCTCGAGCCGGGGCGCGAAGCCGATCGCCTGGAGCACCTTGTCCGCCTCCAGCGTCTCCGACGCACCGTCCTTGGACACCGTGACCTTGACCTTCTCACCGGACTCGGCTCCGGCATCCGAGATCGACTCGACCTTGGTCCCGAGCAACACCTTCACGCCGAGCTTCTTGTAGTGCTTGAGCAGCTCCTTGGAGATGTCGGCGTCCTCGGTCGGCACCATCCGGTCCAGGAACTCCACGATGGTCACGTCGACGCCGAAGTTGGCCAACACGTAGGCGAACTCGACGCCGATGGCACCGGAACCGGCGATGATCACCGAGCCCGGCAGCTCCGGGTCGAGGATCTGCTCCTCGTAGGTGACGACGCGCTCACTCAGCGTGGTGCCGGGGATCAGGCGCGTGGTCGCGCCGGTGCCGATGATCAGGTCGGTGTAGGTGTACGACGCGTTGCCCCCGTCGTTGAGCCGGACGTCGAGGCGCCCGGGCCCGTCGCCGGGAGGCGGCCCCGCCAGCGTGCCCCATCCGTCGATCTCGGTGATCTTGTTCTTCTTCATCAGGAAGTGGACGCCTCGGACGATGCCGGCACTGACCTTCCGCGAGCGCTCGTGCGTCGGGCCGAACGCCATCGTCGCCTCGCCCTGGATCCCGAAGACGTCCTTCTCGTGGGTCAGCACGTGCGCCAGCTCGGCGTTGCGGAGCAGTGCCTTCGACGGGATGCAGCCGACGTTCAGGCAGACCCCACCCCAGTACTTCTTCTCGACCACCGCGACGGACTTGCCGAGCTGCGCCGCCCGGATGGCCGCGACGTACCCTCCCGGACCGGCACCGAGGACGATCACATCGAAGTGCTGGCTCTCGGAGGAATGGCTGGACGACGACTGCTCGCTCACGTGCGCCAGCCTAGTGAGCGCAACCACTACGCTCTGCGCGTGCCCCTCTACGCCGCCTACGCGTCGAACCTCGACCCGCGGCGCATGGGCCAGCGGTGCCCACACTCGCCGCTGCAGACCACCGGCTGGCTGGTCGGCTGGCGGCTCACCTTCGGCGGCGAGGACCTCGGCTGGGACGGCGCCCTCTCCACGATCGTTCAGGACCCGATCGAGCAGGTCTTCGTCGCGGTGTACGACGTATCGCGCGAGGACGAGGCCAACCTCGACGGGTGGGAGTCCACCAACACCGGGCTGTACCGCAAGGTCAAGGTCCGGGTCTCGACCATGACCGGCGAGCTGCTGACGTGGACGTACGTGCTCGACGCCTTCGAGGGCGGCCTGCCCAGCGCGTCGTACCTCGGGGTCATCGCCGACGCGGCCGAAGCGGCCGACGCACCCGCGGACTATGTGGCGGCGCTGCGGCTACGGCCCTGCCGCTCGACCGGCCTGTGACCCGCCCGGTCTCCGGCTCGACCGCTCTGTGACCCGACCGGTCGCTGAGGGGGAGGGAGTGGGGTCCGCGGCAGCGACAGCTGCTGCGGCTACGGCGAGGACTGGCACAGCCAGTGCTTGCGCGACGTATCGCGGACCCCCCAACGGTCAACCCCCCAGTTGGACCTGAGCCAAGGCTGCGCCATCAGGCCCACCCAGGACAATCATCTCAAGGGATGATCTTGATACCCGTTCGCACTAGTCGACCTAGGGTCATTCAGGTGACGTTGGGGCATCGGACGGCCGTTCGG
>Ga0207674_10004257_pt1 | contig 17262 bp, 16 predicted proteins | sample KBSCornC72_FD_184303 | JGI IMG/M metagenome (GOLD analysis project Ga0207674, IMG submission 184303) | Corn rhizosphere microbial communities from Kellogg Biological Station, Michigan, USA - KBS Corn C7-2 (SPAdes) (version 2) | ecosystem: Host-associated > Plants > Roots > Rhizosphere > Soil ... | reverse complement strand
CGCCGAGCGCGACCCGTACCTCGACGAGCTGGCGCACATGACGCTCGAGGCGGACACGCTCGAGGAGAAGGTCTTCCAGATGCAGGTCTTCTACGAGCGGCTGATCATCTCGCGCTTCCGGCTGATCGCGCGCGCCTCGCGCGGGACGGTGCTCGAGGATCTCTGCAACCGGCTCGCGACGGACGACGGCATCCACCACGGCGCCGGCATGGCGTACGAGCGCGTCCTGCTCGAGGGCGCGGGCAAGAAGATGAACCAGCGCCTCGTCGAGGCGGCGAACCGCCTGCTACCGATCTTCATCAAGCACGCACTCTGGCGTCCGAAGGCGCGGGCCGTGATCGGTCGGCTCATGTACGAGCGCGACCTGCAGCGGCTCGAGGAGGACCTCCAGGAGGGCGTCAAGCTCGCCGAGTCGCTCGGCCTCGACGTCAGCGACGTCGAGCTGCCGCGCCCGTAGTGGCGGCTCGCCTCATAGACGGCAAGGCGCTCGCAGAGCGCATCCGCAGCGGAATCGCCGACGAGGTTCGCGAGCTGGGTGAGATCGGGCTCGCCACGGTCCTGGTCGGAGAGGATCCCGCTTCGGATATCTACATCCGGCTCAAGCACAAAGCGGCTACCGAGGCCGGGATGAATGCGAAGGACATCCGGCTCGCCGGGCAGACGACCGAGGAGGAGCTGCTGGAGCAGGTTGCGCAGCTCGATGACGACGACACAATCGACGGAGTCCTCGTTCAGCTCCCGCTTCCCGAGCACATCGACGAGGCACGCGTCATCCGCACAATCGACCCGATCAAGGACGTCGACGGTCTGCACCCGCTCAACTTCGGGCAGCTCGTGCTCGGGCGCCCGGGGCACGTCGGTGCGACCCCGGTCGGCGTCATGCGACTGCTCGAGGAGTACGACGTGCCGCTCGAGGGAGCGAAGGCGGTCGTCGTCGGTCGCAGCGACATCGTCGGCAAGCCGGCCGCGTTGCTCCTCTTGCACGCGAACGCCACGGTGACGATCTGCCATTCGCGGACGAAGGACCTCGGTGCGGTCACGCGTGAGGCGGACGTGCTCGTCGTCGCGGTCGGACGAGCGAGCGTCATCGGCCCCGACGATGTCAAGGAGGGGGCGGCCGTGATCGACGTCGGGATGAACCGCGGCGACGAGGGCGTCGTCGGAGACGTCGACCCGGCCGTCGCGGAGCGGGCGGGGCTGATCACGCCGGTGCCCGGAGGCGTCGGGCCGATGACGATCGCGATGCTGCTCGCCGGCACTGTGAAAGCGGCCCAGTATCGGCGCGGAATCCTTGCGTTCCCCGGGGCCTGACGTTAACCTTCCGCCGCTTTAGAGTCCGGCTGTAGAAGGAGGAAGTGTTGGCTGAAGGCACCGTCAAGTGGTTCTCGAACGAGAAGGGATACGGCTTCATCGAGCGCGAGGGTGGGGACGACGTGTTCGTCCACCACAGCGCGATCCAGATGGACGGCTACCGGTCGCTGACCGAGGGGCAGCGCGTCCAGTTCGAAGTCGTGCAGGGCGACAAGGGCCTTCAGGCCTCGAACGTCACCGCCGCCTAGTACCTCCGGACTCGAGACGAATTCGCGGGCCCCGGAAGGGGCCCGCTCCCATTTTGGAAGGATTGAGACGTGGCCATCAGTAGAGACGAGGTGTTACATGTCGCCCGCCTCGCGCGGCTGGCGCTGAGCGACGACGAGGTCGACCGCCTCTCGGCGCAGCTGAACGCGATCCTCGAAGCGGTCGGCAAGGTGAGCGAGCTCGACCTGGCCGATGTCGAGCCGACCGCGCACCCGCTCGACCTCGTCAACGTGTGGGCCGACGACGAGCCGCACGAATCGCTTTCGGTCGAGGACGCGCTGGCCAACGCACCCGATCGCGAGGCCGGCTTCTTCCGGGTGCCGCCCGCATGAACACCCGCGCCGAACGTCACACACCTGGCCCGGTTCCGTCACCCACGAGTGCGCATTTCGTCGATAGGCTCGTCGTGGGGAGGAGGTCGGGGGTACCGGACCAAGAGGCGGTGTCTCGATGATCGACACGCTCCGTCTGAGCGCGCAGCAGGTCAACGACCTCCTCGAAACCGGCGAAGCGTCGTCCGACGAGATCTTCGCCGCGTACCGCGCCGCGATCGACGAGCGCGACCCCGAGCTCCACTGTTTCCTGCACGTGAACGACGACGCGCCCGGCGAGGGCATCCCGATCGCGCACAAGGACGTCGTCAACACGAAGGGCATCCCGACCACGGCCGGCTCGAAGATCCTCGAGGGTTACCGCCCGGTCTACGACGCGACGGTCGCCCAGCGCTGCGCGAGCCGCGGCCTGCGAGTGATCGGCAAGACGAACATGGACGAGTTCGCGATGGGCTCGTCGACGGAGAACTCCGCGTACGGACCGACCCGGAATCCCTGGGACCCGAGCCGCGTGCCCGGCGGGTCGTCCGGCGGCTCGTCGGCCGCAGTCGCAGCCGGCCTCACCCCGTGGGCGCTCGGCTCGGACACGGGCGGCTCGATCAAGCAGCCGGCGGCGTTGTGCGGCGTCGTCGGGCTCCGGCCGACCTATGGCACCGTCTCGCGTTCCGGCATCGTCGCCTTCGCGTCCAGCCTCGACCAGATCGGCCCGATCACGAAGACCGTCGCCGACTGCGCGTTCCTCTACTCGGTCATCGCCGGTCGCGACCCGAACGACACGACCACGGTCGAGCTTCCGCAGCCGATCGAGATCCCACGAGCCGAAGACCTGAAGGGCCTGCGCGTCGGCGTCCCGAAGGAGCTGAACGAGGCCGAGGGCATCGAGCCGGGCGTGAGCGAAGCCGTCAACGCCGCGATCGAGCTCTGCCGCGAGCTCGGCGCCGAGGTGGGGGAGACGACCCTGCCGCGCTCGGTCGAGTACGGGCTGCCCTGCTACTACCTGATCGCCCCCTCGGAGGCGTCCTCGAACCTCGCCCGTTACGACGGCGTCCGCTACGGGCTCCGCGTCGCCGACGGCGACGTCCGCGAGCAGTACATGCGCACGCGCGACGCCGGCTTCGGCGACGAGCCGAAGCGCCGGATCATGCTGGGCACGTACGCACTCTCGGCGGGCTACTACGACGCGTACTACGGCCAGGCGCAAAAGGTGCGGACGGTCATCCGCGAAGAATTCCGCGCAGCCCTCGAGCAGTTCGACGTCCTGATCAGCCCGACGTCGCCGACGGTCGCGTTCCCGCTCGGCGACCGGGTCGACAACCCGCTCGCGATGTACCTGTGCGACGTGCTCGCGATCCCGCCGAACATGGCGGGGCTGCCCGGCCTGTCGATCCCCTGCGGCCTCTCCGAGGGCCTCCCGGTCGGGCTCCAGCTGATCGGCCCGCAGTTCTCCGAGAACGTCCTCTTCCGCGCCGGCCATGCACTCGAGCAGGCGCTTGGATTCGACTACGTCCCGCCGAGGCTGAAGTGAACTGGGAGCCTGTCATCGGCCTCGAGATCCACGTCCATTTGAAGACGCGGACGAAGATGTTCTGCCGCTGCGAGCTCGAGTACTTCGCTCCCGAGAACTCGCGCACGTGCCCGATCTGCCTCGCACACCCGGGGACGCTGCCCGTTCCGAATCGAGAAGCGATCGAGATGACGATCCTGCTCGGCCACGCCCTCGGCTGCGAGATCGCCGAGCACGCGGTGTTCCACCGCAAGCACTACTTCTATCCCGACCTCCCGAAGGGCTACCAGATCTCGCAGTACGACGAGCCGCTCTGCATCGAAGGCGCGTTCACGCTGCCGACGGCCGACGGAGACATCTCCGTCGGCATCGTCCGGGCGCATCTCGAGGAGGACGCAGCGAAGAACGTGCACATGGGCGGCGCCGCGGGTCGCATCGCCGGCGCCGACCGGACGCTCGTCGACTTCAACCGGGCCGGGACACCGCTCGTCGAGATCGTCACCGGGCCCGACCTTCACTCGTCCGAGCACGCGAAGCGGTTCTTGCAGCTGCTTCGACAGACGGTCGTCGAGCTCGGGATCTCGGACGCGGAGATGGAGAAGGGCTCGCTCCGCTTCGACGTCAACGTCTCCGTGCGGCCCGAAGGCTCGGACGAGCTCCGCACGCGCACCGAGCTGAAGAACATGAACTCGTTCAACTTCGCGGCGAAGGGCATCGAGCGCGAGATCCAGCGCCAGATCCAGATCTACGAGTCGGGCGGACAGGTCGAGCAGGAGACGATGCACTTCGACCCGGGCAACGAGTCGGCGCCGCCGCTGCGCTCCAAGGAGGAGGCGCAGGACTACAGGTACCTGCCGGAGCCGGACCTCGTCCCACTCGAACCGCCGCGCGACCTCGTCGAGGAGCTGCGCGCGCAGCTGCCGGAGCTACCCGGGGCGCGGATCGACAAGATCGGCGAAGAGGTCGGGTTCGAGCTCGCGGAGGGCCTCGTCGTGAGCGGCCGAGACCGCCTCTTCCAGCAGGTCGGCGGCGACCGAAGAGCGGTCGCCAACGTGCTCATGAACCAGTTCGCCGCGACCGGCGTCGACCCGGGGCAGGTCGACGCGGCGGAACTGTCCAAGCTGATCCTGGCCCGGGACCAGGTTCCGAGGCACGTCTTTACTGAGGCACTCGAGAAGAGCGGCGAGCCCGGCTTCTCGGCCGACGCGTACCTCGGCGACGGCCAGATCACCGACACCGGCGACCTCGAGCCGCTCGTCGACCAGGTGCTGGCCGCGAACCCGGAGCAAGTCGAGTCGTACCGCTCCGGCAAACAGGGCCTCCTCGGCTTTTTCGTCGGTCAGGTCATGAAGGAGACCGAGGGCCGCGCGAGCCCGAGGCTTGTCAACGAGCTGCTCCGCCGGAAGCTCGACGCCTGAGCCGAGCGCTACTCGTGTATGACGACCTGCGTCCCCAGCGGGATCGTCCGCATCAGGAAGCGCATGTCGCGCGGCGAAGCCCGGAGGCAGCCGGTCGACACGCTCGCTCCGATGCCCGTTCCCGCGTGGATCGCGAGGCGGTCGCCGGTGCTCCAGCCCGGGGTTGCCAGCGGCTGCCGCCCGGACAACGCGATCACGCAGCAGCCGTAGACCGAGGGCCAGAAGTCCACGAGCTTGTCCGTGATCGAGAAGCGACCGAGCGGCGTGGGGGTCGACTGCGCTCCGGCCGCAATGCGGAACCGACCGACCTTGACGCCCATCCGCCACACCGTGAGGAGCCGCGCCGACCGATCGACCTCGAGTGAGAACGGGTCGTGGACGAGGTCGACGTCGGGTCGGAAGACGTAACCACGCACCCGGTTTCCGAGCTTGGCCGAGATGACGGCGAGCCAGTCTCCGGACTCGCGCAGGACGGCCAGCCGCGTGGGCGATCCGAAGACGGTCCGCGTCCGAGCTCTGGCCAGGATGCGACTCGAGCCGGGCGCGGCGTGGATCAGCAGCGTCCCGGAGCGCGGCGCTGCAACGTCGCTACCGGCGGCGAAGAGCTTCGAGGCCGAGTTCGACCATGCCGGGGAAGGGGCGGCGGTGGCTGCCAGCACCGTGGCCGCAACGGCGCACGCAGCAATCTGGTTGCTGCTGCGACGCATTGCTGCGGTGGGCCTCTCCTCAAGGCTACACCCACCCGCAACGGAAACCTACTCGGAGGCCTTCGGGCGGCTCGACGTCCGCCGCTTCGGCGCCGCCCCAGCCTCGGGTGCGGCGCCTCGCTTCTCGCGCGCTTTCTTCTTGCGCTGCCGGTCTCTGCGCCAGCGCCTGATCGGTCTCGAGCCTCGGCCCATGCGTGGAGACTAGATCAGTCCGCAGTAGCGTGCCGTGCTGGGCCACGGGTAATAGCCGCGACCGCTCCGATGCGCGCGCTCTGCGACCCACATCTGCTCGAGCGGCGTCCAGTTGTTCGCGGTGCCCTTCCGGCGCAGGAGCCGCGCTCCGTAGGTCCGCTGGAAGCCGAGATCCATCTGGAGCCCGCCGTAGTACGGCCCTCCCGAGTCGGTCCACGCCCCTTCGTAGCGGTGGATGCAGAGCCAGCCGGCCAAATGCGGCGGGTGCGCTGCGAGTCGGTGCGCACGCTTCGCGCGGTGCTTCCACAGATTCCGGACCCAGACCTTGTACCGGCGGCTTGGATCTCCGAGCGCCGCTCGCGTGGCCCGCGTGTGGCGGACACCCATCACCGACTGCCAGCGCCAGGTCACGCGGCGGTAGTGGTGGATCTGCCGAACCAGGCCTCCGTCGCCCGGGTGGACCTGGAGGACGCGGACGGCGTTCTCCTTGGCATCGGCCGGCCGTGCCGCGGTCAGGGCGAAGACCCCCACGAGCGTGAGTGCGAGCACAGGCAAAAGCCGCAGTGAATGTCGGAGCAAAAGAACCCCCTCGTTTTCCGAGACCGAGTGCTCGCAGACGGACGGAGGGGCCGCAGTGTCCGAGCGAGCCCCTGGGCGGGCTCGGAGGTCGATGTCAACCTGTAAGACCCGGGACGTTAGCGGCTAGTTAGCGCTCCGACGCGGAGATACTGTAAAACCTCCGTAAAGAAGAAGTGCTGCAATTGCCACAAAAACGGCCGTTTTCGCAGCTCCCAAGCCGGATAGCGCGGTGCCAAGAGCGGCAACGGCGACCCCGGCCAGAATGAGGCCGTTACCGAGCGGACGACGCCTGATCGTGACGATCGCCACAGCAACCACAGCCACTGTGCCGAGTGTGTTTGCGAGGATCGCCACGAACCGCGCCGGCAGGAACTGAAGGTGGTCCTGGGCTGCCGGAATGCTGTCGCCGAAGGCTCCGTGCACCGGAACGGAGATCGCAATTCCGACCGCAAGCCCGATGTAAATGAGAGCCGGGCCGATTATGCGTTTCCAACCATAAAGTAGGAGGGAACCGAGCCCGAGCAACGGCGCCGTGAGCAGCCCGCCGAAGAGGTAGTAGACCCGGAACGAGCGCCCGTCCCAGCCGTACGCCGCGCCCCACGTGAGCGCCGCCGAGGCGGCCGCGTAGGCAAGGAGCGCGCACGCCCATGCCGCCAGCTCGGGCCGTCGGGTCGCCCGCCAGCGACCTGCGACCAGGCTCGCAAGCCGAAGTGAGAGCAGCGCCGCACCGAACGCAAGGAGCACTTCCACCGAGGGGAGCCTAAGCCTGAGCTAAGGTCACAGGCGCTTGGCGGAGAAGCGCTATCTGATGACGCCGGGGCCGACGCCGGTCCCGCCTCAGGTGCTGGCCGCGATGGCGCTCCCGATCGTCCATCACCGCAGCCCGGACTTCCGCCCCACGTACCGGGAGGTGCTCGACCGCCTCAAGGACGTGTACCGGACGAAGACCGAGGTGCTCCTCTACACGGCGTCGGGAACGGCCGGCCTCGAGTCCGTGGTCGCGAACCTGACCTCCCCGGGCGACCGTGTCGTGGCGATCTCCGCCGGCTACTTCGGCGAGCGCTGGGCCGACATCGCGCGCGCGTACGGCTGCGAGGTCGAACACATCGCCTATGAGTGGGGCGAGACGCCTTCCGCTGACGACCTCGCTGCGCGACTCTCGGAGCTCGGCGGCGCGAGCCTCGTGCTCGTCACGCAGTCCGAGACGTCGACCGGGGTCGTGTGCGACGTGCCCGCGCTCGCAACCGCCGCGAAGAACGCCGGGGCGCTCGTCGCGGTGGACGCGATCTCGAGCCTTGGCGCGGTTCCGTGCGAGACGGACGAGTGGCGTCTCGACTCGGTCGTCTCCGGCTCGCAGAAGGCGCTCATGTCGCCGCCGGGCCTGATGACGGTCTCCGTCTCCGACGAGGCGTGGAAGGCAGCCGAGAAGGCGTCTGCTCCGCGCTTCTACCTCGACTGGAAGCGCACGCTCGTGGCGCAGGAGACGCTCGACGCCGCTTTCACCCCGGCCGTCTCGATCGTCGTCGGTCTGAACGTGGCGCTCGGGATGATCCTCGACCGCGGGCTCGAGGCGGCGTTCGACGAGCACGTCCGGCTCGGCCGCGCCTGCCGCGAAGGCGTCAAGGCGATGGGCCTCGAGCTCTTCTCTCCCGACGACGACAGCTCCGCGGTCGTGACCACGGTTCGCGTGCCGGAGCGGATCGACGGCTCACAGCTCCTGCTCGACCTGCGCGACCGCTTCGGGATCACGCTCGCGCCCGGCCAGGGCCCGCTCAAGGGCAAGGTCTTCCGCGTCGGCCACCTCGGCTACTACGACGTGTTCGACATCACGACCGCGCTCGCCGGGATCGAGCTCGCGCTGGCCGAGGCGGGAGCGGATATCGAGCGCGGCGTCGCGGTCACACGCGCGCTCGAGACATACGAGCACCAGCCCGCTTGAAGGTTCTCGTCCGGGAGCCCATCGCCGAGGCGGGGATCGAGCTCCTGCGCAAGCGCTTCGACGTCGACGTCGACGCGAACGGCGACCTCGCCGAGACGATCGGCGGCTACGACGCGATCGTCATTCGTTCAGCGACGAAGATCGACGCTGCCCTCATCGAGCGCGCGGAGCGGCTGAAGGTGATCGGCCGCGCCGGCGTGGGCGTCGACAACGTCGACGTCGAGGCTGCGACGCGTCGCGGGATCGTCGTCGCGAACGCGCCCGAGTCGACGGTCATCTCCGCGGCCGAGCACACGGTCGGCCTCCTGCTCGCGCTCTCGCGCAACATCCCGCAGGCCCACGCCGCGCTCAAGGACGGTCGCTGGGAGCGCTCCCGCTACGGCGGGCTCGAGCTCGAGGGGAAGACGCTCGGAGTCCTCGGCTTCGGTCGCATCGGCCAGCAGGTCGCGCGGCGCGCGCGCGGGCTCGACATGGCCGTCGTCGCCTACGACCCGTTCGTCGCGAAGGAGCGGTTCCGCGAGCTCGGCGTCGACCGGGCCGAGACCGTGGACGACGTTCTCGCCGCATCCGACTTCCTCACGCTGCACCTTCCGCTGACGCCGGAGACGCGCGGTTCGATCGGCGAGGCGGCCTTCGCGAAGATGCGCGACGGCGTCCGCATCGTCAACGCCGCCCGCGGAGAGCTGCTCGACGAGCACGCGCTGCTCGACGCGCTCCGCTCCGGCAAGGTCGCCGCCGCCGCGCTCGACGTCTTCTCCGCCGAGCCGTATTCCGGCCCGCTGCTCGAGCTCGACAACGTCGTCGTCACGCCGCACCTGGCCGCCTCGACCGAGGAGGCCCAGGACCGTGCGGGCGTGATCGTCGCCGAGCAGGTCGCCGCAGCGCTCGAGGGCGCGCTCGTCACGAACGCGGTCAACATCCCCTCGATCGGGGCTGAAGACCTCGAGGTGCTGGGCCCGTTCATCCCACTCGCTGCGGGGCTCGCGCGCCTCGCGATGGAGCTGGCGAACGGACGAGCCGAGCGGTTCGAGCTCGCGTACTACGGGGTCTTGTCGGCTTACGACACGCGCCTGCTGACCGTCGCGGCGCTGAACGGCGCCTTCCAGGGCAGGGCCGATCAGCCGGTGAACTACGTGAACGCACCGGTGATCGCCGCCGAGCGCGGGGTGGAGGTCGTCGAAGAACGCCGCCGCACGTCCCGCGACTTCACGAACCTCGTCCGGGTCACGGTCCGCTCCGAGGGCCACGAGCTGCGCGTCGCGGGAACGACGATCGGGCGCGACGACCGACGCTGGCTCGTCAGCGCGCTCGGGTACGAGCTGGAGATGGAGCTGTCGCCGCTGATGGCGATCTTCCGCTACGACGACGTGCCCGGCGTGATCGGCCGTATCGGGACGCTGTTCGGCGAGGCCGGGATCAACATCGCGAACATGGCCGTCTCGCGGACGAACCGCGGCGGCAAGGCGCTGATGGCGGTCTCGCTCGACACGCCCGCCCCGCCGGAGCTCGTCGCGGCGCTGCGCGACGCGGGCATGGACGACGTGTACGTCATTCAGCTGGGGGCGGATGAGCAGCACGTGGCCTGAGCCGGTCGAGCGCGTCTCCGAGTTTCTGCGGCAGATGGGCGTCGATGCGCGGGTCGAAGAGTTCTCCGAAGGAACGCCGACCGCAGCGGACGCGGCGCGCGCGGTCGGCTGCAAGCTCGGCCAGATCGTCAAGTCGCTCGTCTTCGACTGCGGGGGCCGCTGGGTCGTCGCGCTGATTCCGGGCGACCGTCGCGCCGATGCGGCGAAGATCGCGCGCGCCGCGGGTGTGCCGACGGCCAAGATCGCGTCTAGGGAGAAGGTGGAGAAAGCGACGGGTTTCGCGGCGGGCGCCGTGGCCCCGTTCCCGCTGCCGGGAGTCGACCGCGTCTTCGTCGACCGGAACCTCCTGTCCCACAAGCACGTGTGGGTCGGAGCCGGCTCCCCGAGCCACATGGCGGAGCTTTCGTCGGCGGATCTCGTGCGTCTCGCGCGCGCACAAGTGATGGACGCAGTCGAGGCCGCCACGTAACCTTTGACGGGCAGTCGCAACTGCCACCCAAAACGGCCCAAGGAGGCGACAGGTGCGCGAGACCGAGAAGATCTGGATGAACGGCGAGCTCGTCGACTGGGCCGATGCGACGGTCCACGTCGGGACGCACGGGCTGCACTACGGCACAGGCGTGTTCGAGGGCATCCGCTGCTACGAGACCGACGACGGGCCGGCCGTCTTCCGGCTGACCGACCATCTGGTCCGCCTCGAGAACTCGGCGAAGCTCCTGTACATGGAGCTGCCGTACTCGGTCGAGGAGCTGCACGCTGCCTGTATGGAGCTGATCGGCGTGAACGGCCTGCCCGAGTGCTACCTGCGCCCGATCGCGTTCTCCGGGTACGGCGAGCTCGGCGTCTCGACCGCGGGCAATCCCGTCGACGTCGTGATCATGAGCTGGCCCTGGGGCGCCTATCTCGGCGACGAGGGCCTGAAGAACGGGATCCGCGTCAAGATCTCGTCCTGGCAGCGCGTCGGGCCGAACACGATTCCGCACGCGTCGAAGGCGACGGGCATCTACCTCAATTCGATGCTCGCGGTGACCGAGGCCAACCGCGCCGGCTACGACGAGGCGATCCTCCTCACCGCGGACGGGTTCATCGCCGACGGCTCGGGTGAGAACGTCTTCGTCGTCAAGGACGGCAAGATCGCGACGCCGCCGCTCGCGACCTCGATCCTCCCCGGGATCACGCGCGACTCGCTGATCCAGATCGCCCAGGACCTCGGGTACACCGTCGAGGAGAAGAACCTGATTCGCTCCGACCTCGTGACTGCGGACGAGATCTTCATGACCGGCACCGCCGCCGAGGTGACTCCGATTCGCGAGGTCGACGACCGCCTGGTCGGGCCGCCCGGGCCGGTGACGAAGGAGCTCCAGACCGCGTACCTCGACACGTGCCGCGGCAAGAGCGAGCGTTGGGCGCAGTGGCTCGAGCCCGCGAAGATCGGAAACGCGACGCCCGCGGAGGCGTGAGGACAGAAACCCGAGTTCCGCTCTCGCGCCCGTATCTCGATGAGCGCGAGGAGGAGCTCGTCCTGGAGGTCCTGCGCTCGGGCCGGCTCTCGCTCGGGCCGGCGATCGATCGGTTCGAGGAACTGATCGCGGAGCGGGTCGGAGCGCCCTACGCGGCTGCCGTTTCGAGCGGGACCGCGGGGCTGCACATGCTCTGCCACCTCCGCGGAGTCGAGCCCGGCGACGAGGTGATCACGTCGCCGGTCTCGTTCGTCGCCACGGCGAACTGCTTCATCCTCGAGGGCGGCGTGCCGGTCTTCGCGGACGTCGACCCGCGGACGCTGAATCTCGACCCGGATGCGGTCGAGGCCGCGATCACGGAGCGCACGAAGGGGATCGTGGCCGTCGACATGTTCGGCTACCCGTGCGAGCTCGACGAGCTGAGAGCGATCGCCGAGCAGAACGGGCTCTGGCTGATCGACGACTCCTGCGAGGCGCTCGGCGCGGAGTACAAGGGTGCGCCGATCGGGTCGCACGGGCCGCCCGGCGCGTTCGGCTTCTACGCGAACAAGCAGCTGACGACCGGCGAGGGCGGCGTCGTGACGACGCACTCCGAGGAGGAGCGGGAGCAGATCGTGATCCTGCGCAACCAGGGCCGCTCGTATTCCTCGCGGTGGTTCCACCACGTCCGCGTCGGGTTCAACTACCGCATCACGGACCTCCAGGCGGCGATCGGGATCGCCCAGCTGGAGAAGCTCGACCGGATGCTCGAAATGCGGAGCGCGGCGGCCGCTCGGTACACGGACCTGCTCGCCGACGTCGACGGCGTGGAGCCGCCCGGCGCGGACGACGGGGATCACAAGCGCTCCTGGTTCGTCTACGTCGTCAAGGTCGCGGAGGACGTCGATCGAGACGCCGTCGTGCAGAGCCTGGCCGCGCAAGGCATCGAGGCCGGCCTCTACGTCCCGGCGGTGCATCTGCAGCCGTACATGCGAGAGCGCTACGGCTTCGGCGAGGGCATGTGCCCGGTCGCCGAGAATGCGTGCTCCCGGACCTTCGCGCTTCCGTTCTTCCCGCACCTCGACGCCGCCGACCAGGAGCTCGTGGTCGAGGCGCTGCGGGACGCGCTCGCGGCGTAGGGGATAATCGCCCCATGGCGGATGCCGGACGGATGATTTTTCTCGGCTTCGGCAAGTACGCGCGCGCTGACAAGATCTACGCCGTCGAGCCGATCGTCGGCAAGGAGCGCGGGGGAGGCCACCGGACACGAGTCTGGATCGAGGGCGTCCCGGACCCGATCATCGCGGGCCGCACGGAGCGCACGATCCTCCACGACATGGGCCAGGACGCCGCGATGGGCGCGCCGGTCCTCGATGAGGCGCTCAAGCTCGCCGAGCGCATCGTGGAGGACGCCGACAAGGGCCGCGTCGACCTGAACGACCTCAGCCGCCGCGCCCGCCGCCTGCTCGAGAAGACCTCGAGCCCGAACGACGACGAGAAGCTCTTCTAAGCGTTGAGCGACCAGTTCGGCCCGCCGGTCGACGACCTCGCCGGCGAAACCGATCGACCGGGACGGCTCGCGTTCCTCCGCGGGGTCGCGGTCGACCTGACCCCGCTGCGGCGCTCGCGCGACTTCCGGCGCCTCTGGTTCGGGAGCGCCGTCTCGCTGCTCGGGAGCATGCTGACGACGGTCGCGATCCCGTACCAGGTCTACCAGCTGACCGGATCGACCTTTGCGGTCGGCCTCCTTGGCATCGCCGCCCTCGTCCCGCTCCTGACGATCTCCTTCCTCGGCGGCGCGATCGCCGACGCGGTCGATCGCCGGCTGCTCCTGATCCTGGCCGACCTCGGCCTGGCCGCGGTCTCGGGCCTCCTGGTCGCGAACGCGGCGCTCGCCAATCCGAGGGTCTGGGCGCTGTACGCGGCCGAGGCGATCGGAACCGCTCTCTACGCCATCCAGCGCCCCGCGATGGACGCGCTCGTCCCGCGCCTGGTCGGCGACGACCAGATCGCGCAAGCCGCGGCCGTGCAGGGCATCTACTCCTCGTTCGGCCACGTGGGCGGGCCGGCCGTGGGCGGGATCCTGATCGCCTCGGTCGGCCTCACGGCGACGTACTCGATCGACGTCGTCACGTTCGCCGCGTCCCTGATCGCGGCCGCGCTGCTCCCGAAGATGCCGCCGATTGCCGCGGTCGCGCGCCCGGGTCTGCGGGCGATCGCCGAAGGGTTCAGGCTCGTCCGCCGCAAACCGGAGCTGAAGGGGATCTTCGTCGTCGACTCGATCGCGATGGTGTTCGGCATGCCCAGCGCTCTCTTCCCGGCGTTCGGCGACCACTTCGGTGGAGGAGCGACGACCGTCGGCTTTCTCTACGCGGCGCCGTACGCGGGAGCGCTGATCGCGACGCTCCTCTCGGGCTGGGTGACGCGGGCGAGACGGCAGGGTCTCGGCGTCTGCATCGCGGCGACCGCGTGGGGCGCCGCCATCGTCGGCTTCGGCCTCTCACCGTCGCTCTGGCTCGCGCTGATCTTCCTCGCCATCGCCGGCGGCGCGGACGACTGGAGCGCCATCCTGCGCTCGACGATTCTCCTCACGGTGACCCCGGACGAGCTTCGCGGCCGCCTCTCGGGAATCGAGCTCGCCCAGGTCGCGAGCGCACCGGCGGTGGGAAACCTCGAGGCGGGCGCCCTCGCGTCGCTGACGAGCCTGCGCTTCTCGGTCGTCTCCGGCGGGATCCTCTGCATGGCCGGGTGCTGGCTGTTCGTGGCCGCGGCGCCTGCGCTCCTCCGCTACGACGCAGCGCACGCCAGGGCGACGGCATGAAGCTCCGCCGCTCCTTCTTCGCCCGCAGCGTCCACGAGGTCGCGCCTGAGCTCGTCGGCGCGACGCTGCTCGTGGACGGTGTCGGCGGGAAGATCGTCGAGGTCGAGGCGTACGACCACGAGGACCCCGCGGCGCACAGCTACCGCGGCCCCACGGCCCGGAACGCCTCGATGTTCGGCCCGCCCGGCCATGCGTACGTCTACCGCTCGTACGGCGTTCACTGGTGCCTGAACTTCGTCTGCGAGACGGGCAGCGCCGTGCTCGTCCGCGCGCTCGAGCCGACGATCGGCGCGGCGACGATGGCCGCGCGCCGCGGAACCGACGAACCGAGGCTCCTCGCCGCCGGTCCGGGCCGGCTCACGCAGGCGCTCGGGCTGACGGGCGAGCACGATGGCCTACCGCTCGACAGGCCCCCGTTCGCCCTCTACGCGGCCGGCGAGGTCGCGATCGCCGTCGGGCAGCGCATCGGCATCACGAAGGCGGCCGAGGTCCCGTGGCGCTACGGCGAAGCCGGCTCTCCGTACCTGAGTCGACCCTTGAAGCGTTTGCCCTGAGCTTCGGGCCGGGTCGACCGGTCAGTTCCGACGGACGCGCGAGCAAAGCCCGCACGTCCTCGGACCGGCGCCGCAAGCGTCGCCTCAGGATGCGACAGCGATCCGGACGTGCATCCCCGGCGCCGCGGCGACACCCGCCCGCGGCAGCTGGAAGATCACGCGCCCAGGAGGCCCCTTGTCCGTCTGCTCGACGTTGACCTCGAGCCCACGCCGCTCGCACTTTTGCTGCGCCCGGGCCAGGGGCAGCCCGATCAACTGCGGTACGACGCCGTGCGTCGGCTTCGCGACCACCAGCGTCACGTGGTCGTACGCCGACAAGCGTCCCTTGCTCGGCTTCTGGCCCAGCACGACGTCGAGCTTCTGCCCGGGCCTGGCCTCCTTGTAGACGATCGAGGGCGTCAACGGCTGGCCCGCGAGCCGGGCCTGGGCAGCCTGCACCGGCTGGCCGATCAGATCGGGAACGTCGACCTCGTTCGGCTTGCAGTTCGCGGTCCGGCTCGGCTCCTGGTGGTCGAAGAAGAGCAGGTTCCGCGCGAAATGGCACCGGCCGTTGTCGAGCTGGAGCAAGCCGTCGCGGAAGACGACCTCGCGCGGCGACCCATACGGGATGTACGTCGACGGGAACGACTTCGGCTCGTCCTTGAGGTACGGCAGCGCCTTCTCCATGAACGTGTGCCAGATCTCGGCCGGGAACGTCCCGCCCGCGACCGGGTCACCGTGGTACTCGGTCTCCATCGGCTTCAGCGAGCGCGGGTAGCCGACCCAGACAGCGACTACGAGCTGGGGCACGTAGCCGACGAACCACGCGTCGCCGTAGTTCTCGGTCGTCCCGGTCTTCCCGGCGACGGGGCGGTCGCCGAGCTCGGCGCGATGCCCGGTGCCCTCGGTCACGACCTTCTGCAGGATCGAGTTCAGGATCGCAGTCTTCGTCGGGCTGAGCACGCGATGCCCGACCACCTCGTTGTCCCGCTTGCCGATCTTCGTGATCGCGCGCGGCTCGTTGCCGAGGATCGACCCATCGACCCGGTTGCCGTTGTTCGCGAAGGTCGCGTAGGCGCGCGCCATCTCGAGCGGGTTCGCAGCCTCCGCGCCGAGCCCGATCGCGAAGTAGCTGTTCAGCTTGCTCTGGATCCCGGCGTTGCGGGCCATCTTCGCGATGTTCTGCGGGCCGACGATCGAGGTCAGCTGCGCGTAGACGGAGTTGTCCGAATGAACGGTCGCCGAGGTGAGGTCGATCGAGCCGAGGTACTCGCCCTCGTAGTTGTTCACCTGCCAGAGCTTGTCGCCGAGCGGGATCACGACTGGGTGCGAGGTGAAGTGCGTCGACGGAGAGATGCCCTCGTTGAGCGCCGTCGCGAGCACGAACGGCTTGAAGGCGGAGCCCGGCTGCCGCTCGCCCTGCACCGCGAGGTTGAACTGGCTCTCGCGATAGCTCGACCCGCCGACCATCGCCCGCACGCTGCCGTCCCGGGGATCGATCGCGACGAGCGCCGCCTGCGGGCCGCTCGGATCGGTCAGCACCTTCGAGATCGCCTTGCGGGCCATCTTCTGGAGCCCGAGGTCGAGCGTCGTGTGGATCCGGAGGCCGCCGCCGAACACCGCGCCCGGCCCGTAGTCCGGGTTCGAGACGAGCTGCTGCTTGACGTAGTTGACGAAGTACTGCCCCTGCGTCTCGTGCGTTCCGGGCAGCCGCACCTTGTCGGGGGCGGGCAATGCCGCGCTGCGTGCGGCGTGGTACTGGTCGGATGCGATGATCCCCTGCTGGAGCATCTGGTCGAGGACGACGCGCCGGCGCTCCTTGGCCGCCTTCGGGTTCGTCACCGGGTCGAAGAGCGACGGGTCCCGCGGGATCCCCGCGAGGAGCGCCGCCTCGGGCAGGGTCAGCTTGCTCGCGGGCTTCTGGAAGTACGTCTCCGCCGCCTGCCCGATCCCGTACGCGCCGTTCCCGAAGTAGATCGTGTTCAGGTACGCGGTCAGGATCCAGTCCTTGTCGTCGCGGTGCCGCTGCTCGAGCTGCCAGGCGAGCGCCGCTTCCTTGAGCTTGCGCGCGATCGAGCGGTTGTCGGCCACGTAGGCGTTCTTGATGAACTGCTGCGTGATCGTCGAGCCGCCCTGGACGACGGACTTGTGCTCGATGTCCGCGAGGAGCGCACGCCCGATGGCGTGCAGGTCGACGCCGTTGTGCTCGTAGAAGCGCTTGTCCTCGATCGAGACGATCGCCTGTTTCATGATCGGCGCGATGTCCCTGGAGTTCAGGATGACGCGGCTTTCCTTGCCCCGCAGCACCGCGAGGACGTTGCCCTGGCGGTCGTAGATGTAGCCGTCGTGCGCGATCTTCTTCTGGTGCGCCGGGTCGTACTGCGGCAGCTGGCTCGCGATCGCGGTCACGAGCCCGAACATGAACGACGCAAAGCCGAGCACGCCCAGCACCAGGACCAGTGCCAGGAGTCGGAGCTTGCGGATGCGGCGCCCGTTCTTCTTGTTGCGCGCCTGCTTCGTGCTGCGGCGAAATCGCAAGGGGCTGAGTCTAGACGCGCTCCATGAGTCTCGCGGAGCTCACCCGCAACGCGACGGCCGTCCTACCGGAGGGCGCGCTCGAGGCGAAGCTGAAGC
>Ga0207674_10004255_pt1 | contig 17263 bp, 15 predicted proteins | sample KBSCornC72_FD_184303 | JGI IMG/M metagenome (GOLD analysis project Ga0207674, IMG submission 184303) | Corn rhizosphere microbial communities from Kellogg Biological Station, Michigan, USA - KBS Corn C7-2 (SPAdes) (version 2) | ecosystem: Host-associated > Plants > Roots > Rhizosphere > Soil ... | reverse complement strand
GAGTCGCTGCGGAGCGACTAACACCATCCGAGCAACTGGGAGTGCCCTCGCAGGACCGGCTGACGATCGCCAGCTTTGGCGGGGTCCGACAGTGTCTCGCGAGGAGCAAATGATGTCACTCCTGCATGCAAGCTCTGCGACGGCCCTGCTCGCCGTCGCGTTTTGCGCCGCGCACGTGGCCGAACCCTCGAGCATGGAGGCGCAGATCTATCACCTCGAGGAGATGAACACCGAGCAGATTCGCGCCCTCGATCGCGCCCGCACGGTGATCATCATGCCGGGCGGAATCCTCGAGCAGCACGGCCCGTATCTCCCGAGCTGGTCCGACGCCTATTTCAACCAGCGCCTCGCGTCCGATCTCGGGACCGAAATCGTCAAGCGTCCGGGTTGGAAGGCCGTCTTCTTTCCCGTGATCCCGTTAGGGTCCGGCGGCGCCAACGAGATCGGCGAGAAATGGTACTTTCCCGGCAGCTACACGATTCGCCCAGCGACCCTTCGTGCGGTGTACATGGATCTGGCGACGTCGCTCGGCGAGCAGGGCTTTCGTTGGGTCTTCGTCGTGAACGCGCACGGCAGCCCAACGCACAACGTCGTCCTGGACCAGGCGGGCGACTACTTCCGCGACACGTTTGGTGGACACATGGTCCATGTCACCGGACTGCTCACGTCGGGTGCACCGCTGGATTCGATCGCGGGTAAGGCGCTGGCGTCGGAGGACGGATTCACGGTGCATGCCGGACTCACTGAGCATGCGCAGGTCATGGCGCTACGCCCTGACCTCGTTCCTGCGTCGATCAAGAATGCGCGGACGATCACGGCGAGAGATTTTCCGGACCTCGTGCGCATCGCTCACCAGACCGATTGGCCCGGATACGTCGGCGCGCCGAGACACGCATCGGTTGCACTGGGACAGGCGCTGCTCGCGCGCGAGCTGCGCGGTTCGGTCGAAGCGGCGATGAAGATCCTCGATGGCACCGATGAGCGAACGATGCCGCGCTACAGCAAGATGATCTACACCGTGCCGGGCGTCTCGGCGGTGATGGACTCGTCAGCGAAACACGAGGCCGCGGTCGAGGCGCGGCAGCAGGCATGGCTTGCGCGTCAGCGTCCTTGAGGGCGCCCTCGCCGTTCCATTTTGTCTCACGGAAGGTTCAACGCTCGCACCAATGCCTGGACTCGAGGATGGGTCGCGATAACGCCGTACTTCGGTGCGAACCTGAGATACGTGACTCTGGGATCGCGGACGGCGCAGGCGCGTTCCAGCTGCGCGATTGCGGCCTCGCGATCCCCCAGGTCCAGGAGGACCATTGCCTGTTCGAACGCCGACACGTATTTGCCGTCGCGAGCGCGGACACGGAGACGCTGGCTGTCGATCTCAGCCAGCCCGCGCTGCGCGTTGCGGTATCCCGATTCCCCTCGCGCGGCGGCGACGACCTTCGCCTTCTCGGTATCCCCAGCGATCGTGAATCCCGCACCCATTTCACGGAGGGCGGCGTCGTATCGTCCCCGGCGCGCGAGCGCACCAGCCAACTCCTCGCGCGCGCGCCAATATGTGGAGTCGAGCCGCAATGCCTGGCGCAGCTCGACGATGGCGTCTTCGTCCCTGCCCGCGAGCGTCAACGTGTAGCCAATGGCCCAGTAGTAGTGACGGTACAGTTGGTCCATCTCGCGGGCTCGTCGATACTGGGCCAGCGCCTCCGGGAACCTGCCTAACGATCGAAGGTGGATGGCGTAGAAATTTCGGATATACGCGTCCTCGGGATCGAGCGCGATCGCTCTCCGAAACTCTTCCTCTCCTTCTCTCCAACGGTATTGGTAGAACGAAAGGGTCGCCGCCAACATGGCGTGGCCAAGACCAGACGCAGAGTCGAGCGCCACCGCTTTCTTTGCCGCGGTCTCTGCCTTGGCGAGAGCCTCGTCAGCCGGCATCTGGCCGTACCACGCGAATCCCTGGTAGATCTGGGCTAGTACTGCGAACGCGTCACCGTAGAGCGGATCGAGTTCGATCGCCTCGTTGACGAGTCCTAGCGCCCGAGTGGTCGCCTCGTTGTTGCGCTTCGCGATGTAATACTGCGCCTTCAGCAACAGGAGATAGGCCTCAGGATTAGAAGTGGATGGGCGTGCGAGGCTTCCGGGTGGCCGGCGTGGAGTCGCCGGTGTCAAGCTGGCGGCGACGTCCGCGACGATTGCCTGTTCGGTGGAGAGAAGCGCGGTGGGTCGGAACGCGTAGGCGTGGGTGACCGTCGGGGCGCCGCTCGCAACGTGGACGAGATTGGTCTCGATAACGAGCGAATCCGGGGCATAGTGCGCCACTCGCCACGTTAGGCTCGCCCTGGCCCCGGCGGCTCTCGCGACCTCACGGCTTTCCGCTTCACTTCCACGCCGCCTTCGATCGGATACCAACGCGGCGCTGAGACCAGCGGCGCGTGACAGGCGACGGGCCACGCCTCGGGTGATGCCTTCCGCGAGCATGTCGACCGTGCTATCGCCGGTCGCGTTCGTGAGCGGCATCAAAACGAGGGAAGGCGCGGCTGGTGACGCCTCCAGCCTGCGATCGAGCCAGAGTCGCACGACCCCAGCCCCTGTGGCGCTTGCCGCAAGCAGAACGATCGCGAGGAGTGCAACAAGAGGACGTCGTCGCTTCGACCCGATCGGGGAAGCCGCGCTCGGGGCCGTCAGGCGAGTGATCGAACCGACGTCGCGCATGACCACGGGCGACTGACGCCCGCTCGCCTTGCTGGTGCGCACCTCGGATACGAGACGGATGGTCTCCGCTGACGGTTCGGTGCCGTAGTCCTCGATGAGCCGCTCCCGAAACGCAGCATAGGCCTCCAGCGCGCCCGCTCGATCTCCGGCAGCCGCGAGAAGCTGAATCAACCGGCGTTGGGTCGCTTCGTCGTTCGGCGAGAGGAGGACTGCGTGTCGCGCCCACTCCACAGCCGAGACCAGCCGACCGACGACTGCGTCGCGTTCCGCCAACGCACTCGCGGCCCGTGTCGCCTGCTGGCGGCGACGAACGCGCTCGTCATCCAGCCATCGCTCGAGCTCCGGGGCAGCTCCCGCAACGAACACGCCCTCGAGCAGGTCACCGCGGTGCAGCGTGAGCGCTTGCTCCGGATCCCGTGACGCGATCGCCTCGTCGAAGGCAACAGCGTCACACCACAGGTGGTCAGCGGCGACGCCGATCTCTTCCTCGCCACGCTGCGTGAGCACGCCACTGCCGAGTTCATGGCGCAGCCAGCTCAACGCTTGACGCAAGGAAGCGCGTGCTGCTCGTTGATCGCCCTCGGGCCAGAACAGTCCTACCACGGTGTCGCGCCGACGAAAGCGATCACGACCCGCCAACGCCAGGTAGGACAGAAGCGCCAGGCGCTTCGACTGCGTGATCACTGACCGCACTTCGCGACCCCGCGGGTCGCGCACGTCCAACGGCCCGAGGACCAGCAGACGCAAACGGCCGGTCGGACCCGCGGTCACACGCGCCTCCCTTCCAGGTTGCGCATCGGTCACGTCGAAGTGACGTGGGCGGGGCATCGTCGCCAGTACCTACTCTATCCCGCCGGTATCGCCCGGGCTAGAGACCTGAGCCCCTCCGCAGCCGGCAGGGGAAGTGTTGCCGTGCGCTACCGGCCGAATTCGGAGGTCGTGTGGGACTCACGCACCGCACTCTGATGGCAGGAGGGACAGGTCTTCCCCTCACCAGCGCTCCTCACGGCAGGAGCAACTACCGGAGGCTCTCGATGCAGCGCCCAATCCCGCGCCTGTTGGCCATGACCTTCGCTATCGTGGCGTGCTCGGACCGACCCACCGCAACCGGCCCAATCCCTACCTCCCCGAGCGAGAACGCCGTCAAATTCTGGGACGACAACGCCGCCGTCTACTGGAATGGTGTCGCCAACGGCCTCGCTGTGAAGTACGGCAAGAGTCCGTTCGAGACGATCCGCGGCCTCGCCATCGTGTCCGTCGCCGACTACAACGCCGCCGCTGCTGCCGAGAAGGCGGGAACGGGCAGGGTGCACCCATCGGTGCATGCGGCGATGAGTGCTGCATCGGCAGTTGCGCTGACCTACCTCTTCCCGGGTGAAGCGGCCGCGCTCGAAACGCAGTTGGACGAGTACCTGGCTGCGGGTGGTTGGCCTGGCGACCGCAACACCGATGTCTCGTCAGGTGAGGTCATTGGACGTGACATTGCCGCACAAGTCGTAACGCGGGCCCAGGGGGGACAGGTTCTTCGCTCCCTGGACCGGTACGGTGCCGACCGGTCCTGACAAATGGTTCAGCGCCACTCCGCCGGTCGGCGCGATGTGGGGGCAGGCGAAGACCTACTTCCTGCTATCGGGTGACCAGTTCCGTCCGCCGCCGCCACCCGCGTTCGGTTCGCCGGAGTTCCTGGCGCCGCTCGCCGAGGTTCGGCGGATCGCCGACACGCGCACCACGGAGCAGGACCGCGTCGCGAAGTTCTGGGCCGCCGACGGGCCGGGATACTTTAACGAGCAGGCACGGACGCTGGCGGTGACGTACCACCGTACCGAGCGCGAGACCGCCCACGTGCTGGCGCTCATGAACATGACGGCGTTCGATTGCGTCGTTGCCTCGCACGACGCGAAGTTCTTCTACTGGCTGCTCCGCCCCATCATGGCCGATCCGCTTATCAAGCTTGCGATTCCGATGCCGAACTTCCCCTCCTACGCATCGAACCACGCGGTGATCTCGGCCGGCATGATGAGAGTGCTTGGCACGAGCTTCCCACCCGAGGCGGAACGGCTCGACTCGCTGGCTGAGGAAGCCGCGCTCTCCCGGATCTACGCGGGCATTCACTACCGCTTCGACTCCGACAACGACGAAGCTTATCGCGTCTCGGCCATCCTAGGGCGGACGATCGGTCGCTACGCACTGAACCACGACGCGGTGGGCCACAACGCGTTCGCGCGCAGATAGCAGCGCGGAGTCCCGGGACTTCGGCACCGAAGCATGAGGGCCCGGCCGCCCTCGCCGCCATTTAGGTCTCACAGTCACCAGGCACAGCCGTCAGGTGCTTGACTCAGCGACGGGCTCTAACATAGACTGTCTATGTCAGAGCCGTCGCTATGAGCGATCCAATCCCACCAGGCACGTTGGACATGCTGATCCTTCAGACGCTCGCGCGTCTCGAGGAGCTGCATGGGTTTGAGATCGCCGACGCCATTCAAGGCGCGTCGGCGGGTGTGCTCCAGGTGGAAGAAGGCTCCCTGTACCCCGCCCTGCAGCGCATGCTCATGAAGGGATGGCTGTCGGCGGAGTGGGGGAAGACCCGCGACAACCGCCGCGCGCGCTACTACCGCCTAACGGCTGCCGGCCGTAAGCAGCTCGCCCGCGAGAAGGAGTCGTACCGGCGCGTGACGTTCGCGATCGGCCAGATCCTTCAGCCCGCGCCCGAATGACGATGATCCGCGAGATGCTCCGCCGGCTCTCGTATCTCCTCCGACGCGAGCACTACCTGTCCGAGCTCGAGGAGGAGATGCGTCTCCACACCGCGTTGCGCGCGGAGGCGATGCGGGACGGAGGTATGAGCGCGGAGCAAGCGAGTGCCGAAGCGCGACGACGATTCGGCAACACCACCAAGGTGACGGAGGCCAGTCGCGACATGTGGGGGCTCGGGAGGCTCGATCAGATTGGTCAGGACGTTCGGTTCGCCACGAGACGCTTGCGCGCGCGCCCCGGACTCAGCGGACCGGTGATCGTGGTGCTCGCCCTGGGCATCGGTGCGACGACGGCCGTGTTCAGCGCCGTGGACGCCGCGATGCTCCGGTCGCTTCCATTCCCGCGCGAGCACGAGCTCGTGTCGCTGACCAACGCCGCGGTGCCATTCGGGCCGGAGAGCAACGAGCGGGATCAGGGGCGAGGCCTCGACCTCGCCGACGTTGCCGACATGACGAACATCTTCTCCGGCGCGGCGGCCTACGCATCCGGAGGAGTCAATCTTTCGGATCCCGATCGACCACTTCGGGTGAAGGCCGGTGTGGTCACGGCGACGTTCTTCCCAACGTTAGGTGTGACTCCGTTCAGTGGTCGCACGTTCACGGTTGAAGAAGGTCGGCCAAATGGACCGCTCGCCGTGATCCTCTCGCATGCGCTCTGGCAACGGCAGTACGGCGGGTCGCCCATGCTGGGGAAGCGCATCATGCTGCACGGGCGATCGTATACGGTCGTCGGCGTCATGCAACCGGGATTCGACTTTCCGGATGAGAGCGATCTCTGGATTCCAATGTCGGTTCCCACGACGTTCGCGACGTTCGAGCCGTTCCGTGGTTTCCTGCCGTCGCGCGTCATCGCGAGAGTGCGGCCTGGGGTCTCGATTCAGGCAGCGGCCGGGCAAGTGCTCGCACGATGGCGCCAGGTCGCGGAGCCAGCGCGCGGTGAGGAACGCGACAACCTGAACTTGTTTCTCGACGAGGTGCGTGCGGCAGGCGCGGCCGTGCCGCTTCACCGCGAGCTCCTCGGCGATCGCCGGCGCGCGCTGCTCGTGCTGCTCGGCGCCACGGTGTTGCTGATGATGATCGCCTGCGCCAACGTCGCGAACCTGCTCTTGTCCGACGCGGCCGTCAGGCGACGCGAGATCGCCGTGAGAGAAGTGCTGGGCGCTACACGCCCTCGTGTGGTGCGCCAATTGCTGGCCGAGAGTGTGCTGCTGGCGCTCGCCGGAGGTATCGTCGGCATCATCCTCGCGCCGGCCGCGCTCACGATCGTGCGCGCGATGATGCCGGCCGGCCTCGCGGGAGTAGCGCGGGCGCAACTCGACCTGCGCGTGCTCGGCTTCGCCGCCGTGTTGGCGATCGCGACCAGCGTGTTGTTCGGACTTTGGCCGGCGATCGGCGCGACCCGAGGCGACGCGAGCGCTGCGATCAAGTCCGGTGGAGGACATGGCGCGACGCCAGGGCTAGGCAGGGTCCGCCGAGCGCTGGTGGTCGTCGAAGTAGCGCTCACTGTGATGCTGCTCATCGCAGCGGGGTTGATGCTCCGCAGCTTCCAGCGGCTCATGGCCGAGAACACGGGCATGAACCCGGATCAGGTCGCGACGCTGGAGACGAGCTTCCCGCGGAACACACCTGATTCCGAGCGGCGTCGCATCATCAACGGCGTCGTCGATCGGCTGTCCGGGCAGCCGGGAATCGTCGCGGCGGGCGCCGTGAACGATCTCCCGTTGCGCGGTGGCGGAGGCATCTCGGTGACGATCGACGTACCGGGCGCACCGCCGCTCGAGCGAGGCGAGTATCGCATGGCACGCTTCCTGTTCGCGAGCGGCGGCTATTTCGATGCGTTAGGCATCACGAAACTTCGGGGTCGTACGTTCACCACGAATGACGCAACCGGTCCACCGGTCGCGGTCGTGAGCAATGCGATGGCCGAGACATACTGGCCCGGTCTCGACCCGTTAGGGCGTTACTTCACGCTTCGAGGCGATACATCGCGCATCACGGTCGTCGGGATCGTCGCGGATGTGCGGGAGGCTGGGCTGGACAAGGCCCCGTTCCCGCAGATGTATCGACCGATCGACGTCGGCCCACTCAATGCCGCGGTCGTCGTTCGCGGCACGCTGCCACCGCGCACGCTCATCTCGCGGTTGACGGACGCGATGCGTGCCGTCGCACCCGGGCAGCCTGTGTACAACGTGCGCATGATGGAGCAGGTGATTGGTGCGTCGGTGCTGCCTCGCCGGACGAATACGATGCTGATCGCGTTGGTCGCCGGACTGGCGTTGATGCTCTCAGCACTCGGCGTATACGCGGTGGTTGCGTACGCCGTCGCACAGCGCACGCGGGAGCTCGGCATCCGCGCGGCGCTTGGCGCTAGTGGCCGCGACCTGCTGACACTCGTGTCAGGTGAGACGGTGTTCGTCGTGGGACTGGGCATCACGATCGGTCTCGCTGGCGGGTGGGCGTTGAGCCGTGTGCTGGCGTCGCTGCTCTATGAGGTGGACCCACGCGATCCCGCGACGTTCGTGATCGTGCCGCTGGTGCTGCTGCTGCCGGCGGTTGCGGCCACCGTGATTCCGGCGTTGCGAGCCGCGCGGGTGGACCCGACCCAGGTCATGCGGTCGGACTGATCTCACGCGTCACAGGACCGCACACATCCGCGGGCGCCTCGGAACTGAGCGGGAAGTAGCGGGCCCTCGTCTCGTCGGCCCGCCGCTCGATTTGAAGCGTTAGGCGAAGACACGGAAGCCCGCCAAGTCCCGCGATTACTCCCCGAATTGGGAGGATGAAGACTCCCCATCGGCGCGCTACGAGCATGGCCGCCTTGGTCTGCGCCCATGCGTAACCAATGCGATCGCGATCCGCCGCACGATCGGCGCAACATTCATCACCCATTGGATTGAGGCATTTCATGGTCAAGCTCGCCCGCGCCTTCCCGGCGCTCACCCTCGCCGCCCTGGCGGCGTGCCAGGACGCACCCACCGGCAAACCGATGAGCAATGCTCCGCCCTCGGCCAATCTCGCGCAAACACCGGACGGTCAGGTGTTCCGCGTCAAGTTCGATGAGCTGAACAACTCGGGAGTGAATGCCGAAGCGACACTCCAGGTGCGCAACGGCGATCTCACCGTCACGCTCGATGCGGTTGGGCGCGTTCCGCAGCAGATCCATCCGCAGCACATCCACGGCTTCGCCGCCCAGGCGTCGGCGTGCCCCACCGCGGCGAACGACACCAACGGCGACGGCATCATCACCTTCGCCGAGGGCTCGCCGGCCTTCGGTCCTGTGCAGGTGGACCTGCAACCGTATCCGACGCCCGAGAACGCTGCGGGCGCGACGCACTTCCGCGTGACGTTCGTCGCGAACGACGTTCCGTTCACAGCCTCGGAGCTGACGCAGAAGACCATGGTGCTACACGGGGACTTCTTCGGTGGAAGCTACGACCCGTCACTCCCGGTGGCGTGCGGCCGCGTGGAGGCCGTGAACTGACCGAACTCCGATAGAACAGCGAGCCCGTCGCGTTCGCGTCGCGACGCCGCGATGCGAACGGCGCGCATTTGCAGGTGTGGGTGCGCTTCGGATCGTTAGGCTAGGCTCAGACGATAGATGGCTGCCTCGACCAAGGTCCGCGCCCTAGTTGGCGTTCTTCCAGAGGGCACACCACTCTGGAAGAAGGCCGACCAGAGACGATCCCCGACCCGACGCGGACCATTTCCGCGGCCCGCAGTCCATGTACGAGGCACGCGGATTCCAACCGATCGAGGTGCCGGGCCGCTATACGGTGATGCGCAGGCCCGTCCGCTGATGTGAAGCTCACGGCGGCGACGATGCCCTCCGGGTGGCTGTTCGTATCGATGCGTCGTCTGTAACGACATCGTCTGCGTGCCGACGGGCCGATTCCTGCGCGGGAGTTTCGAATGTTATCGTGGGGACCTGCCAAACGGCGCTTTGGGCGCTCAATCCTGTCGTAGCGCCTGCAACGGATCGGCTGCGGCCGCTCGATGCGCCGGGGCGGCCATTGCAGCCACCGCAACGACAACCAACGCGAGCGGCGCAGCCACGAAGCTGAATGGATCGACAAATCTGGCCGGCAGCGCCCGCGCCGCCATCCGGTCGACGATGACCGCCACGACCCCGGTGAGCGCGACGCCGAGCGCCAGCCCTACCACGACGGGCGGCGCGTTGGTCCCGACGATCGTGAGATGCACGTCTCGCCTCTGCGCACCTAACGCGAGTCGAATGCCCATCTCCTTGGTCCGTTGTCGCGCGGCGAGCGACACCACGCCGTAGACGCCGACGAGCGCGAGCAACGCCGCAAGGAGGGCGACGCCACCAGCGACGAGGCCCATGCGGCGCAACCCGGCCGTGACGAAGTCGACTGAGGACTGGATCGTTTCTGGGGATACTGCCGCGTTGGGAAACCGCCGTCGGAGGCCAACGACGATCGACTTCGCCATTTCATTCGCGGCTCCCGAGAAGCGCACGAATGCATGATACCGCGCCACCGCCGGCGCCCACGACCGGTAGACCATTAGCGCAAGACCAGGATCAACAGCGGGGCTCGTCGCGTCTTCGGCGACCCCGACGACCTCGAACGCGAGCGTGCGATCAACAACGAGCCGTTTACCGATAGGATCCTCATGCGGCCACAACTGGCGCACGACTTCGCGTGACACGACAACGGAGCACACGCCTGAGACGCACGCCGTATCGGCGGCGGCAATCGCTCGCCCTCGCAGAATCGGAATGCCGAACACCGCGAAGTAGTTGGCCGAGACCTGGACCGACGGCAGCTCACGACGGGGATGGCCGGGCGGCGTGACGACCACGGAGCCCAGGCGCTCGTCATTCGCCGGTGGGGCACTGCCGAACGCCACCGCCTCGACCGCGGGGAGCTCGCCCAGCGCCGCGGCCAGCTCATCGTGATAGCCGTTCCAGGCGTTAGGCGTGATCGCGCGGTCAGCCGGAACGAGATTCGGCATCATCACCTGCCGCATCTCGAAGCGCGGCGGATCCGATGCGACACGCGCCGGAATTCGCACGAGCACCGCCGCCCCGACCAGCAGCATCACCGCCGCGCACATCTGGGCGCCAACGAGCATCGTACCCAGCCTGCGTCCGTGTCGCCCGTGGCGGCGGAGCCCCTTGAGAGCAGTGACGACGTCGACCTCGAGCGCCGCACGTGCGGGGGCCACGGCCGCGACGACACCGAGCAACACGGTGAGCAACACGAGAAACGTGAAGACGGTCCACCGAGGCTGGATTGGGAAACCCGCCGAACGTTGGACGATCCAGTCGAGGAGCAACCGTGGCGAACGATACGCGATGTAGGTCGCGATGGTTCCCGCGACGCAGGCCAGGAGAAGCGTTTCCGTCAGCAGCATTCGCACGAGACGCGGTCCGTCCGCCCCAAGCGCGGTCCGCATGGCCATCTCGCGCTGGCGGGCATCCGCCCGCGCCACGAGGAGGGACACGACGTTGGAGCACGCGACCAATGCGAGACACGTGAGCGCGGCGAGTGTGAGCGCCACCACGGCGACGACGACCGCCGTGGTACCCGGTTTTTGGAGCAGCGAACCATCGGTGATCCACGGGATGGTGTGCCGGCCCGGCCGAAGCAGATCCTGTCGCGTCGCAAGGACCCTGATCTCAGCGCGGACGTCGCTGCGCGAATAACCGGGTCGCAGTCGACCATCGAGATTCAAGCGGATGGCGTCAGGCGCGGACGGCTCGTCCGGACCCAGTCCCAGATACGCGCGCGTTGTGTACGGCAACCAGAGCTCGGCGCGATTGAGTTGTCCGCTATACGTCGCTGGCGCGATGCCGACGATCTGGACAGGCCGTCCATTGTATCGGATGACGCGGCCGACAACATCAGCGGCCGAGAGTCGATTTCTCCAGAACGATTCGGAGATCATCGCGACCGGCTCTCGCGCAGCGCAGTCTTCGGCGCGGAACGCGCGTCCCGCGACAGGGCGGCCGAGTGCGTACACATCGAAGAACTCGCACGTCACGAGTAGCGCACCGACAGGCGCGGGATCGCCATCGACCGTCGCCCGCACACTTTGCCAACCGGCGAGCACACGCAATGCACGACTGCCGTCGCGATAGGCGAGGTAGTCCAACAGCATCGTCGGGCCCGGGAAGCCAGGCGGCGTGGAGTCAGTGCCGTACGACGAGAGCACGCGCACGAAGGTTCGGGTGTCGCCTTCGACGCGCGCCCGAAGCGACACCGCGTCCAAGACCGCGAACACGCCGCTGCTGATTCCGATGCCGAGTGCGAGCGTCACGACGACCGTCGCCGACAGCAGCGGATTGGCGCGCACGTTTCGCAGCGCGAACGCGAGGTCAGCACGGACTTCGTCGATGACGCGCAGGCCACGCGCTTCTCGGCTCATCTCCTTGTAGCGTTCAACGCTACCGAACTCCATGCGGGCGGTGCGTAATGCGACGTTACGCGTGAGGCCCGCGCGCTCGAGATCATCGGCGCGATGCGCGATGTGACCGCGGAACTCGTCGGCCATGTCGCGCTCGAATCGCGCACGCATGACGGTGGCACGAATCCACGAGCGGATGCGCGTGAGCGCGGGCATCACACGGCCTCCGGAGCGACGGTCAAGGCGGTCGCGATTCCCGCGACGAAGCGATTGCAGCCGGCCGTTTTTTCGCGACGCTGCTTTCGGCCGCCGCGCGATATTTGCTCGATTCGAAGGAGCACCCCGTAGCCGTGCGGCCTCCGCGACGAGACGGCCCTAAGAATGAGCAGGTCGAGGGTGCCGGGGAGAAGTTCGGCCGACGGCGGCATCACACACTCCTAGTGAGCTTAGGAGTGAAGCTAAGGTTCTCTCCTAAGCTGTCAAGGAGACGCGCATTGGACGCGCCCGCTTCTCACCTCAAGGTTGATCACCAATCTCGGCAATCTCGCTGCACAGCGGTCACGCTCGCCCGCGCCTTGCCGGTGCTCACGCTCGCACCGCGGCGAACGACACCAACAGCGACGGCATCATCACCTACGCCGAGGGCTCGCCGATCTTCGGTCCTGTACAGGTGGATCTGCTACCGTGTCCGACGCCCGAGAACGCCGCGGGCCCGACACATTACCGCCTCACGTTCGTCGCGACGCGCGGTGGTGGACGGCGGTCGTGCGGCCCATATCTTCCCGCCGCCGTCTCGACTGCAATTGGCTGGCGGCTCGAGCCGGACGGAACCCCCAGTGGTTGTCAGGACCTCGCTCGATTGAGTTCTCGGAGGGATCCATGCAGGTCAAATGCTTCGGATGTGCCGCGCTCGTGGAAGCGCACGACGTCGACGCCGTCGCGGATGCTTTCGTGGTTCATGGCCAGGAGAGTCACGCCTGGTCGTACCCCGCAGAGGCGATCCGGAACTACGCCCGCAACTACGCCGAGGCGACCGAACGACTCACCGGGAGCACGGAGCGACTGTCCGAGATCGCCGACCTCGCGGTCCATCCGGTGACCGAAGATCGCGTCGACGACTGGCTCCGGTTCTTCGATCACGATGCCTTCGCCGACAACGCTGATTGGGCCTCGTGTTATTGCCTCGAGCCTCATGTGCCGGCAACGCCCGACCTGCCTGAGCGCCTATGGCGAGACTCGCGTGCGAACGTTGCCGGGAGACTCCGGTGTGGTGCGACGTTCGGGTATCTCGCGTACGTGGGCGGCCGGCCGGCAGGGTGGGTCAATGCCTCGTCGCGCTCCGATTACGGTCTCTACCGACTTGTCGATCCCGACGGACCGGCGCCGCGGTCCGTCATCGGAGTCTCGTGCTTCGTCATCGCCCCGCCGTTCCGGCGGCACGGGATCGCCTCGATACTGCTCGATCGCGTGATCGCGGATGCGTCGGCCCGCGCTGCGTCGTGGATCGAGGGCTATCCCCACAACGAACCCGAACGAAGCGACGCGGGCCATTTCCGCGGCCCGCGGTCCATGTACGAGGCACGCGGATTCCAACCGATCGAGGTGCGGGACCGCTACACGGTGATGCGCAGGCACGTCGGCTAATCGCCAAGGCGCCTTCTCAGCAACCGGGCAATCTCCCGGAAACTCTGATACGACAACCCCGCCTGGCCGAGGTGGAAGGTGAGCGGGCGCCGCCGTACCGAGGCGAAGCTCGCGGCCATAACGCGGGTCACACTTTCGTCGGCGTAGACATCCAGGATGAACGTCAGAGTGTCGGAGAGATTCTCGGGGGCGGTTCGGAGCAGACAGGTGGCGAGCAGCGCTCGCACGTCGTCGGCGTGCCGCCAAGTCGTTAGGCGCCTGGGCTCATGAACGGTCTCGAAGTCGAACCAGTGGGCGACGCCCGCCTCGAGGTCGACCATCACGTTCTCGGCCATGGCATCCCCGTGGGTGCATCCCCGGGCGTGGAAGCCGGCGAGGGCGACGACCGCCAGTTCGATGGCCCTCTGCCGGACCGACTCGTCCAGCTCGGGATCCTCCAGCAAGGTCGCCAGCGTCTTCCCAGGGAGACGAGGCAGGATGAGCGTCCCGCCGGCATCGACCCGAATCGAATGCCCCGTTAGGCTCGAGTAGAGCTGGCGCTCCCGCTCCTCCCAATCCCGCTGGGGGAGGACCCGCACGCCGGTATCGAGAAGCCTAACGAGCGGACCGCCGAGCCAGACCAGGAGAGGCGCGTAGAACACGCGGTGCTTTCGCACCTGAAGCTCGCCATCGTGCTCGACGATCCGAGCCGTCGAGTACCTCGCGGCCCGAAGCAGCCGCCCCAGACCTGAGCACAGGAGAAAGGAGGCGCGCTCGCCTAGCTCCCGCACATTCGATGTCATCCCGAGCGACCGCGAGGGATCTCGCGTGCGATACTCGTGGCGAGTCTGGCCACGAAGTCCCTACAGAAGATCCCTCGCGGCCGCTCGGGATCACAGAAGAGCTCGGGTTGACAGGTCGGCGGCATCAGTCCCCGGCGACCACGCAGGCGACACCGATGAGGATCAGCACCGTGCCCACACCGTGCAGAAGACGAATCCGTTCCCCGAAGACGTAGACGCTGGCCAGCGGGATGAGCACGTAGGTGAGGCTGGTCAACACGTACGCCCTCGACAATGGCGTGACTCGAAGAACGTACAGCCAACAAATCGTCGACGCGCCCCAGGCGATGAGCCCCAACAGAACATGCTTGTCCCGCGCGGCGGCGAGCAGGAATTCGTGGCGACCCAGCCCGGCCAGCGTCTGAGCCCCGGACTTGAGGAAGAGCTGTCCAACCACCGAGAACGCGACCGCACCCAGGATCAGGACCATCGTCTTTCCTTGCATGATCAATCGCCTGCCTCGTGTCGAATGCGATCGTACCCATCACTGCGCGCCCAGTCGAAAAGAACGACCGAGACCCATTTCAGAAACGTTCGAGCGTACCCGAACGGCTGGAGTTCCATCCGGCGGCTGGAGGTGCGCGCCGTTAGGCTTCGATCGTACAGGAAGCGCTCACGGTGGTGGCGGAAGGCCGTCCCCGTCAGTGGCCATTCCTCGGCGATGACGCGAGACTCGTCGAAGGGGCCGTAGCGCTCGAAATGCGCGCGATCACAGCTCATGAATGCCGGCATCGACTTGGCCCTCGCCAGTGGGAGTTGTCGCGCCAGCCCCCAGAAGCTCCACCAGGCCCAGGCGCGGATTCCGGGCTCGCGAGAGGCGAGCCGATAAAGCACCAGGCACCTGTCCTCTTCCTCGTGGAGCTCCAGGATGCGTTCGACGGCGTTTTCCGGAACGATGGTGTCCGCGTCGACGAAGCAGAGCACCCGCCCGGAGCTGGCCGCGGCCCCGGCGTTGCGCGCGGCGGCGCAGTTCCCCCCGACGCCAGGGATCAGTCGCACGCCGACGTCATTGGCGAACTTGGCCACGATCGCCGCAGTGGCATCCTCGCTCCGGTCGTCTGCCACGATGACTTCGAACGGCGTGTCCGCGAGCCAGAGACCGTTCCGCGAGACGCCCGAAGCCCGAGCCACGCTCGTCAGGATTGCCTCCAGCACCTCGCCGATCAGCGCCTCCTCGTTATGCGCGGGGATCACGAACGAGAGACGAGTTTCAGCCATTGCGCTCCAGGATCCACCCGGCCACCACGAGAGCGCGGCCGGGGAGCACTGGCCGCTCCCGCCGCGCCCGGATCTGCAGCCCGGCCGCTAACACTTCCCGCCGAAGCGCCTGGGCGGTGAAGAAGCGCCGGGTCTGCATGGTGAACTTCGCGTCCGGAGGGACGTAGCCGACCAGCTTCGAGACGTGGAATGCCACGTTCGTCCAGAGGAACTCCCGGCCGCGATGCCAGGCGTGACCCAGGCGGCCCGAACACAGGGTCTGCACGACGATGATGGGGCCCCTGGTGACGCGAGCCGCTTCCGCCAGGACAGCGGCCGGGTCGTTCGGGTAGGCAAGCACGAAGAAGAGAAGCGCCGCCGAGAACGTTTTCTCCTCGAAGGGAAGGACTCCGTCGGCGATCAACACCGGAGGCCGTCCCACGACATGTATGTCGCTCACATCGGCGGTCACCACCTCGAGCCCCATCTCCCGCTCCAACAAGGCCGAGAGGTGCCCGGTCCCCGAGCCCAGGTCCAGAACAGCACCCTGGTCAGGCAGCCACGCAGCGACCTGGTCCAACAGCTGACGGGCGCGCCGCGCCATGACGGCGTCAAGCAGCAACTTCAACATCGCTCCCCTCGAGCAATCCCGCCGTCGTGACGGGTTCGTATCCGGCCCCGAGGAGATCCTTCGTTAGGCGGAGAATCGTCGGCCAGAATCCGCGCATCAGGTCTCTCGGGTGAATCGCCAGGCTGGGGACTCCACGGTCCAGCGACTGGGACACCCGCCCGAGCCCGTGACCGAGGTGCCCGAGCCAGCCCCAGCGGCCGCAGTCCCAGGACCAGGTTGCGAGGGGAACCGTTCGCCCTGTCCGTGACTCGAGGGAGAAGAAGCCCAGGACGTGCTCGAGCCCCACCATGCACCCGCCTAACGCACGCACGTGCCCCGGCTGCCAGGCCGGTGCGAGGAAGCCCCGCGCCGGCGTCCCGAAGACCTCGGTGAGGACCCGCTGGCCACGCTCGAGGATCGCTCGCGTTTCTTCGAGGTCCATGCCGTTCATCTCGTCCGAGCCCTCGGCGAGCCACGTGATGGGTCCCCAGCCGCGCTGGCGTTGATGGAAGTAGCCGTGAAGGAGCAGTTCCTCGGCGCTGTCCCGGAGCAGCCGACAGTAGTCGGGATGCGCCGTCAGGTGCCACTGGCGATGCCAGTTGGGGACCACACCTAACGAGAGACGACGCCCCACCAGAGGCGCGAGGTCCCGGATCATCACCCGCGTCTCACGGGCGTAGGCCGGCGTGGCGTCGTGGATACAAACTACGAAGGGCCGCATGCATCGGGTTGGAGCGTAGAGCTGCTGAGATTGGGAACAGCGTTCGCACGGCACCCCGCCCCGCGGACATGGAGCGGATCCTCCTGACAATCGGCGACGTCAAGTACTTTGTGATAGAGAGTACGATGACCAGCGCACGGCGTCAAGCAGCCAGCGCCACGACACCACGACAGGAGACCAGTCGCGCTTCGAGGGACCTCCCAGCGCGTGGGGAGACATTGGGAGGCGTGTGGAACCGGAGCGGCTACCCGTGATTCGGCAGACGCCCGGTCTGGGCGGAACCGCTCAGGGCGCCGGCGCCTCACTACGGCATCTCGGACGCGGCGTTAGGCCATGTGTGTGCAACGCACAGCATCCCGCGGCCGGCGCCGGCTACTGGGGCATCAAGGCCGCGGTACATACAGTGCGAAAGACGCCTCGCAGCGCACACCGTCCGCCGCTC
>Ga0207674_10004254_pt1 | contig 17270 bp, 17 predicted proteins | sample KBSCornC72_FD_184303 | JGI IMG/M metagenome (GOLD analysis project Ga0207674, IMG submission 184303) | Corn rhizosphere microbial communities from Kellogg Biological Station, Michigan, USA - KBS Corn C7-2 (SPAdes) (version 2) | ecosystem: Host-associated > Plants > Roots > Rhizosphere > Soil ... | reverse complement strand
GCCGCATGCGCGCCGCGAGCGGCTGTCGTTCGGGTGGTGGTTGGAAGAGCGCTTCGGGCCTGGCGCCTCCGGAGCGTGGTCGTGCGGTCGGCATCGCGGCCAGTCTAGGACGCGGGGTGGCTCAGTCGGGCTCCCAGAGCTCGATCTGATTGCCCTCGGGGTCGAAGATGCGCGCGAACCGCCCGACACCAGGCGCATCCCACTCCGGGTTCGTGATGACCTCGATGCCGTCGGCTTGGAGGGCCGCGATCAAGGCGTCGAGTCCGTCGACCCGGAAGTTGAGCATCCACTGCTTGTCGGCAGGGAAGTAGTCGGTGTCCGATGCGAAGGGCGCGAAGACGGTCGAGCCGGCCTGTTGTTCCCAGATGCCCATCTCGCCACCGCCCACGCCCAGATGCTCGGCGTACCAGGCGGCGAGCGCCTCGGGGTCCCGCGCCCGGAATGAGATGGCGCCGATGCCGGTCACGCCCATGGTCGCCGTCTTGCCTCTAGATGCGGCCGATGCCCGTGGCTTCGAGCACGACCCAGAGACCGAGCAGGAAGGCGACGAGCGAACCGCCGATCTTGGCGATCCGGCGGACATCACGAGCGACGTAGGCGTACTCGTGGCTCGCCCGCTCGGCGATCGATCCGCTCCGCACGCGGACCTCGCCCTCCACGGGTCGACGCGAGCGATCGCGCGCCGGGCTCGTCTTGGCGTCGGCGGCCTTCTCGGCCGCCACGATCTGCGCTTCCAGTTCGGCGGCGCGCGCCTCCTCGGCCGCGGTCAGCGACACGGACCCCGTCGACGGTGTCGAAGTCGACTCCGTGGTCGGTCGCGCGGTCGGGGAGCGGCGCTGGAGCCGTGCCCGTTGGCCCGGGCGGCTCGAACCACCGCGTACGCGCTTGGCCATGGTCGTCGATGATCCTCCGGGACGGGTCGGTGGATGGGCGGGGACGTCGGTCGGGTCGCCGCCAGCGGCAGAGGATAGCACCGCGGCTTCGGCGGCCATCCGATACGTGATGGCCAAGGACCGACTGCTAGACTCGCGCCGACCCGCCGTCGGAGGACCCAGAGATCGACCTGAACGCGACCGTGGCCGCCAACATCGGGCCGATCGTCCTCGTGCTCATCGTCTCCGTCGTCGTCCTTCTGGTACTCGTGCTGTGGCTCACGCGCCAGCTCAGCCAGCTGCGGAAACGGGTCGTCGGGTTGACCCGCGGTGAGGACGGTGACCTTGGCGACGTGCTCGGCGCACACCTCGATCGGGTGTACGAGCTCGGTCGCGAGGTGGAGCGGCTTGGGACACGCACAAACCGACTCGAGACCGCCGCGCCTCGCGCATTCCAGCGGGTCGGGCTCGTGCGCTTCAACCCGTTCGAGGACACCGGCGGGAACCAGAGCTTCGCCCTCGCGCTGCTCGACGCCGACGGGAACGGCTGGGTCCTCTCGAGCCTGCACGCCCGCACCGGTACGCGGGTCTACGCCAAGTCGATCCGGGGTGGTCGTTCCGATGGTGCGCTGTCGGAGGAGGAGACCGCCGCGATCAAACAGGCGACGGCCTGACAGGCTAGGTGTCACGGGGGACGGCGATGGTTCGCACATGGCCCCCATCGTCGACCCCAAGACCCCACCGGTGACTCGCCCGACCGTCCGCGCGCGACGGCGTGGACCGACCCCACTCGAACAGATCCCGGCGTGGCGCGAGCTCGTGCCGGTCATGGACCCATCGATCGCGACACCGCCCGCCCCGGAGGGGATGGACGGTCTGCTCGGTGGGCTCGATCCGGATCAGCTCCGCGCGGTCACGCATGATCAGGGACCACTCCTCGTCGTCGCGGGCGCCGGGACGGGCAAGACTCAGGTCATCACTCGCCGGATCGCATGGCTCATCGCGACGCGGCGCGCCAAGCCGTCCGAGATCCTCGCGCTGACGTTCACCGACAAGGCCGCCGACGAGATGGCACTACGCGTCGACCAGCTCGTTCCCTACGGCTACACGGATACCCAGATCGCCACGTTCCACGCTTTCGGCGATCGGTTGATCCGTGACCACGCGCTCCAGCTCGGCCTGCCGCCGGATGTACGGGTCCTGTCGCGCGCCGAGGCGGTGATCTTCCTGCGCGAGCACCTGTTCGAGTTCGAGCTCGATGCCTACCGGCCGCTCGGCGACCCGACCCGCTTCCTGGCTGCCCTCGTCACGCTCTTCAGCCGGTGCAAGGACGAGGACATCAGCCCTGAGGCGTATCAGCAGCACGCGGCACGGTTGTCAGCCGAGGCAGCCCTGGTCGACGCCGAGACCGGCGTCGATGGGGCGGCGGCTTCGGAGGAGGCTGCCCGCCAGGCCGAGCTCGCGCGCGCCTACGCGCGCTACCAGGAGCTCCTGGCGCAGAACGGTTTCATCGATTTCGGCGACCAGGTCGCGCTCGCGCTCCGGCTGGTCCGCGAGTCGCCGTCGGCTCGGAGTGCGATCGCCGGCAGATTCCGCTACGTCCTCGTCGACGAATTCCAGGACACGAACCGCGCGCAGGCGGAGCTCGTGACGGCGCTGGCCGAGCCGCATCGCAACGTCACGGTCGTCGGCGACGACGATCAGGCGATCTACGCGTTCCGTGGCGCCGCGATCGAGAACATCCTCGAGTTCCGCGACCGCTACCCGACCGCACGGACCGTCGTGCTGCGCCGGAACTACCGCTCGCTCGGACCGATCCTCGACGCCTCGTACCGGCTCATCCGGTTCAACGATCCCGATCGTCTCGAGGTCCGGACCGGGATCGCCAAGCGACTCCGTCCCCAGCGACGCGAGGCGGGCATGGCCGTCCAGCTCGAACCGTTCGCGACGGGCTCCGAGGAAGCGGACTGGATCGCCGCGGATATCGCGCGCAGGATCGCCGGAGGCGGGGCGCCCCGTGACCATGCGGTCCTCGTCCGGGCGAACGGCCACGCGGATCCGATCCTGCGGGCCCTCAACGTAGCCGGCGTCCCGTGGCGGTTCTCGGGCTCGTCCGGGCTGTACGCGCGTCCCGAGGTCCGGCTGCTTCTGTCGTTCCTCCGGACGGTGGCCGACCCGCATTCGAGCGTCGATCTCTATGCGCTCGCCGCATCGGACGTCTACGCGATCGACGGCGAAGACCTCACGGGCGTCGTCAACACGGCTCGCCGGCGAAACCGGTCCGTCTGGGATGTCCTCGAGGAGGTCGAGCGGCAGCCCGGGATCCTCCGTCTCGCGCCCGCCTCGCGTGCCGGCATCCACCGGCTCGTGACCGACGTCGCGCGCTTCACGTCGATGGCCCATGAGCGGCCGGCCGGCGAGGTCCTGTACGCCTTCCTCCGTGACAGCGGCCTGCTCGCCCGCCTCGTCGCGACGGCCACCACCGCGGCCGACGAGGGCCTCGGCAACATCGCGCGCTTCTTCGATCTGATCCGGGCGCAGTCCACGGTCCTGGCCGACGACCGCGCGATGTTCGTCGCACAGCACCTCGAGACGTTGATCGAGGCGGGTGACGATCCAGCCACGGCCGACCTGGACCCCGATGCCGATGCCGTCGCGGTGCTGACGGTCCACAAGGCGAAGGGGCTCGAGTTCCCGATCGTCTACCTGCCGGGGCTGGTCAGCGGCCGGTTCCCGGGCAATGGCCGGGGAGAGCCGTTGCCGCTCCCCGCGGGTCTCGGGCGAGGGGACCCGCCGACGCCCGAGCGGGCGCTCGCCGAGGAGCGGCGACTGTTCTATGTCGCCATGACGCGGGCGCGCGACGAGCTCGTGCTCACCCACGCGGCCGATTACGGCGGTTCTCGGGCTCGCCGCGTATCGCCCTTCGTACTGGAGGCGCTGGACCTGCCAGCATCGGCGGCGACGCCGGGCACTGGTGCCGTGACCCCGGCCCCCGCGGAGCGCCTGGCGCGGTTCGCGGCCGTCGACGTACCGGTCGCTGCGCGTTCGACGTCCCGCGGCGAGCCGCTGATGCTGAGCTTCGGTCAGGTGGACGCCTACCTGAGCTGCCCGCTTCGCTACAAGTACGGCCACGTCCTGCGTATCCCGACCCCGCCGCATCACGCCCTCATCTACGGGTCGGCGATGCACAAGGCCGTGCAGGTCTTCCACCACCGCCACGCACGTGGCCACGTGATGTCCGAGGCGGAGCTCGACGAGGTGCTCGAGTCGGCCTGGTCGAACGAGGGTTTCGTCAGCCGCGAGCACGAGGAGGCGCGGCTCGAGGCCGCGCGTGCGGCGCTACGCCGCTTCCGCGAGGAACAGCTGCGCCCCGACGCGGTGATCCCGACCTACGTGGAGCGCGAGTTCGCCTTCGACCTCGATGGCGACCGTGTTCGCGGCCGATGGGATCGTGTCGACATCGAATCGGTGTCGGACGACGACGGCGGGTCGAGCGAGCCAGCCCCGCTCGCAGAGGCGGCGACACCGACCGCCGACGTCGTCACGCCGACCCTCGGGATCATGGGTCTGGAACGGGTGACGATCACGGACTACAAGACGTCCGATGTCCGCGACCCCGCCAAGGCGAAGCAGCGCGCGCGCGAGTCGCTCCAGCTCCAGATCTACGCGATGGGCTACGAGGCGATGACGGGCCGGCTTCCGGACCAGGTCGCGCTCCATTTCCTGGACTCGGGTCTGGTGGGGAAGGTCGATGTCGACCCGAAGCGCGTCGCCAAGGCCCGGGCTCGGATCTCCGAGGTCGCGAGTGGGATCCGGGCCGGCCGGTTCGAAGCGACGCCGGAACCGATGGTCTGCACCCGCTGCCCGTTCCGCGATATCTGCCCGTCGAGTGCCGCCCGACCGAGGTAGGTGACCGGGGGCCGAGCGGCGCCTCTAGACTCGCTGGTCATGGAGGCCCGCGACCGGCTGTCGAACTTCGCCGTACTGGGCGCTGCGGTCCTCGTGTGGGTCCTCGTCGCCCTGATCGTCACGACCCGTGACCCGGTCGCGGAACCGGTGGCCGGGTTCATCGGGGCGGCCCTGATCGGGCTCGCCGTCGGGCTCACCGTGACGCCGATCCTCTGGCTGGTGGTCTTCGCACGGCACCGCCGTATCGCCTACCGCGGCGATTGGCTCCGCGCGGCCAGGCGGGGTGGCTGGATCGGGCTGATCGTGGCGATCTTCATCGTGCTGCGCCTGCAATCGGCCCTCGAGCTGCCGATCGCCCTGTTCATCATCGCCCTCGCCGCCGTCGCCGAAGCGACCTTGTCCGCCGAGCGCTAAAGCACCGAGGACGCGCTGGCCGTACCATCCGCCGTCGGACCAGCCCCAGTCGGTCCGATCCACGCCACGCCCGGAGGACCTGTGCCCGACCGAACCGCCGTACGCCCCGCGGAGCCGTTCACTGAGCTCAAGGAGCGCGTCGCCGCTGCCGTCGAGGCGGCCCGGGACGAGATCATCGACCTCTCGCATCGCATCCATGCCGATCCGGAGCCGGCCTTCGAGGAACACCATGCAGCGGCATGGGTCGCCGAGGTCCTGCGTGGACACGGCTTCGAGGTCGAGCACCCCGCCGGCAGCCTGGCGACCGCCGTTCGAGCGGTGAAGCGCGGTGGTCGTGGCGGGACGAAGCCCCGGATCGGGATCCTCGCGGAGTACGACGCGCTGCCAGGTCTGGGCCATGGCTGCGGCCACAACACGATGGCCGCCTCGGGCGTCGGCGCCGCGATCGCCCTCGCGGCGGTTGCCGAAGATCTGCCCGGGGAGATCGTCTTCCTGGGTACGCCGGCCGAGGAGCGGGGGAGCGGCAAGCAGATCATGATCGACGACGGGTTGTTCGAGGGTGTCGACGCGGCGCTGCTCTATCACCCGTGCGACCGGAGCCACGTCGAGAGCTTCCCGCTCGCGTCGGAGGACGTCGAGGTCGTGTTCCACGGCCTCCAGGCCCACGCCGCGTCGGACCCGTGGAAGGGCAGGAACGCGCTCGATGCGATGGTCCAGCTGTTCACCTCGGTCGGGCTCTGGCGCCAGCAGCTCAGAGACACGGCTCGCGTGCACGGGATCATCACCGAGGGCGGCACGGCGGCGAACATCATCCCGGACCGGACGTCCGCCTGGTTCATGATCCGCGCAGACGACCAGGCGTACTACGACGAGATGAAGGACCGGTTCACGAAGATGGCCGAGGCAGCCGCGCTGGCGACCGGCACGACCGTCGACGTGATCTATTCCGGCGGCGCGACGACCATGCGCAACAACCAGCCGCTCGTCGAGCGCTTCCGGGCCAACATGGCGGCCTACGGGATCGAGGACATGGGCGACGATCCGAATGCCGGCAGCACCGACATGGCGAACGTCAGCTGGGTCGTCCCGACGATCCACCCGGATCTCGCGATCTGCGAGGAAGGCGTCGCCGGCCACTCGATCGCCTTCCGCGACGCAGCCGCGACCCCACGAGCCGACGAGACGACGCTCCTCGCGGCGACGCTCATCGCCCAGACGGCGGTCGATCTCTTCCAGGACCCGGCACTCGTCGAACGTGCCTGGGCGGCGTTCCGCGAAGGGGCCTGACCCGACCGACCCCGGGTGTACCATCGCGCCGGCGCGCCCCGCTGGACGCCGGATCGCGAACCGGCGGCGCCCCGAACGAGACGGATCCCATCACGCGGCCCTGATGTCGGCCGTGTCCGTCTCCGGGAGGACCTCCGTGGCCGAGCGCCCCCACGACCCCGACTTCGCGACCGCGAACGGCTGGGATCGCGAGTACGAGGTGTACAGCGACTTCGATCTGCCGACCTACGTCGGCGCGGTCAGCTTCATGAAGCTGCCGTGGATCACGGACGTCGCGGAGCTTGCGGCCCGCAAGCCGGATGTAGCGATCGTCGGCGCGCCCTTCGACGACGCCGTCAGCCATCGCTCTGGAGCGCGCTTCGGCCCGCGCGCGATCCGCGAGGCGCAATACACGTCCGGTTCGGTGAACTCGCTCCAGCTCGGCGTCGAGCCATTCGAGGTCCTCGACGTGGTCGACGCGGGCGACGCCAACATCATCCCCGCCTGGATCGAGCGGGCGCATGCGCTTATCTACCGCAAGGTGCGCGAGGTCGCCGGGACCGGCGCGATCCCGATCGTGCTCGGCGGGGACCACTCGATCACGTGGCCGTCCGCGACCGCCATCGCCGAGCTCCGCCGGCCCAAGAGCATCGGGATCGTCCATTTCGACGCCCATGCCGATACCGCGAACGACGACTGGGGTGTCCTTGCCGGGCACGGGACGCCGATGCGCCGCCTGATCGAGTCCGGTGCCGTCGCCGGGCGCAACTTCGTCCAGGTCGGCTTGCGCGGGTACTGGCCACCCGTCGAGACGTTCGAGTGGATGCAGGCGCAGGGGCTGCGCTACCACTTCATGCGCGAGATCGAGGAGCGTGGCGCGGAAGCGGTCATCGCGCAGGCGATCGACGAAGCGCTCGACGGTCCGGATGCGATCTACCTGAGCCTGGACATCGACGTGATCGACCCGGGGCTCGCACCCGGGACGGGGACCCCGGAGCCCGGCGGGATGCTCACCCGTGAAGTGCTGCGGGCCGTGCGTCAGATCGTCGGCGCGGTCGAGCTTGCGGGCATGGACGTCGTCGAGGTCTCCCCGCCGTACGACCATGCGGAGACCACCGCGATGGCCGCGAACCGCGCAGCGCTCGAGGCGATCAGCGCACTGGCCGTCCGCAAGGCCGCGGGGACGCCGGTCCGCTACGAGCCCTCAGCAGAGTGATCGAACCTCCGGACGCTGCGACGGCGCGCGCCCTCGCGCGCCTGTACGACCTCGACCTGCAGGAGGATCCGGGCGACCTCGATCTGTACCGCGCGCTCGCCGACCGGGCCGATGGCCCGGTGCTCGAGCTTGCCGCCGGGACCGGCCGCCTGGCCGTCCCGCTCGCTGATGCCGGCCACGCGGTCACTGCCGTCGACATCGACGAGGCGATGCTTGCTCGCGCGCGCGAACGCGCCACTGACGCGGGCCTCCGACCGGATGCCATCACGTTCATCGAGGGTGACCTGCTCGAGCTTCCGGAGCCGGAGGGCGGCCCGGGTGGTTACGGTCTGGCGTTCATCGCCCTCAACTCGATCATGCTGCTTGCGACCCGGGAACGGCAGCGTGCAGCGATCCGCGCCTTGGCGACCCAGCTGCGCCCCGGCGGCATCGCCGCCGTCGACGCGTGGCTCCCTGACGCCGACGACCTCGCCCGCTTCGATGGGCGCGTCTTCCACGAGTGGATCCGCACGGATCCCGAAACCGGCGCGCACGTCACGAAGACCGGATCAGCCGTGCACGATGCGAGCAGCGGGACGCTCATCCTGACGGCCATCTTCGACGAGGCGCCGCAGGGCGAGGCGCCGCGGCGGTGGATCCGGCAGGATCGTCTGCGGCTGATCTCGGCGGACGAGCTGATCGCGTTCGCGGAGGAGGCCGGGCTACGCGTCGAGGTGGTCGCCGGTGGGTACGACCTCACACCGCTCGGGTACGGCGCCGAACGGGCCGTGCTGATCGCCGAGCGCCCATGAGCGTGACGGTCGTTGCGGGAGGCGTGGCGCTCACGCACGTCGGCGGTGCGCCCGCGCATGTCGGCGGTGCGCTGGCACATGTCGGCGGTGCGCCCGCGCATGTCGGCGGTGCGCTCGCGCACCGCCGGTCCGACACGTAGCGCGTGGTATCGTCGAGCCCGATGTCCAGTGGTTCGAGCAGCGACCAGACGCGGCTCCTGATCGTCGAGGATGTGCCGCAGGTCGCGCAGTACATCCGCGGCCTCCTCAACGCGCAGCAAGCCGTGAAGCTGCTCGATGTCCTGTCCGACGGTGGCCGCGCCGTCGACCAGATCCGCCAGCTCCGACCGGACGTCGTCATGGTCGATGCGCTGCTCCAGGGCCGGACCAAGGGCCCGAAGCTGGTCGAGCACATCCAGGAAGCGGGCCTGGGCGTTCCGGTGATCGTCCTGACCGTGCCGCAGAACCCGGTCGAGGTCGACCCGGCGAAGGGCGTCCACGCCGTCCTGTCGATGCCGTTCTCCGGTTTCGAGCTCATGAACAAGATCTCGGGCGTGCGTAAACAGTTCGCGGAAACGCATTCGGTCGGGGTCACCCGCATCACGTCGGTCTTCGCGCCGAAGGGCGGCGTCGGCAAGACCACGATCGCGTTCAACCTCGCGGTCGCGATGGCCCAGCTCGAGCAGAAGACCGTCCTGATCGACGGCAGCGTCCAGTTCGGCGATCTTCGCGCGCTGCTGAAGGTGCCGACCGACGCGCCCTCGATCCTCGACCTGCCGACCGACCGGATCTCGGAGTCCGACCTGTCCGACGTCCTGTGGCGCGACCCCTCGGGCATCGACATCCTGCTGGCACCGCCGCGGATCGAGATGGCGGAGATGATCTCGCCGCGCGACATCGAGAAGGTCCTGTCGCTGCTGCGCCGCGTCTACAACGCGATCGTCATCGACATGTCGAGCTCGATCAACGACATCAACCTCGGCTTCCTCGACGCCAGCGACACGATCATCGAGATCGTCACGTACGACTCCACGACGATCCACAACACGATCGCGATGGCCGACACGTTCCGGTCGATCGGGTATCCCCCGACGAAGGTGCGCTACCTGGTGAACCGGGCGGACAGCCCGGGCGGCATCGAGCCTGAGGATCTCCAACGCGCCCTCGGGCGCATCCCGGAGCACAAGGTCATGTCCGACGGCCAGCTCGTCGTCCGCTCGAACAACGAGGGTGTGCCGTTCATCCTGGCCAACCCCTCTGCGCCGATCACGCAGGACCTGATGCGTGTCGCGTCGGAGCTGATCGGCTCCCCGCGAGTCCCGGTCGGTGCCGGGCGCGGCTAGGGGTCCAGTGTCCGATCCACGACCGATCGGCGTCTTCGACTCAGGGGTCGGGGGGCTGACGGTCTTGCGCGAGATCATCCGGCGGACCCCCCTCGAGCCGACGCTGTACCTGGGCGACAACGATCGCGCACCGTACGGCACCCGATCGGACGACGAGGTGCTGGCGTTCTCCACCCAATCGCTCGACGCGCTCGTCGAGCGAGACGTCAAAGCGCTCGTCGTTGCCTGCAACACGTCGACCGCGGTCGGCTTGGCCGCGTTCCGCCGCCGGTACGACCTGCCGGTGCTCGGCGTCGTCCGGCCCGGTGCAGCTGCCGCGGCTCTCGCGACGCGGAACCGCCGGGTCGGCGTCATCGCGACGCCCGCGACGATCCGATCCCATGCGTATCACGACGCGATCAAGGTCGAGAACCCCGCCGTCCACGTCGTCGAGCACCCCACACCGGCGCTCGTCCCGATGGTCGAGACCGGCGAGCTCAGCGGTGCCAACGCGGAGGCGACGATCGCCGAGTCGCTCGCCCCGTTCCTGTCCGCGGCCGGGCGGAGCCAGGGCCACGACGGCAGACCACTGGGGGAGGCGATCGACACGTTGCTCCTCGGTTGCACGCACTACCCGTTGCTTCGGCCGCTCTTCGTCGACCTGCTCGGTGACGACGTCGCGATCGTCGATTCCGCGACCGCCACCGCATCCGCGCTTGCGGAGCTCCTCAGCGTCAACCGTATCGAGGCGCCCGCGGGGACGACCCCGTCCCACGTGCAGATGACCACCGGCGACGCCGACCGGTTCGAGGCCGTCGCGGGACGGCTGTTCGGCCCGGCCTTCGTCTCGGTCGAACCCGTTGAGCTCGGGGCGCTCGCCCGATGAGCCCGAAGCGGGGACCCGATTCCTGGCGCGACGATCGCGCGTGGCAGGCTGGGATCCTGATCGGGTCGGCGCTCGGTGCCGCAGCCACGCTCGTCGGGCGGCAGATGGAGCGGCGGGCACGCCAGGGTCTGGTCGATTGGGGGACGGTCGAGCGCCTCGCGATCGGACGGCTCCGGGCGGCACCCGGAGCGCTCAGCGCCGAGGAGCTGCGCGCCGCGGAACCGGAGTACGCCGCGGCGATGGACCGGATCGTGCCCGCGCTGTCGGCCGCGCTCGGTACGGAGCTGCCGGGCGTCGTCGAGCGTTCCGGCGTGGTCGATCGGGCCGGCTGGGTCCGTGCCAACACCGCCTCGTTCGCCTCGCTCATCGGCAAGCTCGAGCACGACCTGCTCGATCAGGTCGTGCCGGTCGGCGGCGGCTTCACGGTCGCCGCGATGGCGCTCGCCAATCGATGGATCACGACCCGCCAGCTCGGCGTCCTGCTCGGGTTCATGGGCCAGCGCGTGCTCGGCCAATACGACCTCGCGCTGCTGTCCGCGGAAGCGGCACCGGGGCGCCTCCTGTTCGTCGAGGAGAACATCCGCCTGACGGCCAAGGCACTCGGCGTCCCGTTGGCCTCGTTCCGCACGTGGATCGCACTGCACGAGACGACCCACGCCTTCGAGTTCGAGGCCCACCCATGGCTCCGGCCGTACCTCGCGTCACGGCTGGAGCGGCAGCTGACCTTGTTCGGTCGCGACGTGCGCGGGATGGGCCAGGAAGCCATGAAGGGTCTCGGGCGCGCGCTCCGCGGCGAGGGTGGCGGCGAACACTGGATGGAACGCCTGATGACGGACGAGCAGAAGGCGCTCTTCCGTGAGACACAGGCGGTGATGAGCCTGCTCGAGGGGTTCAGCGACTACGTGATGGACGAGGTCGGGAACGGGCTCGTCCCGGACGTCGAGCGGATCCGCGCCAAGTTCGACGAGCGACGGACGCGTCGGACGCCGTTCGAGCGGGCGATGCTCCGGTTGACCGGCATGGACCTCAAGCTCGATCAGTACAAGAAGGGCGAGCTGTTCGTGCGAGCCGTCGCCGATGCCCGTGGACCCGATGCCCTCCGGCGGCTGTGGGCCGGGCCCGAGAGCCTGCCGCGCGACGGCGAGATCGAGGCACCGGCGCGCTGGATCGCACGTGTCCTCGATGGCGTCGAGACGGAGTCACCGCCATCGGTGGCGCCCGCGTCGCCGCCGTTGCTCGCCGATCCCACCGACCGCCCGGTCCAGTGACGACCGCCGGTCCAGGCAGCGGCCCCGGCGGCGCGCCGACTGCCATCGCCCTCAGCCCGATCCTCTCCGCGCGCTATCGCGCACGGGACCTGGAGCGCATCCGCGCGGCCGCACCGGGAGCGCGCCTCGTGACGGTCTCGATCGAGGGCCTCGCCGATGGCCCGCTCGATGACGTCGAGGTGATGCTCCGTGGCTGGCTCAACTCCGATGCGTTCGACCGGCTCCTCGCGCGAGCGCCTCGGCTCGCCTGGGTCCACTCGGCCACCTCTGGCGTCGAACGGGCGCTGACCCCGGCGTCGCGCGAGCGCGGGCTGATCGTGACCAATGCGCGGGGAGTGTTCAGCCGCCCGATCGCCGAGTACGTCCTGATGATGATCCTGGCCGTCTCGCGTCGGTTGCCGCAGCTCCTCGAGCTGCAGCGGGAACGCACGTGGCAGCCGCTCGAGGGGAGCGAGCTGCGGGACGTGACCGTCGGCATCGTCGGACTCGGATCGATCGGGCGCGCCGTCGGTGGGCTCGCAACGGCATTCGGTTGTCGCGTCATCGCGGTCCGACGGCGCCCCGAGAGCGGTGTCGAATCGTCCCGCGAAGGCGATGACCTGTCGTTCGGCGAGGCGATGCTCGACCGGGTCGGTGGTCCGGAGATGCTCCCGGAGCTGCTGGGTGAATCCGATTTCATCGTGCTCGCCGCGCCGCTCACCCCCGAGACCGAGAACATGATCAATGCCGACACGCTGGCGATGATCAAACCCGGTTCGTGGCTGATCAACGTCGCTCGCGGCCGGCTCATCGATGAACGCGCGCTCCTTCGGGCGTTGCGCGACGGCCCGTTGGGCGGCGCGGTCCTCGATACGTTCCGTGAGGAGCCGCTCCCGGCTCTGTCGTCGTTCTACGAACTGCCGAACGTGATCGTCACGCCACACACCGCCTGGTCGAGCGGGCGCGTGCTCGACCGCAGCGTCGACCTCTTCTGCGACAACCTGCGGCGGTTCGCGACCGGCGAGCCGCTGCTCAACGTCGTCGACCCGGCCGCCGGGTACTGACCGTGCAGATCGCGATCGTCGGGCTTGCCGGCAGCGGCAAGACCACCGTTTTCAACACGCTGACGCGCGGCCACGCGGAGACGGGCGGGTACGGTGGCGTGACGCTGAACGTCGGCGTCGTCAAGGTCCCCGACGACCGGCTCGACCGGCTCGCCGAGATCTTCAAGCCGAAGAAGATCGTCCAGGCCGACGTCACGTACGTCGACCTCCCCGCGCCGCCGGCGTCCTCCGAGGGGCGGGTCGGGACGGAGGAGTTGCCGGCCGATCATCTCGCGCGGTTGCGCGAGTCCGACGCGCTCCTCCACGTCGTCCGTGCGTTCGAGGACCCGGCCCACCCCCACCCGGCGGGCTCGGTCGACCCGGTGCGGGATCTCGAGCAGCTCGACCTCGAGTTCACGCTCGCCGACCTGGCGATGGCCGAGCGTCGGTTGGAGCGACTCAGGACGAGCGGTCGTCACGGGACGCAGCCCGAGCGTGAGGCTGCCGAGCGGGAAGAGGTCGTCGTCCAGCGGATCCATGCGGGGCTCGAGGCCGGCACGCCGATCCGCGACCTCGGTCTCGACGATGACGAGGCGAAGGCCATCCGCGGGTTCCGCTTCCTGACCGAGAAGCCAGTGCTCGTCCTGCTCAACGTCGGTGAGGGGGATCTGGGTGCCGCACCGGCGTTGGTCGGAGGCGTGGCGGCGACGTACGCGCACCAGCACGCGATGGTCGATGCGCTATCGGCGAAGATCGAGATGGAGCTCGGCGAGCTCGAACCCGACGAGGCGGCCGTGTTCATGGATGAGCTCGGGATCACCGAGTCGAGCCTGGGCCGCGTGATCGAGCTGTCGTACCGACTGCTCGGGCTCGTGTCGTTCCTGACGGCGGGCCCCGACGAGGTCCGGGCGTGGCCGATCCCGGATGGGTCGACGGCGGTCGACGCGGCCGGCGCCATCCACACGGACCTGGCGAAGGGCTTCATCCGGGCCGAGACGGTCGCGTACGAGGACCTGCTCAGCCTCGGGTCGATGGCCGAGGCGAAGAAGGCGGGCCGGCTACGTTCGGAAGGAAAGACCTATCGGGTCAAGGACGGCGACGTGCTGGAGATCCTCTTCAGCCGTTGAGACGCGGTCCGGCCCGCGACTCTAGTTCGGCCGGCCGAGGTCCGGATCGAAGTCGGCGACGATGGTTCGGAACTCGTCCTTGAACACCTCGGCCTCCTCGACGTCATCGTCGTCATCGCCATCGAGATCGGCAAGGAAGTTGTCGTCGTCCTGGGTCGACACGTTGACGGCCGCTGCGAGTCGATCGTCGTTGACGTAGATGAACTCGTAGTCGCGCTCGAGCACGAGCGCGATCGCCTCGATCAGCGTGTCCTGCTCATACCCGTGCTGGACGTCGTGGCGGACCCGCTGCACGAGCTCGAAGAATTCCTGTGGCTCCCACTCCGACTCGCTCGCGACAAGGACGTCGGAATAGACCTCGTCATCGCCTTCGTGGAGTTCGTAGAAGAACAAGGGAGCCTCGCGGTGCTGGTCGGGTGCGGCAGTATACGCCGCACGCCCGGGACCACCCGGCGGACCGTCACGCGCCAACGAACCAGTCGCCCGGAGATCGGAATGACGTCACCTGCCGTCGAGGTCGTCCACATCGGGTCGGCCGCGCGCGACATCGCGCCCGACGATCCGCGCGGATGGCGGCTGGGCGGCGGCGTCACGTACGCCGCCCTTACGACGGCCAGGCTCGGTCTTCGGACCGCGGCCGTCGTCGGCGTCGACCGAGAGGCGTCGACGGCCGAGGAACTCGACGCGATGCGCGACGCAGGCGTCGACATCCTGAAGGTCGACCTACCGGAAGGCCCGATCTTCCACAACATCGAGACGCCCACGGGCCGCCGGCAGGTGTCGATGGCGGCCGGCGTCCCGGTCGAACCCGTCCCCCTGCCGTCGTCGTGGATGGAGAGTCGGTCGTGGTCGCTCGTACCGGTCGCGAACGAGGTGCCCGACAGCTGGGTCGATGTGATTCCCGGGCACGCGACGGTCGGCGTCGCGTGGCAGGGCATGCTCCGCGAGATGGTCCCCGGTGGCGATGTCCAGCGGGTCGCGCCGAGCCAGCGCGAGATCCTGAAACGCGCGGATCTCGTCGGGTTGAGCCATCTCGACGTCGCGCGTGATACGTCCCTGGGCGACCTCGCCCGGTTCCTGCACCCGGGCGCGCGCCTCCTCGTCACCCAGGGAGGCAAAGGCGGGCTGCTGGTGACGACCGGCGATGACGGGCCGGTCGAGGTCCTGCGCTACCTGCCGACGCCGACAGAGCACGAGGTCGACCCGACCGGGGCAGGGGACACGTTCCTCGCGGCGCTTCTGGCGGTCCTGGTCCGCCCGAGCGTGGCCGCGTCACCCGGGCAGTCGCTCGCGAGGGCGCTTCGGTTCGCGGCCGCGGCAGGCTCGCTGGCCGTGGAGGACATCGGTCTGGCCGGCGTGCCTGATCAGCGGGCAGTGCTGGTCCGTCGTGCACGCGAGCGTGTCCGGCGAGCGGTCATCCCGAGCCTGACGGCCCAGGTCGGCGTGGAGGACCCGCGCCAGTAGCTTTGCGGCGCCTGACCGCAGCGTCAGCCGGGCGCCGGCCCCGTCGAATCGCGGACCTGGAGGTCGACCGGCAGTTTCACGGTCGTGGCTTCCGCCTCGTCATCGCCGACCAGCCGTTCGACCGCCCAGCGGCCCATCTCCTCGGTCCGCTGCGAGACGGTCGTGAGCGCCGGATCCACGTAGGCCGCGACCGCGACGTCATCGAACCCGACGACGCTCGCGTCCAGCGGCACGCGTCGCCCGCGGTGGCGCAAGGCCCGGAGCGCACCGATCGCCATCAGGTCGTTATAGGCGAGGATCGCGGTCGTGTCCGGGGCGCGCTCGAGCAGGTCGATCGCCGCTGACTCACCGCCGCCGACGAGAGCCTCACCCTCGACGACCGTCAGGGCATCGTCGGGACGACCGGCGTCACGGAGCGCTGCCTTGACGCCGGCCAGCCGGGGCACGGCATCCACGTTGCGCGGCGGCGGCATGAGATACCCGAACAGGCGATGACCCAGGGCGAGCAGGTGCTCGGTCGCGAGTCGCCCGCCGGCCGCGTTGTCGGACGTGATGGTCGGCAGGCCCGAGTCCGGCACCTCGGTGTTGACCAGGACGACAGGGATCGGCGGCGCGGTCAGCCACTCGCCCTGACGGGCACCGATGCTGCTCGCCGCGATGATCAGCCCATCGACGCGGCGGTCGACCAGCAGGTCGAGGTAGGACGCCTCCCGCACGGGGTCCTCGGCCGCATTGCAGAGCAGGACGGTATAGCCCGCAGCTCGAGACGCGTCCTCGACCGAGCGGACGAGTTGCGGGAAGTACGGGTTCTCGATGTCGGTGATGATCAGACCCAAGGTCTGGGTTGATCGTCGTTTCAGCGAGCGGGCGATCTCGGACGGCCGGTAGTCGAGCGTGCGCGCGGCGTCGAGGACGCGCGCCCGCGTCTCCGGTCGCGCGCGCCCGACACCGGCCAGCACGCGGCTGACCGTCGCCGTCGACACGCCGGCCTTGACCGCGACGTCGGCGATGGTTGCCGTCATCGTCTTCCGTTCCGCGGCGCCGGATCGGCGCGGATCCGGCGCCGCCGCCAGTCGGTGGTGGTGGTGGTGTCAGTGGGTGACGGCGCTGCCTGGAGCGTCTGCGGCAGGCGGCTCCGTCGGCGTCGTCGTCGCCGATCCCGTATGGGCCAGAGCCTCCAGCTCCCGGGTCAGCTCGTGCAGCTCGTCGCCACCGCCCATCTGGCTGTGCAGCTGGGCTTCGTCCACGTCGCCACGGTTGAACTGGCCGCCCGTGCGCCCGCGCGACAGGATCGTGAACGTGTCACCGATCGGCAGCGCGTGCGACACGTTGTGGGTGATGAAGATCACGCCAAGACCGCGATTGCGCGCAGCGATGATGTGGCGCAGCACGATCGCCGACTGCTTCACGCCGAGGGCCGACGTCGGCTCGTCGAGGATCAACACGCGCGCCCCGAAGTACTCGGCACGGGCGATGGCCAGCGTCTGGCGCTCGCCGCCCGACAGCGTGCCCACCGCCTGGTCGGTGTCGCGCACGTCGATGCCGATGCGCTTCATCTCCTCCCTGGCGATCCCGGCCGACTTCTTGAGGTCGAACCGCTTGAACGGGCCCGCCCCGACGGTCGGTTCGTTGCCAAGGAAGAAGTTGCGGGTGATGCTCATCAGCGGCATCACCGACAGGTCCTGGTAGACGGTCGCGATGCCGGCGTCGAGCGCGTCGCGCGGCGAATTGAAC
>Ga0207674_10004252_pt1 | contig 17273 bp, 17 predicted proteins | sample KBSCornC72_FD_184303 | JGI IMG/M metagenome (GOLD analysis project Ga0207674, IMG submission 184303) | Corn rhizosphere microbial communities from Kellogg Biological Station, Michigan, USA - KBS Corn C7-2 (SPAdes) (version 2) | ecosystem: Host-associated > Plants > Roots > Rhizosphere > Soil ... | reverse complement strand
CAGCGGACTCATAATCCGTTGGTCCCTGGTTCGAATCCAGGCGGGCCCATTTTCCGCCCTCCGGGCGAAAAATGGCGAGGCCCACGGCGAACGCCCTGGGCGAGCCTGCGTAGGCTGGTGCCCGCTCCGGCGCGCGACTAGTTCAACGGCCCGGACTGATTTAGGCTTGGCGCATGCTCCGGATGGTGGGGCGCGTCGTCGTGGCCGGACTCGCGATCCTGATCCCGGTGGCGGTCGCGGGAACGTCTGGCAGCGCGCCGGGTGACATCGACACGAGCTTCGGCACCAACGGGCACGTCCTCGTCTCGGTCGGCGCCTACGGGGCCTCTGCCCAGGCGGTCGCCGTCCAACAGGACGGGAAGATCCTCCTCGCGGGCAACACGCTGCCCCAGCCGCCGCCGCCGCCCCCGCCACCGCCGCCGCCCGCTCCTCCTGTTAGCACCTCGCCCCACGCAACCGCGGGCGCAACGGCGCGCCGACCGCACGCACTTCAGCCGGACGGTGGCAACAACGAGGATTTCGTCGTCGCGCGACTCGACACCGATGGGAGCCTCGACTCGACCTTCGGCACCGGCGGCGTCGTGCGCACCCCCATCGACCTCGTCTCGAGTGGATACGACCAGGTGCTTGCGATCGCGCTCGACCCGGACGGCTCCATCGTCCTCGCCGGCGTCGCGCAGTCCACTCCCCAGTCGAACGACTTCGCCCTCGTCCGTTACACGTCGACAGGCGAGCTCGACCCGTCCTTCTCCGACGACGGCATCCAGACGATCGACGTCGGCAGCTACGACCTCGCGACCGGTGTCGCCATCCAACCCGCCGACCACAAGATCGTCGTCACAGGCCAGCCGGAGCTCGACGGTGTCTTCACGACGTTCCGTCTCGAGCCGGGCGGCGGCCTCGACGGCTCGTTCGGCACTGGCGGCGTCGTCCAGACGCCGATCGGCGACCCCACCCTCGACGACGAGACTTGGGCGTTGTCGCTCGCGCCGGACGGCAAGATCGTCGTCGCGGGAATTGCGGACAACACGTTTGCGCATGCCAACTTTGGAGTCGTCCGTTACCTCCCCGGCGGACAACCCGACCCGAGCTTCGGCGACAACGGCGTCGTCGTGACCGATGCGCCGGGTGACGACGGCGCAAGTGAGGTCGCCCTGGCGCCCGACGGGAAGATCACGCTGGGCGGGGCCGTGTACCAGTCACAGCAGTCTTCGTTCCGCCTCGAGCGCTACCTCGGAAACGGCGACCCGGACGCGGGCTTCGGGGCTGGCGGAATCGTCACCACGCAAATCGGTTCGAACGACTTCGTCACCGGGCTCGCGCTCCAGGCCGACGGGAAGCTCGTTGCCGCCGGGCACTCGTACACCACTCGGGACGTCTTCGCCCTCGCGCGCTATCTCGACGACGGCACTCTCGACCCGTCCTTCGGGGACGCAGGCACGCGGACGTACGAATTCGAGTCAGGCTATGCGCACCCGTACGCGGTCGCGCTTCAGACGCTCTCCGGGGACGAGCGAATCGTCCAGGTCGGCGACGTCTACGAGTCGTTCGGGCATGGGCAGATGTCCGCGATCCGGGCGTTTGCGCACGATCAGCCTCCTCCACCACCTCCACCGCCACCACCGCCGCCGCCAGCGCCACCTCCGCCACCAGCGCCACCTCCACCACCGCCGCCACCAGCGCCACCTCCACCACCGCCACCGCCGCCGCCACCACCTCCTCCACCCCCGCGCTGTCGCGTTCCCGGAGTCGTGGGGCTCACCCTCGGCCGCGCCCGCGCCAAGATCCGGCGCGCACACTGCGAGGTTGGGCGGATCCGCCGCGTGCGAGCGCACCGCCGGGCCGGCCGTGTCGTCTCACAGAAGCCGCGCCGCGGCAGGGTCCTGGCCCGCGGCGCGCGCGTGAATCTCGTCGTCGGCCGTCGCTAGGCCCTAGATCCGGTCGACTCGAAGAATCTCGGGCGCGCGGAGGCCCCGAAAGCCTCCGATCTGCTCGATTCGCCCGAGCCCGAGCAGCGCGCCGCAGATGGCCACGACGACAGCCGCGCCCCACGCCAAGTTCTCTCTGAGCCGGACGACATCGACAACGGCGAGGGCGAGCATGCAAAGCGGCCACACGACCAGCCATGCGCGATCCGCGCTGCCCACGATCCATGCCTCGATGAGCAAGGTGGCGACGACGACGCCCGTGACGGTCAACCATGACGTGGGCGCGAAGAAGAGGGTCGGCTGATCGAACGAGGGCTCGAGCAGCGGCGGGACCATGACGATCGCGACGTAGGCCAAACAGAGTGCGACGGGCAGGGCGCGAACGCCGATCTCCCGCCACTCGAGTGATGCGACGTTCACCCTCGGTACCGCCAACGCGATCGCCGCCACCGCGCACGCCATCCCCACGAACGCGCCGTATCCGAGCTCGACTGGCACCGGCGGCGTGCTCCCGCGCGTCAACTCGACGGCGTTTGCGACTGCGAAGAGCAAGACCCCGGCTGCCAGCGCGACGGGATGACCCAGGCCGCCACGCCGCCTGATCGCGACCACGAACAACCACGTGGCAAGCACCGCCGCAGCCGTCCCGGTCAGGATCCAGCCGTTCAACGTCACGCAGTGCCCCGCTCGCGGATCGGGTGCGAACGAACGCGGGAAGCACTCGCTTCGCCAGGGCAGGAACAGGCTTCCGAGGAACAGCGCAGGCGCTGCCGCGAGTGCCAACGCTCGCCATTCCAATCGCTTCACCCAGGCGACCCGGACCCGACCTCCGGGAAGGATCGTCAGCGCCGCGAGAGCAAACGCGCTGGCGAGCGCGATCCAGGCTTCATGGGTTCTGTGCAGCACCGGGTCCGCCGCGCTGAAGGCACCGAGGCTGAAGAGGGCGGCGCCGGAGCCAAGCAGCACACGCTTCCACACCCGGTCCGCGTGCTGGCTCCAGAACGATGTTGCGACCCAGACGGCAGCAAGGGCTGCGACGACGGAGGCGGGCCCCGAGATGCCCAGGTACTCGATGCTCGCACTGGCGCCTTCGAAGCGGAACGTTGCGCGCTCCCAAGGGAGGAGAAGGGTCGCCAGCAAAGCCACCGCCAAGCCGGTGCCGAGCAGCCCGAGCGCGGTCGGGCGCTCGGTGCGCGTGCTCCTAGATCGACCGAGCGCGAAAGCCGACGCAACGGCCAGTAGGCCCGCCGTGATGCCTAGGTAGGCCCCTCGTGCGTAGTGGACGTCAACCGTTGTCACGCCGTCGTCGAGGTTCATGGCGGCCGTTCGCGACTCGGCCGTGATCGCCAGCGCGAAGTACGCCGCGAGGAGCGCCGGAGCCGAGATCGGGATGCGGATGGCGCGCATCCAGGCCGTCGCGCCCGCACCGACTAGGTAGAGCGCCACCACGGCCGCGGGAGTGCCTGCCGCCGCGGACCAAGCGCCAATGTCCTCGCCGCCGAAGACATGCAGGAGACTCGAGTCGGTACCGAACCCCGCGTTCGCCGTAGTTGCGACCCACGGCAAGTACAGGCTCACGAGCAAGAGGAGACCGCCCGCGGCGAGGACGAGGGCAGACCACGGCCGCCGCACGGCCGGGAACCTAACGAAGCCCGTTCAAAGCCGCCAACGAATTCATCCGTGGTACCTGAGCGGACAACGCCTTCCCAACACGAACCCCACGCGGCGGCGCTAACATCGCGGACGGTGAAGGTCTTCCAGCACGAGCGACGGCTCAGGACGGCCGGGGGTCTCTCCGTGCGGGACATCACCGACGAGGTCGCAGAGGCAGTCAAGGAGAGCGGCATCCGCGACGGGATCGTCTGCGTCTACTCGCCGCACACGACCTGCTGCGTGCGCGTGAACGAGTTCGAGGACGGGTTCCTCGAGGACTTCACGGCGCTCCTCAAGAGCCTCGTCCCGCGGGACAAGTACTACGCGCACGACGACTGGGATCGCCGCACCGAGAACATCTGCGAGGAGGACATGTCCGTCGGGAACGGGCACTCGCACTGCATGTCGATGCTGCTCGGCTCGGCGGGCGAGGCGATCCCGATCCGCGACGGCGAGCTCTGCCTCGGCACGTGGCAGCGCGTGCTCTTCCTCGAGCTCGACCGCGAGCGCGACCGGCGCTGGCTCGTCCAGGTCGTCGGCACCTAGCCGAGCTCGAACAGCTCGAAGTCCTTGCCGATCACCGGCTGCGCGACGTTGTAGACCGGCACGTCGCCGATCGCGCCCTGGAAGCGGCCCATGTGGCCGTGCCCGTGGAGTGCGATGTCCGGCGCGTGCGTGGCGATCGGGCCCGCCAGCCGGTCGGAGCCGAGGAACGCCCAGATTCCGGGCGGTTCGCCTTCGAGGGTCGCGCTGATCGGCGCGTAGTGGAGGAGGGCGATCCGGACCGCGCACGACTCGATCTCGCCGAGCGCGCGGTCGAGGCCCTCCACCTCCGCCGTCGTCTCCGCATAGACGCGGCGGAGCGACGGCTCGCCGAAGTCGGGCAGCGCCGAGTCGGGAAACCCGCCGACGAAGCCCTTCACGCCCGCGACGCCGACCGGGGTCTCCCCCACGTCGAGCACGACCGAGGACTTGTCGAGCATGTGAATCCCCGCATCGCGCAACGTCGCGTTCAGCTCGTCGCAGCGGTTTCCGTGCCAGTCGTGGTTTCCGAGCACGGCGACCACCGGGATCTCGAGCTCTCGCACGGCCTTCGCCAACGCCTCGACCTCGTCGGGCTCGCCGTGCCGCGTCAGGTCGCCCGCGAGCAGGATCGCATCCGCCTCGCGTGCGGCGTCCGCGAACACCGCGGCCAGGCGCTCGTCGCCGACGCCACCGGCGTGCACGTCTCCGGCTGCCGCGATCGTGACCACGTCCAGACTGTTCCACCGAACCGCCCTTGGGGTAACCACCGTGCGTGTCCGATTTCGACGACCTGCTGGTGACGCTGAAGAAAACGGCAGCGGTTCTGCGCGAGGCGGACGTGCCGTTCCTGCTCGGAGGCGGGCTCGCAGCCTGGGCCCGCGGCGGCCCCGAGACCGAGCACGACCTCGATCTGATGGTCCCGCCCGCGGAGGCCGACCGCGCGCTCGCGGCGCTCCACGCCGCCGGGTACCGGACCGCGAAGCCGCCCGAGGACTGGCTCTACAAGGCCTGGGCGGGCGAATCCCTGGTGGACATCATCTTCCGGCCCTCGGGGGTCGAGGTCGACGATGCGATGTTCGAGCGGGCCGACGAGCTCGACGTGCACGCGGTTCGGATGCGGGTCATGTCGCTCGAGGACGTGATGTCCACGAAGCTGCTCGCACTGCGCGAGCACGAGCTCGACTACGACAATGCCCTGGAGGTCGCCCGCGCGCTCCGCGAGCAGGTCGACTGGGCCACGGTCCAGGAGCGAACACGCGAGTCCCCGTACGCCCGTGCGTTCTTCTACCTCGCGGGCGAGCTCGGCATCGTGGATCCGGTCTAAGCCCAGGTCGGTCGAGCACTACGACGCGCAATAAGCTTTCCTTCGAGCTTGGTTAAGCCGGTCCAGGCGGATCTACAAGTGGGTCATGCAATCCACCAAGGAGGGAACTCGCATGATCCGCTTCACCGCACTACTGGCCGTCATCGGGGCTGCGCTCGTGGGCGTGGCGTCGATCGGCGCTGCGCCCGCCGCGCCCAAGAAGCTCACGGGCGCCGTCGGCCCGAGCGAGACGATCTCGCTCAAGAAGGGCTCGTCCCGGCTCTCGGTCATCCCGCGCGGCCGCTACACGATCGTCGTCAACGACCGCTCGTCGGAGCACAACTTCCATCTCCGCGGGCCGGTCAGCAAGACGATCACGAGCGTCTCGTGGACGGGGACGAAGAAGGTCACGCTCAACCTCAAGCCGGGCCGCTACACGTACGTCTGCGACCCGCACTCGCGGGACATGATCGGGAGCTTCCGGGTTAGGTAACGGGCTCGGACTCGACGATCCACAGGCGCCCGTCGCCGCACTCCATGCAGCGGGCGCCGTCGCCGGGGTCGGTGAGGCTCGTTCGCAGGAGCTTGACGCGTTCGCCGTCGAGCTCCGCGATCGGGCCCACGACCTCGCCGACGCTGAACATGTGGCGCCACGCCCGCACCTGGTTGTGCACCTCCCGCGGAGGCCGCGACCAGTCGACCCCGGCGTAGGCCGGCTCGAACGGCCCGGCCCAGCTCACGCCCTCCTCGGGCTGCTCGTCGCCGGGGTCCTCGGCCTCGAGCCGCTCGAAGACCCGCGGCAGCATCGCGAGCGTGTTCTGGAGGATGCGCGGCCCGAAGTCCTCGATCCACGTGTCCGTGTCCTCGACCGCCACGCTCGACTGGGCGAGGATCGGCCCGGTGTCGAACTCGGCGTCCATCCGATGCCACGTGGAGCCAAATGCGGCGTCGCCCTCGCGGAACGTCCACGCGAGCGGGTACGGGCCGCGGTGCCGTGGGAGCAGCGCCGGATGGTTGTTCACGGAGCCGAGCCGCGGCACGTCGAGCGCCTCCTGCGGGAGCTTCCAGTTGAAGCCCCAGCACAGAGTCACATCGAGGTCGAGCCCGCTGAAGAGGGGCCCGACGTCCTCCTTTCGGCGGGCGAGCAGGAGGTTGAGGCCCTGAGGCGCGTTCCGGTCCGTGACGTCGCCCCACGGAGGCATCGGCCGGTTGGGGTCGGGAGGCCTGCGGGCCATGAGCCAGGCAACCGGCTCGTGTCCGAGCTCCTCGAGGGCGGCGACGAGCGCCGCGACCACCGGCAGGACGTTCGAGATGATCGCGACGCGTCGGCCCATCGTCTGCTACCGGGACGCCACCGTTGCGAGCCCTCTCAGCCGCATCGCAGAACGATAACCGGCGGCCCGTTTAGGGTTGACACATGATCTGGGTGATCGTCCTCGTGGTGCTCGTCCTGATCGTGGCGCTCGCCGCGGTCGTGTTCTACAACCGGCTCGTCCGCCTGCGGAACCGCGCCGAGAACGCGTGGGCCCAGGTCGACGTCCAGCTGCGGCGGCGCTACGACCTGATCCCGAACCTCGTCGAGGCGGTCAAGGGCTATGCGGCGCACGAGCGCGGCACCTTCGACGAGGTCACGCAGGCGAGAACCGCGGCGCAGCAGGCCAAGGGCGTCGCCGAGCAGGCAGAGGCCGAGAACGTGCTGACCGCGGCGATCGGCCGCCTGTTCGCCGTCGCCGAGGCCTACCCGCAGCTGCGCGCGACCGAGAACTTCCAGCAGCTCCAGGCGCAGCTCGCCGAGACCGAGCAGAAGATCGCCGTCGCCCGCCAGGTGTACAACGACACCGTTCTCACCTACGACAACGCCCTCGAGACCGTGCCGACGAACATCGTCGCCTCGCTCTTCGGCTTCCGCCCGCAGGCGTATTTCGAGACGGAAGGCGCTGCGCGGGAAGCGCCGGCCGTGCAGTTCTCCAGCTGAGCCGGGTCGCGACAACTCTCCTCGCCCTCGCCGCTGCGGCGCTGCTCTGGCCTGCAGCGCTCCCGGCGAAGTCGTACTCCCTCCCTCGCGCGGTCGTTGCGGCACAGGTCGAGCCGGACGGATCCGTCAAAGTCCAGGAGGACATCACCTTCGCATTCAGCGGCTCCTTCAGCGGCGCGTACCGCGACATCCCGTTCCGGAGCGGTCTCTCGATCGACCAGGTACAGGTCAGCGAGGGCGGTAAGGACTACACCGCAGGCGGGAACACCGAGCTCGGCGGGTTCGGGCTGCCGGACACGTACGGGATCACCGGGGCGAACAAGTCGCTGCGGATCGTCTGGCACTACGCGGCCACGGACGAGGTGAGGACGTTCCAGATCTCGTACCGCCTGCGCGGGCTCGCGGTCGCCTACGACGACGTCGTCGACGTCAACTTTCGCGTCTGGGGCGACGAGTGGCAGGCGTCGCTCGGCTCGCTGGACGCCACCATGCAGCTGCCGCGGCCCGCGCCGCTCGGGCCGAGCTACCGGGTCTGGGGAAGCCCGGCCTGGGTACGTGGAGTCGTCAACCGCGCTCCGTCGGTGGCCACGCTCCAGGCGGTGAACGTGCCGGCGAAGCAGTTCGTCGAGCTCCGCGTCGTCTTCCCGCGCAGCCTGCTGTCGTCGACCGCGGGCGCGCAGGTTCGACCGGGCAACGGGCTGCCGACGATCGTCTCCGAGGAGGCCGCGTCCCAGCGCGCGTACGAGCACGACCGCCAGCGGATCGACGACGCGAAGAGCCACCCGATGCGCACGATGTCGGCTCTGCTACTGCTCGGGTTCGGGCCCGCGGCTGCTCTGATGACGCTCGTCTGGCTCGTCTACGGCCGGGAGCGGCGCACGACGTACGACCGCGAATACGAGCAGGAGCCGCCCGCCGACACCGAGCCGGCGCTCGTCCCGTCGCTCGTCAACCAGGGCACAGTGCCGGGGTCGAACGAGTTCACGGCGACGCTGTTCGACCTCATTCGCCGAGGTCGTTACAAAGCGACGCCGGCCACCACGGAGCAGTCGACCTTCGGCGGGCTGCGCCACGAGGACGTCGCCGACCTCGAGGTCACCCTCGCCGACCCGAAGGTGGCGACGACGCCGTTCGAGGAGCCGGTGGCGAAGGTCGTCGACTGGGTCGTGGACACCGAGGGCAAGCGGCTCTCGCAGTTCCGCGACGAGATCGAGCGAGACCGCACCGCGAACAGCAAGCTCTTCACGAGCTTCAAGGAAGGCGTGACCGCGGAGATCAAGGCACGCGGCTGGTACCTGGGGCAGGGCCTCGTCTGGCTGGTGGTCGGTCTCCTCCTCTTCGCCGTCGTGGCGGTCGTGCTGCTCTGGCTCGGCATCGACGGCTGGCGCTCGGCTGCTCCCCGGTGGAAGGACATCGTCCTCGTCGTGCTGGGCGTTTGTGCCGGCGCCAACGCGGTCGCTCTCCTCTTCGGCGCGACACGCTCACCGCTCTGGCGCCGCCGCAGCGCCGCTGCCGAGGCCGAAGCCGAGCGCTGGGAGGCCTTCCGCCGCTACCTCACGGACTTCCCGCGCCTGAAGGAAGCGCCGCCCGCCACGCTCGAGCTGTGGGAGCGCTACCTCGTCTACGGGATCGCGTTCGGGATCGCCGAGCGCGTGCTCCAGGGCGCGCACCTGCACATGCCCGAGGCGTTGCACGACCAGAGCTCGATCTACTGGATCAGCCCGACGGGAGACCTCGGCTCGGGCCCGAGCGGGCTCGCGATCGGCGACCTCGCATCGGGCTTCGGCTCGGCCCTGGCGCCACCGAGCTCGAGCGGCGGAGGCTTTTCCGGCGGAGGCGGCGGAGGTGGCGGCGGAGGTGGCGGCGGCGCCTGGTAGCAGCGAACGCCGCCGCTTGACGACGACCGACCTGCAGCGCCAGCGAGCCGCCTGGCTCTGGCGCTTCGCTTGTTCGCGAGGCGCCAGAGCAGCAACCAGGTGTTACGGATCAACGCGCAGCACTTCGCCCGTGCCGATAGACGTGCTGCGGTTCGAGATGTAGATCGCGCCGTCCGGGCCGAGAGCCACCGAGCCCGGTCGTGTGAGGTTGTCGATCACGACCGTCTGCGTCCCGTCCGGAGCGACCTTCAGCAGTCGCGACGGTGCAAGGCTTTCATCCCGAAGAGCACGGCGAATCTCAACCTCTTCGAGTTCTGCGACCCGACACTCGACGCGAAGATGAAGCATGCCGCGCAGCTCCAGGGACCCGAAGCCGACGAGCTCTGGGCCCAGGTCGACCGCGAGCTCGTCGATCAAGCCGTCACGGTCCCCTGGAGCATCCCGCGCAAGCGAGTGCTCGTGTCCGAGCGCGTCGGCAACTTCCAGGGCCACCCGCTCTGGGGAACGCTGTTCGACCAGCTGCGGGTGAGGTGAACTACGCCGGGTTCAGCGTCAGCGTGATGCTGCCGACGTACGCCTGCTGCGGGTCGACCACGATCGAGTAGGTGCCCGTCACGGGAAGCGTGGCGGTGATCGTCGCGCCGAACGTGCCGACGAGGATCGGCGGGACGACGGTCGTCCCGTCCGGCTTCAACAGCGAGATCTTCGCCCCGCAGCACGACGTGTTCCCGATCGTCACGTTGCTCAGGCGCAGGCTCACCCGCTGATTCGCGGTGCCGCCGAACGTCAGCGTCCCGTTCTGGCCCGGGGTCGGCGCGAGCGTCATCGTCACCGGCCCGCCGCCGATCGCGATCGTTCCGGTGACGTCGGGCGGGACGTCGTACAGGTTCAGCGTCATCGAGCCGAGATCGGCGCCCTGCGGGTCGACGAGGATCGTGTACGTCCCGCTCATGGGCAGCACCTTCGTGTCGAGGAAGCCGCCGTTCCGGCCGACTGGCGTCGCGTAGACGAGCGTCGAGTTGTCCGGGCTCGTGATCGAGACGCGCGCCGAGCAGCACGTCGAGGTGCCGATCGTGACGTTGCTCATGCCGAGCGCGATCCGCTGGCCCTGTGTGCCGGAGAACGTGACGAGCGCGTTCTGGCCCGGCACCGGGCCCAAGGTCACGGTCAGCGGTGCGCCGCCCGGGGTCATGGAGGCAGTCACGTCCGGCGGGACGTCGTACAGGGTCAGCGTCGCCGAGCCGACGTCGGTCAGCTGCGGGTCGACGACGATCGTGTACGTCCCGCTGACGGGTAGCGTCTTCGTGTCGACGAAGCCGCCGCTCGTGCCGAACGGGGTTGCGTAGACGAGCGTCGTCCCGTCGGGCTTGAGGATCGAGACGCGCGCCGAGCAGCACGTCGAGGTGCCGATCGTGACGTTGGTCAGCCCGAGCGCGATCCGCTTGCCCTGCGTGCCCGAGAAGGTGACGAGCGCGTTCTGGCCCGGGGTCGGCCCCGTAGTGACCGTCACCGGCGCGCCTCCGGGCGTGATCGTCGTCGTCACGTCAGGTGGGACGTCGTACAGCGTCAGCGTCATCGAGCCCGTGGACGTGGCCTGCGGGTCGACGAAGATCCGGTAGCGACCGGTCGTCGGCAGCGTGCGCGTGTCGATGAAGCCGCCGTTCGTGCCTGTGAGCGTCTGCTGGCCGAGCATCGTGCCGTCCGGCTTGAAGATCGAGACGTAGGTCGAGCAACACGGCGATGGGCCCATCGTGACGCCGCTCATCTTGAGCGCGATCCGCTGATTGGCCTGGCCGTCGAAGGTCAGCCAGGCGTTCTCGCCGGCCGAGTGCGTGGCGATCGTGACCGGGCTGCCGCCCGGGACGATCGCGTAGGTCTGGTCGACGATCGCGGACACCGTCTGCGTGTCGGACGTGGTGCCGTTGCTCGCCGTGACGGTCAGGTTGACCGCGCCCGCCGAGGGCGTGAACGTCGCGGAGTAGAAGCCGTCGCCGCGCGCGTCGAGCGGGAACGGGCTGCCGTTGAGCGTCGCGGTGACCGTGACGCCGTTCGGGGAACCGCACTGCACGCCGATTACCTGCACCTGGAGCGGGTCCCCGGCGTTCAGCTCGACGCCGTTGGCCGGCGACTCGATCCAGGCCTGCGGCCCGGTACAGCGGACTGCGTGGTCGACGTTGAGCCGCCCCGCGGTCCTGCTCGCGCCGGCCAGCGCCGTGATCGGATCGACGGTGCGGAGCAGAAGCGCCTTCAGTCCGACACCGCTGGCGTTCGGGAACACCGCCTTGACGAGCGCGGCCGCGCCCGAGACGTGCGGGCTCGCCATCGACGTCCCGTCGGCGAAGCGGTACGTCGAGCCCTTCCAGGTCGAGTAGATGTTCGTGCCCGGCGCGGAGAGGTCGACCGTGCGCACGCCGTAGTTCGAGAACCACGCCTTGCGGTCGAACTGGTCGCTCGCGCCGACGGAGACGATGTTCGGCGTGTCGTAGCTCGACGGCCAGAACGGCTCCTGGTCGGTGTTCGTGAAGTCGTTGCCCGCAGCCGCGACGAAGAGCTCGCCGCTCTGGTCGGTCAGCTCGATCGCATCCTGGAGCGCCTGCGAGAAGTCGCCGCCGCCCCACGAGTTGTTCAGGATCGGAACGCCCTGCGCGCGCGCATAGAGGATCGCGCTGATCGCGTCCTCGGTCGAGCCCGAGCCCTGCGAGTCGAGGAACTTGAGGGGCATGATCTTGCTGTTCCAGGTGACGCCGGTCGTCCCGATGCCGTTGTTCCCGGCCGCGGCGATCGTGCCCGAGACATGCGTCCCGTGGCCGTTGTCGTCGGTCGGGTCGTTGTCGTGGTTCACGAAGTCCCAGCCGCGCCAGTCGTCGACGTAGCCGTCGCCGTCGTCGTCGATCCCGTTCGTCCGGCAGCCCGCGCAGTTCTCGCCCTGGTTGATCCAGATGTTCTGGGCGAGATCGGGATGCGCCAGGTCGACGCCCGTGTCGATGACCGCGACCGTGACGTCCGGGCTGCCGTGGGAGACGGACCACGCCTCGGGCGCATCGATGTCCGCGTCGGGCGTGCCCGTCGTGAAGTTGACCTGCTGGCCCGTGTTGTTGAGGCCCCACTCCTGCGAGAACGACGGATCGTTCGGCGTGTCGGCCGCGTGGACGATGAAGTTCGGCTCCGCATAGGCGACGCGCGGATCCTGCTCGAGCGTGTGGATCGTCCACGTCGTATCGGCGGGAGTGACCGAGACGACGGTGCTGTCGATCTGGGCGAAGTGCTTCTGGGCTCGCGCGCCGACCGCGTTGAGGACTCCCGCCTGGCCCTTTGCGGTGACGTGGCTCTTGAACCCGACGATGATCGAGCCGGGGACCGCGGCGGGAGCTCTCGCTGTGTGCCGGCCGTTGTTCGCCGCGCTCGCAATGGCAGCGGCGACGAGCGCCGAGGCCAGAGCAGCGGCAAGGAGAAAGGGTCGTGCTGGGCGGTCGCGCATGGTGTCATGGCCAAAAACCCACCCGCGCGGGGAGATCGGCCTGTTCTGAGCGTAGGGCCGAACCGCGAAACGGGTATCCCCCGCGCGGGTGTCTGGCAAAGTCGTGTCATGAGCAGCCAGGAAGAGCGCGCGGCGCGCTTCAAGGCGCTCCATGAGGGCGACCCGTTCGTCATCCCGAACCCGTGGGACGCCGGCTCGGCGCGCGTGCTGGAGAGCCTGGGGTTCCAGGCGCTCGCCACGACGAGCTCGGGCTTCGCGTTCACGCTCGGCCGGCTGGATGGGAACGTGACGCTGGACGAGGTCGCAGCTCACGTCGCGTCGCTGGCCGGAGCCGTCGAGGTGCCGATCTCGGTCGACCTCGAGAACGGGTTCGGCCCGGAGCCGCGTGATGCCGTCCGAGCCGTGACCCGGGTGGCCGAGGCCGGCGCGGTCGGCGGGTCGATCGAGGACTGGGACCCGGACGGGCACCTGTACGAGCTCCAGCACGCCGCTGAGCGCGTCGCCGCAGCCGTCGAGGCGGTCAGCGGCTTCGGCTGGCCGTTCATGCTCACCGCACGCGCCGAGAACCACATTCGTGGACACCCGGACCTCGACGACACGATCGCGCGGCTCCAGGCGTTCGAGGCGGCGGGCGCAGACGTCCTCTACGCACCGGGGCTCGCGTCGGTCGACGAGATCCGTCAGGTGTGCGCGGCGGTGTCGAAGCCGGTGAACGTTCTCGCGAGCTGGGGATTGACCGTGGCCGAGATCTTCGAGGCCGGGGCACAGCGGATCAGCGTCGGCGGCAGCCTGACCTGGTCGGCGGTCCAGGCGCTGGCCGGCGCGGCGGTGGCGATCCGCGACATCGGCTCGTTCGACGGCCTCGGCGACGGGTCCCGCGTGAGGGACTGGCTCGGCTGAGAGCACTCGTCCTCGGCGGAACCGGCGCCATCGGCCGCGCGACCGCGCGACGGTTGCTGGCGGCGGGCTGGGAGGTCGATCTCACGGGGCGCGATCCGTCCCACGTTCCCTCGGATCTGGCCGGGGCGAGGTTCGTCGGCTCGGACCGCCGCGACCCGGGTCAGCTGGCCGACGCGTTCGGCCTCGGCGCCGACCTGCTCGTCGACTGCGCGTGCTTCACGGCCGAGGATGCGGCAACGCTCTTGCCGTTCGCGCGCGAGGCCTCTTCGACGGTGTTGATCTCGAGCAAGGCCGTCTACGTCGATGCCGACGGGAACCATTCGAACTCGGAGCAGAAACCGAACTTCGGCGGCCCCGTGTCCGAGACGCAGCCAACGGTGGCTCCGGGCGGCGGCGACTACATGACGCGCGAGGGCTACGGTGCGAACAAGGTCGCGGCAGAGCAGGTCCTGCTCGGGAGCGGCGCGCCGGTGACCGTCCTCAGGCCGTCGAAGATCCACGGGCCGGGCTCACGGCAGCCGCGCGAGTGGGTCTTCGTGAAACGGGTCCTCGACCGGCGGCCCGCGATCTTCCTCGCCAATCGCGGCGACGGCGTCGACCACACGAGTGCGGCGGCGAACATCGCGGCGCTGATCGAGGTCGCCGCAGAGTCGCCGGGCGCGCGCGTCCTCAACTCGGCCGACCCCGATGCGCCGAGCGCCCTCGAGATCTCTCGCGCGATCGCGAGCCACCTCGGCCACTTGTGGGAGAAGGTGCTCCTCGACGACGCGCCCCCCGACGGCCTGGGCAGGACCCCCTGGGACGCGCCGCACCCGATCGTCCTCGACACGAGCGCGGCCGTCGAGTTCGGCTACGAGCCGGCGGGTGACTACGCGGCCACGGTCTCCGACGAAATCGACTGGCTCGTCTCGGGAGCCGAGCCTCGTCCCGCTACGGACGACGAGTACTTCGCCCGGTTCCTCGACTACACGGCCGAGGACCGACGGCTCGGTCTGGGCTAACCGGCCCCGTTGTGCGACATCTGGTCGATGCAGACGGTGACGGCGAGGATCACCGCGTCGTCGCCGCCCTCCTCGATCTCGATGCCGTAGACGTCTCGCATTCGCAACCAGCGCTTGGATACCCGGGCGATCTGCTCATCGCCGCGAGTTATCACGTACTCGTGGTCGACGATGTCCCCCTCCGCATCCAAATCCTCGCCCTCGGCGACCTCAATCGAGTAACGCTCGCGCAGTGGGGTGAAGAGCGCTTTGGTGACGGTGACCACCGTCTCGCCGTTGCGGACGATCTCCATGGTGTTGCGAACGCTTAGGAGCTTCTTTTGGATCGTGAGCAACTCGGCGCCCTCGGGTGTCTCCAGGACGAGCGTCTTTCGGATGCGGAGCGCCTTGCCGTCGACCTTGAACGCACGCGAGCCCGCTTCGGTCTCGATCCAGTAGCCGTCGCCAATCGCGAACATCTGCTCGCGCAGCTGGTACCTCATACCGCGACCGCTTTCGGTCGGGAGGGCCTGATTGTGTCGGCGATCAGCTGCACGAAGCGCGTGGGTGCGTCGAACAGGACTGCGTGGCCCGCCCCTTCGACCTGCCTCACTTCGGCAGTCGGGATCGCGGAGGCAAGCGATCGGACCAGACGGGCCATGCTTGTCGGGCTCCGTGCCCCGTAGGTGCAGAGAATGGGCATCTCAACGGTTGCGAGGTCGGCCGCCGACGGATAGCTGCCGATCGAGTTGCGGAAGTCCGCCAGCGCCGGTTTTGCGTTCTCCCGGGCCACGCGCCGCCACGTCTCCGGAAAGCCATCCCAGGCGCTTCCACCACCGCGGTAGCTGTAGGCCGAGCGCAGGAGTGCCTCGACGGCGTCGCTCGGCCGGCCGAGCAAAACGTTCGACCCGATCCTGGCCAGCGCCGCCAGCTGTGCTCCCGTAGGAAGGTGGCGGGTGAAACGCCATGGAAACTCGTGCGCGATCGCGACGCGCACGAGCTCCGGCCGGCGAACGGCGAGGTCGACGGCGATCGCCGCCCCGGCGCTCGTCCCGACGACGACGGCGGGCTCCGGCGCCAGGTATTCGAGAAGCGACGCGGCGTCGGTCGTATGGGTGGAGATCGAGCGCACCGGGGCGCCGCCGGAGCGTGCGTAGCCGCGCCGGTCGTACGTGATCACGCGGCCGACCCGGGCGAGGTCACTCACCCCACCGCCCCACGTCGAGGCCGTCGACCCGGCCGGGGGAATGAGCAGGATCGGCGTGCCCCCGCCTGCCTGCTCGTAATAGAGGTCGAGTCCCATCAGCCCTTCGTCAGTTCATGCGGGTACGCCTTCAGGGACGAGGCCGAGCTGGACCGCGACGGCCATGTTGTCGTAATAGAGGGTGTTAAGGATGATCTTTCCGTCCGCGTTCACCCGCACGATCTCCATCCCTCTCACTTCCACCCGCTTGCCCGCGGCAGGGAGCAGGTCGCCGTTCGGCAGCGCGAGCGGCGCGCCGGTGTGCGTCCCCACGAACGTCCACTCGTCCGCGAACGCGTCGCCCTGCTCGACGAAGCTGACCACGGTGTGGGTAACGTCGGGAATCGCGTCCAACTCCTGCGCGAGCCGTTCGCGGATCGCGCTCTTGCCCTCGAAGATGCCGTCGGGCATTCCCTGAACGGCGTCCTCGGCGTAGAGGTCCATGACAGCGTCCAGGTCGCCGGCGTTGTAGCGCTCGACGTAGCGGTCGAGCAGCTCTCTGTTCGTCATTCTTTTCTCCTCTCTTCGTATTCGGGTCTCACACCTCTTTGGGCACGCGCCGCGTGAGCACCCGCCGCATGACCTTGTGCCCGAAATCGGCAGTAGGCTCGAACATCAAGGGACACCCGCCGTCGATCACCGTGATGCCGTTCCGGCGGCCGAAATCCGTGGCCGTCGCCGAGACGCTCGAGCCGCCGGCGCCACGATGCATCCACACGTGCTTGATGCCGAGCTCGGCGCACTCGTGCATGGTGCCGTCGGCGTACTCCGGCCGGGTCGCGATGACGACCGCGTCGACTCCACCGGGGATCGACTTCAGATCGTGGTAGCAGTGGTCGCCCTCGACCATCTTCGCGTTGGGATTGACCGCGAAGACGTCGTAGCCGCGCTCGCGTAGACGCTTGTAGACCGTGTTGCTCCCGTGCGTCTTGGGCGTGCGAGAAACGCCTGTGACTGCCACTCGCCTATTGGCCAGGAAAGCGGATGCTGCCTCCTTCATGCCTTGCATGACTCCTCCAATCCGCCTACAGGACGAGCCCGAGGATGATCGCCGTGAGGATCACGCTCTGAGCGCTATGCACAGCGATCCCGATCCAGGCACTTCGATAACGCTTCGTCCCGTAGGCAAGTGCGACCGTGTCGAAGACCAGCGTCGCCGGCATGACCCAAGGCACGTGGACGTGGTAGGCCGCGAAGAAGACGCCGTTCGCTGCCCAGTCGCCACGTCCGAACCGTCCGTTCATGCGCGGCAAGAGCAACCCCCGGAAGAGAAGTTCCTCGCCCAGCACCGTGTTGAACACGAACCAGACCAGGATGAGGCCGAACCAGCCCCAGTTCCCGCTCAGGAAGCTCTGACCCGTGTCCGAGTTCAGGAACTTGCCGAAGTCACGGTCGGCCGGCGCCCCGAACG
>Ga0207674_10004251_pt1 | contig 17275 bp, 14 predicted proteins | sample KBSCornC72_FD_184303 | JGI IMG/M metagenome (GOLD analysis project Ga0207674, IMG submission 184303) | Corn rhizosphere microbial communities from Kellogg Biological Station, Michigan, USA - KBS Corn C7-2 (SPAdes) (version 2) | ecosystem: Host-associated > Plants > Roots > Rhizosphere > Soil ... | reverse complement strand
GAATCGTCTCAATTGCAAAATTATATGGCCGGCGTTCTTAAAGCTAATATTCATTTTCTTGAAAAGCTGCGGGATCTCATCGGAGGAAAAGAAATTGCTTCCCTGGATTACAAGCTGGTACGTAAAGAAGTATTTGTAAGTAACGCCAACATCGCAGCTGCGCTGCATCGCATGCAAAGCGAGCCCAAAAACAAACAGCGACATAAAAATGAAATTTATGAATTTGTGGTATTAAATAATCTTTTGTCATCCAACATATCAAGTATTGCCTCAGATCTAATGGCCCATAAGCCGGTCGAAAAAATGGAGATTTCCTCTTTAGATTTTTCAATTGATTGCATGAAAGAAAATCTGGAGAAGCTTGAAATTGAAAACGCACCAGAACGTGCCCCGGAAACTAAACCGCCTGTCAAAATTGAACAAAAAGGGAAAGGCAAAGGGCAATTGGAGTTCATTCGAAAATTGATATCAGATATTGATAAACTAACCAATATCATCGTTGGCAAAAAGCAGGCGCCGGTTATAAAATAAGAAATCAATTGTGCGGCAAGCCTCTACTCAATCGCACTAACGTATTTTCCATTTTTAGTTTCATTTCCCCCATCTGACTTTCGGTTTGAAGTTGAAAAGATAATGAATAGTGTGCCAGGGTTGTAACCTTTCGCATTACTTATCTGTCTGCTGCCAGGCAGGTTGCCTTACTGTAACCAGTTTAATTATTCACCTGTCTCATAAGCGGATAATCACTGTATCAAAAGCGAACAGCCATAATTTACTACGAGTATTTTAATTATTTGAAAATCATCTTGTTAAGAATTGGCACATCATTAGAAATTAATCTGGCACAACCAACACAAAAAGAAATTCATTTAAAAATCATTAAAAACAAAAGTCATGAAACTTGAATCAAACAATCTTCTCGAAAATCTTATACCAGAAGAAGTAAAAAACCTGTTAGTAATAACAAAGGAAACTATAGATCATAATTTCAAAAAAAACAGGAAAAGGAATTTTACCGTGGCCGAATTTAATCAAATTCAAAAGCGTAAAAGAAAATTTCCTGTTAGAAGATTTTCTATTGCTTAACCAGGTTGAATCACAATTTTTAATAAACAACTACTCTTTATTCAAAAAAACTGAACGAATAAATGAAAAATTTTTTCTCCATCCGTTTCTGCATGTCCGCTGTTGCAATCATTGTGTGCTTGTCAACTTTATCCTGCAAAAAGCCAGCAAATAATCCTGCAACAGGCGGCAGCGGCGACGCAAATATTGTAACCGGCATTGCTGCCGATGCACAAAACAGGCCTCTTGCCGGAATAAAAGTAAGGGCGGAAAATCCAACGGGCGACAACATTCATGTGGATGCAACAACAGGCGCTGATGGCCGTTACGAAATGAAACTTTCTTCTATTGGCGGCTGGAAAATTTATGCATGGAAAGAAGTTGAATACAAAGGTAAAGTGTATCATCTCAGGCTGGCAATGAAAAGCGATACCGACTATGATGCATTTGCAACAAATGGCAAATCCGTGGTAAAAGATTTTGTGTGTAAACTCAATGGCCGCATTCCCGACAGGCCTGCAAGCGCTGAAAATGGTTCCGGATATTTTGGTGCTTCGCTTCGGATTGTAAACTACAATGATGTGGTGCCTGTAATCCTTGCAGGAACCAAAGTAACTGTTACACTTACACCCGTTGATGGCGCTACTTATCTTGACGGTTCGCCAGCAAAAGCAGTTGTGGTAAAGACTTTCACTATTCAGAATGGTAACGCTAACTATTATTTTTACGATGTGCCGGTGACAGAATACAGGGTAACTGCAAAGAGCGAAATAAACAACGTTTTCAGAAAAGTGTATGTGGGTGCAAACAGCTCTTCGGATTTGTTGGATTGGGTTGAATTTTATTTTGACCCCGCACCGTCTTCTACCGGTTCGTATGAAAGCGGTTTGAAATCACCAAACGATTTTCCCTTCTACCTGGCCCAGGGCACAGAACGCGTTTGATGATTAACCAAACTTCTACATCAATTAAATAACAATCCGGATTGAACTTAAAAAGCTTTCCATAACGATTTCTACAAAAATTTTTGAAAATGAAAAAAATAATATTATTTCTGTTTCTCGCGATAAGCTGTGTCGCACACGGACAAGATATACCTACTAATGCCGGCAAATATTTAGCCGCAAATACAGAACAGCAAAAGTTCAGCGGTGCGGTTTTGATTGCAAAAAATGATGAAATTATTTTCGATAAAGCCTATGGCTATGCAGATATTGCTGATAAGAAATTGAGTACGATCAATACAGAGTTTAGGGCGGGTTCATTGACGAAAATGTTCACTTCCACGCTGATAATGGAATTAATTAAAGAAAACAAACTATCGCTAAACGATCCTGTATCAAAGTACATTTCCAATGCAAAATGGGCAGATGGTATAACCATTAAAAATCTTCTTAGCCATACTTCAGGCATTAGCGGAACTACGCCTGCAAACGTTACATCACTCGTAGCACTTGTTGAAGGCTTTCGGGCCGATAGCTCTCATTTTAAGCCAGGTAGCAGGTTTGAATACAACAACTTTAATTATCTCGCTCTGAGCTATATCGCACAGAAAATTACAGGTACCAGCTTTCCGGCGCTTATTAAAAATAAAGTGTTTGAACCCGTTGGCATGTTGCACTCAGCGATTGATTCGTTTAAAAGAACTTCCGATGATAAAGCATTAGGTTATACGCTTGATCCCAATACTAATAAATGGGTAAATATCGGCAATGATGAAAGTGTAGCTGCTGCATCGGGAGCAGGGGCATTAGTTACAACAACGGCAGACCTTTTCACCTGGTCAAAATATGTGCGGGAAAAATTAAAACAGGGAGACGGCTTGTTCAAACAGGCAACCACGCCCATACTCGATAATTATGGCCTGGGATGGATCAACAGACTACAGGACGGTCATCACATGATCGGCCATACAGGCAGCATTCCCGGTTTTGCAGCGATGCTCATGATTTTCCCGGAAGAAAACACAACGATAATTTTTCTTTCCAACTTCCAGGACATGAATACCCGCGATTTTGTAAAAAATATTATTTCTATCGCTTTTAATGAACCATTTGAAATGCCAACGGTTAAGAAGAGCATTGATCTTCCTGAAGATGTGTTGCAGCAATATGTTGGGACATACGGACAAAGCGCGCAAGACCAGTTGAAATTTTTTATCGAAAATAAAAAACTAGTGGTGTTGGCGCCGGGAGGCGATAAGGTAAATTTAATAGCAGAATCAAAAGACAATTTTTATTTGGAAGGCCCTGGAATCATTATCAGATTTAACCGTGAAAATGGAAAAGTTGTTTCTGTTTTTGTTAGCATGGGCAATCAAACATTGAAGAAGGCTCAATAAAAATCTTCCGAAGGAAAAAACCGGTTTGCAGTTAATTCATCAATTTGTTTTTAAAATGGAAAAATGAACCTACGCGTTACTCGATGGTAATCAAAAAAATTGAATTGCTTAAAAACCGAATCTTTATAGTAAAAGGATAAATAAACGGTATTTTTAATCTACAACAAGAGAACGCTTTTACCATTGAATGATTCCAAAACATAATGCTTATACGCCCAGCAGTATTTGTAACTGTCAATCCACTTGACTTTTTTTAATTAAATTTTTTAGAATTACAATCTGGCCAAGGTGATAATAATTGTGCTCGATTACACCCTGTAATTTTTTATAGAAAGATCCTTTTCCTGCTGGATTTTCTTCGGTCAATCTTTCATCAGGAAAATTTCGGATCGCATTAACAAGTTGGTTAACCGCATCGAAAGCATTCTTTTTTAATTGATCCCAGTCGTATTCTGAAGTAATTGGCGGCAAATCAAAGCCGTTAGCCGCGCTTATTTCAGGTTCAATCCCCTGCAGTCGTTGCTTAATTGCCTTATTATAAAACGTCATGTGATACAATAGAGCTGCAATCGTATTCGGCGATGCATTCGTAACGTGGTTGGCTTGTCGGAAAGTAATTCCATCAAGGGTATCCTTAACATTTACGTCCGACCAATTGTTTCCATCAAAAGCTTCTTGCAAGTGTGCTGCTATGAGTTGAGTTATTTTCATTTCCTTTAATTAGGGAAATCGAAAATAATAAAACTTTTTAGACCTCAAACGATTGCCGTAATAATTTCACGCGTGGCTGTGATATTCGATTTGTATGAACATTCCAATATTCATCTGTTTAATAAAAAGAGGAATAAACAAATCAATTGTAAGCTTTGTCTATTTTGCTTGCGCAAGCGTTGGCTTGGTTTGTAGATATTCATATATGCTTTCAATTTCTTTATCGTTCATATAGCTCAAATAGTCTTTCGTAACTTCAGACATCAAACCCAGCTTCCGGTTTCCCAATGCTACGCCAGTTCTTATTAATTTAAAAAAATCTTCTCTACTATAAGATGCGGCAATGATAAGGTCAGGGCCAAGATTCGGCTCGCCTTTTAATTCACGGCCATGACAGGCAGAGCAACTGCTTGCGGCCAGGTATCGTCCAAAAGAAACAGGAGTAGTATCACAATCAACATATCTTCCTTTGCTGTTAGGTTGAATAAGATCGGCGACAGCAGGCACTTTATTCTGGGTAATTAAAAAACGCCCCAGCAATGCATAGGAAGATTTATTTGGAAGTCCGGGCGCGTCAGGCTGCGGCTTCAACGTACGAAGGTGTGCAATTATTTTTGCAAGGCTTTCTTCTTTTAGCTCGTGATACATGTACGAGGGCATAATGTATAATGTATGGCCGTTTTTTTTAACGCCGTATCGTAATAATCTTATTAATTCTGCATTGGAGTAGGAAGGGATCATCTTTGTCAAATTAGGCGCCACAAGAGTTGCAAGGCTTGGTGGAATTTCGGCGAAAACTTTCCCTGTCAGATTTTCATTATGGCAATCGCCACAATGTGCAATACGTGTAAGCCTTGCTCCTTCTGCAACCGATGCAGAGTCGGTTGGAATGGGCATATCCGTTAATGGAATATCGTATTTTTTATTCAATACCACACTTGACCAGGCATAAATTGTAAGGACAACCAACAAAATGATACTTACTAAAACGATTCCTGTTCTTTGGAGCACTTTTTTTACTGACATAATTGATTTTTATAGATATATATTTTTTAACCTGCATGATCAAACATCTGCACAATGTTGTTGTGATTCGAGGCTTTAAACAAAATTTTTATGCGGCCAAAATTAGACTTGCACGAACGTTAAAGAAATCCGAAGATGGACGAATTGTTATTTTTGGCGATGAATTGTATAGGTGAGTTCTTGTGATATCACATCAAATGCTTTCGATGACTTAAGGATGCTCTTCACCAAGGGGCAGTCAGGTCAATTTAATATTTTCGATTTACAGTAAACTGACAAGTAACCTGTTTTTCTATTTATCAGCACATCAGCTGTTCTGAGAAGATTTCGTCGCAAGCGGACTTGAGCGTTTTTTTTGATGCTTAGTTTTTATCTTTATTATTATCACTAACCATTAAGGTTTACAAAAGAAAATTCGAGAAATGAATAACTCAACGAAAATAAATGATATCAACAGGCTTGAATTTTTAAAAAGGTCTGGGCTTTTAGTGACAGGAACAATACTTCTACCTTCTTTTTTAAATGCAAATACAAAGGAGCATAATTACAAAAATGATGCAGCAACAACAAAATTTTCAGGCTATGAAATTGTAATTCCATTGCAGGCCGATGATTTGGAAAGACAGGCAGCACAAGAGCTGCAGCGCTATTTGTCAAAAATAAGCACCTCAAGAATTTCTGTATTAACTGAGAATAAATATAAAGGCAATAAGGCATTTTATATCGGGAAAACAAATTTTGCAAAAACCAATAAAGTTGATTTTGCCACTGTTGGAGCAGATGGTTATATCTTTAAAACTGCAGGTAAAAATTTAATTATTTCAGGCGGCGCCAAAAAGGGCGTGCTCTATGGCGTATACGATTTTTTGGAACAATCAGGATTTAAAAAACTTGCCCCGGATGATATATTTATTCCTACCACAAAAACGGCCAATCTGCAAATAAGCAGCCGCGCGTACAATCCGCCGATCACTTACCGAACCACCTCATACGGTCAAATGGGTAACCAGGAATATTCAGACTGGAACAAGCTTTCATCGCGAAGCGACTGGGGGTTATTCGTTCACACTTTTAATACTTTAGTGTCTCCTCAGCAATATGGCCAAAGCCACCCGGAATATTTTTCTTTGATAAATGGTGTAAGAATGCCGGGAACGCAATTATGCTTATCCAACCCCGAAGTTGCTGATGTATTGACAGCGAATCTGAAAAAGAAGATTGCAGAGAATTCTGCCGCCACCTACTGGTCGGTTAGCCAGAATGATAATGACCAATATTGCCGTTGCGAAAACTGTAAGCCCTTAAACGAAAAATACGGTAAGGTACCAAGCGGCTCAATTATTTATTTCGTAAATAAAATTGCCAAAGCTTTTCCGGAAAAAATTATTTCAACATTGGCCTATTGGTATTCGCGCAAGGCACCTCAAAACATCCAAATTGAGCCTAATGTTAATATCATGCTTTGTAATATCGAGAGCATAAGGCAGGCGCCGGTGTATGAAACTGATCCTGCATTTTCGAAAGACCTGAAGGATTGGGGCGCTCTCACAAAAGATATTCTCATCTGGGATTATAATATTCAGTTCACCAATTACTTTGATCCTTTTCCAAATCTTTTTACGCTAAAACCCAATATCAAATTTTATACAGACAATCATGTGAACGCCCTGTTTATGCAGGCAAATGATGAGCCTGCCGCTGAAATGGCATTATTGCGCAGCTATATGATTTGCCAACTGATGTGGAATCCTGACCTGGATGAACAAATTATCCTGGATAGTTTTTTAAAATCTTATTACGCAGCGGCCGCTCCATTTATTCGCCGGTATATTGACAGCATGCATCAGTCTTTAGTGAAAAGCGGTTTGAAGCTGAATATTTTTGGCGGCCCAATTGATGCTAAAGACGCCTACTTGTCTGCAGAGATGATGTCGCATTATCAGAAGCTTTTTGATGATGCCGAAAAATCGGTAAACGCTAATCCCGAATTGTTGAGGCGCGTGCAGGTAGCCAGGTTGCCCATCATGTATGCTGCGATACAAATTGGAAGAACAGAAATTGATACGCCACGAAGCATGTATCAGCGTGATAAGAATGGTATTGTATCGCCGAAACCACAAATGGTGGCGCTGGTGAACCGGTTTGTTGATGGCTGCCTTCGTGAAAAAGTAAAATTAATAAGAGAAAGAAGTGGCACTCCTGAACATTTTCGGGCAGCTTACCAGCGCATCTTTTCCAATATGGATAAAACTCCTATGGATAAAGCGTTTAAGAAAAAAATCACCTCGATCACCCAGCCTGCTGCTAAATCAAAAGACGTGGAAAGCCTTACAGATGGCGTGTTTGCGTCTTATGAATCGTGGCAGTCAGCAGATAAGAATTGGGTTTTTTATACCAGAAGCCACGTGGATTTTGTGTTAGATCTGGGCGAAGTGATGCCTGTCACTACGGTAAACATGGATTTTTTAAATCCGCAAGCACAGCCCGACTGGCATTTGATGTCGCTGCCACAATATGTGAGTTATCAAACCTCGATTGATGGACAAAAATTCGACGACCCGAAACGGGTGAACAATCCAAATAACCCTAATCCCACCGAAAATCCTGACATTAGTAAAATTTCCATTTTTTCATTTACAACAAATCTGAATACTGATGCCCGTTACATCAAAGTTCATGCGGAAAGCTTGTTAACCGCCCCATCATGGCACATTCGCGCGGGCCAGCCAATGTCTGTTTATACGGATGAGATTGTGGTAAATTAAAAAAGTGTGAGGCTAAAAAAGCTTTATATATTTTATCAGTAAACCAAGAAATAATCGATTTTTTTATTTCGAATCGCTACATAACGGTAATGCATACACGATATTTGAGTCGCGATTTTTCACAATGCGTCAGCCTAAATTTGTAAACCAAAATAGATAATCCACAATTCCTGACAATTATTTTTCTTTGACGTTTGCTGTCAGCGGCAAATGATCTGAAGCGGTGATATTATTGATGGCTTTGTAATCTGAAACCGACAAGATTTTTGCTGCGTCAGGATTTAAGACGATATAATCAATCGTCACCCGGGGCGAATCAGATGGCGACGTGAGCGGGCAATCGGTTATGCATGGAAAAATGAATTCCTTCCGCAAGCTTTGCATTTCCTTTCCCGAAGGAAGGCTGTTGAAATCTCCCGCAACAATTAAAGGATACTTACTTTGCCGGGAAATTTTTATCAATTGATTTACCTGCGCCATCCTGTTTTCGAACTTCAGATCGAGATGGGTGGAGGCAAACAATACCTCTTTACCGGGAAACATTTCAACCCGTATAATGGCAACTGAGCGACGTTCGCCGGTAGAGTCCGGCATTTGCAACGAATACCGGTCATGCGCTTTAATGACAAAACGTGATAATATCGCTACTCCGTACTCGCCACCATCATAATCAATTGATTTAGAAAAATAATAGTTCATATTGGTGAGCTTGCCCAGCTCTTTAGCTTGATCCAAATTTATCCCTGACCTTCCGGTGTGAACATCTATCTCCTGTAGTGCCACAAGATCAGGTTTTTCTTCATTGATAACAGCTGCGATGCTGTCTACATGTATGTCATAAATACTGTGATGAATGGGCGCCGCATGCCTTATGTTATAAGTCATTATTTTCACTGGCGTACTATCATTGCTAATCTTGTTATCAATTGCCTGAGGATTTTCCATTCCATAGGCCTTACTACAAACTACAATAACAAACAGGCTGACTATTAAGCTTATTGATTTCATATAAATTGACCTCATTCCAATTGTTTTTTATAAGAGATTAATTTTATCTGTTCAAAAATAGTAGATGATGTCTCAAAAGAATCGCCGCTACTTTTGAGACACCACCTATAGAGAAAAATTACCAGTTAGGATTTTGAGTAAGATTCGTATTCAACAGCAGCTCCTGTGTCGGCAATGGATACAAATAGTCCCGGTCTTCATTAAAAGTTTTTGGAACGTTAGCATTAATAGTCACTTTGCCGCCGTCTGCCCCATTTTCTAATGTGATATCAGTGCCCAATTTAAGATATACCACGCCTTGCTGTACAGGAGGTTTCGTGTCGGTGTAAATGACAACGTCTGGCTTACCGTTGCCATCGAGATCAAAAGCGCCCGGCCCCGGGAAGTATTCGCCATAAAATTGCAGTGCAATAAGATGCCCTTCTTTCCAGCGCATCAAATCATCCCAACGAAAACCTTCCATTACGAGCTCTATTCGTCTTTCACGACGAATCTCAAGGATCACGCCTTTATCCGGCCCTGACACGTGAGTATATTGGCTGGCAAGATAAGGGTCTGGGTCTGCGTTAGCTGCTGCCATATCAAGATTAGGCATACCCACACGATCGCGTAATAATTTTATAGAACGGTTGATATCTTCCTGCGTAAGCGTACCCAGTTCTGCTTTCGCTTCTGCAAAGTTCAACAGTACTTCGGCATACCTGAATACCGGCAAAGGATACGTGTTTCCGCTGATCCGGTCATCCGGAGGGGTGGTTACAAATTTTATCAGTTGATATCCGGTAACCGTAGCTCCAAAACTGGGAGCCACTTCTACATTAGTGCCCATACGCATATATCCTGGTGTGCGGACAGTTTCAGAAAGTCGCGGATCACGATCCTGGACTTCTTCATAAAATTGCATGCTTTCATGACCCGGTATATCAGTAAAGCGTGAACCATCCTTCATCAGGTAGCTGTTTACCAGCTTTTTTTCCAATCCCGGCTTGCCGTAGGATGGAGATACCGTGTAGTAATTTACAGTATGAAAAACCTGTAATGTTGTACTGAAGGTTCTTGCCAGAATTATTTCACTTCCTATAGGATTTGGTGCGGTAAACAATTCCTGGTAAGCTGTGGCCGGCGTGCTCGTATAGATTGTGTATTTTCCACTACTCATGAGTGAATCAGCGGCAGCCGCCGCCTGCTGCAATAATTCGTCAGCACCTGTCAACGGCTTGCCATAGCTATCTTTTCCAAACAGGTCATCAGCATGATATTTTCGCCAGGTGCCTTCATACAGGCAAACCCGCGATTTAAGCGCTAATGCTGTCCATTTGGTTACCTGGTCCACAGAAGTTTTTGTGGGTAAATTCGCAATTGCATAATCCAGGTCAGCTACGACAGAATCAATAACAAGCATTCTTGAATCACGTGGCTTTTGAAGCAGAGTAGAGTCGTTAGCATCAATGGCTCCGGAATACCAGGGCACATCTCCAAAAGTCTGCACCATATTAAAATAAAAATAAGCCCTGAAAAATTTGGCAACTCCAACATAAGGCGCGGACACATTCTCGGGCAGATGGCCTTTTGTATAATTTTGCAAAAAGAAATTAATATTTCTCAGCGCGCCCCAACTCCAGCCTCCTCCACTCACCGGAACAGTCCTGGCGCCGGTAAGTTCGTTTGATAGTGAGGTAACCACGATATTATCCACTTGTTCATTATAAAGGCTGACTGCATCAGGAATAATATCATTATAAAAAGAATTAGTATAAAGCTGCAATTGGCTCGCACTGTTAAAGCTGCTCCCAGGTGACAATTGTGACAATGGTTCCCTGTCTAAAAAATCTTTGCTGCATGAATTTAACAGTAGGATGAATCCCGAAAAAGCTATGGAAAAAAAGGCAATTTTATAAATTGATTTTTGCATTTTATTTGGTTTATTAGTTAAGACTAAAAGGTAACATTCAGCCCGCAAGAATAATTTTTAAAGAAAGGGTAATTTCTTGCGTTATTATCGCCGCGCGAACCGGACGGATCGGCTGATACCTGTTCAGGGTCAATATATTTCGATTCCAACTTGGTAGCAGTAAAAATATTTTCACCACTCACATAAACTTTTATATTGCTGATTTTAACGCGCTGAAGCAGCGACTTGGGAAGATCATAACCAATAGTAAGATTTTTGAGCCTGATGTAGGCAGTGTTTTGCATATACTTATTATTCACACTTCGTAGCTCTGTGTTTCCGTTTAAGGCCACATATCCTCTCAGCTTTGGAAAATAAGCATTAGGATTTTCGGGGCTCCATATTTTGCTTTCGAAATTTTTTGGAATAAAGCTATAATAAGGACGCCCGTAAACACCCCAAAAGAAGTAGGTTTCATTGCCGGGGTACCAGTCCTGGCGCCCTACTCCCTGGAAAAATACAGAGACAGAAAATCCATTCCAATTTGCGGCGCCTGTAATGCCAAACGGAAACCTTGGAAGACTATTTCCAAGAATACGTAAATCACCATGGTCGGAAAGCGTGTTCTTGCCATCATTAACCACATTGTCTCCATTCAGATCCACAAAGCGCAAATCGCCCGCCTGCAGGTTTCGTCCATCCCCTGGCGAACTCAGGCGCGTTCTGTTGACATAGTCCTGGTTTACAGCATAATTTTTTGCAGCGTCATCGCTTTCAAAATATCCATCAACAGTGTACCCCCAAATATCACCCAGCTTTTGACCCACATAATAATTATTGAGAAGCTTGCTTGGGTTGTCGAATTTTGTAATGTGCGATTCCGAATTCGAAAGAACGATGCCTATGTTGTAAGAAAATGGTTTGTCTTTAATCGTAGTTCTGTCTTCCCAGTGAATGGACAAATCAAAGCCTTTTGTATCGAGGTCTGCCGCATTTTGTTTGGGTGAAGACGCGCCGAACACGGCTGGCAATGTTCTTCCGGCCACGAGCATATCAAGCGTTTTCCGATCATATAGATCTATCGTAGCACTAAGCCGGTTGCTTAAAAATGAAACGTCTAATCCAATATTTGAAGATGTGGTTCGCTCCCACGTTAATTGCGGAGTTATGGGGCTTCCCACGCGCAAATATTGCGTTTGATTACCACCCTGCAACCAGTTGGAAAGTCCTGTATTCATTACGGGTATGTAAGGGTAGTTTTGATTTCGCAAATTCGTGCTTAGCGATTGATTTCCCAAAGACCCATAGGAACCGCGAATTTTAAGCTCAGAGATAATACCGGACAATCCGTCAAAAAACTTTTCCTGGCTAATGCGCCAGCCTGCGGAAACAGACGGGAAAAAGCCAAAGCGGCTATCAGCCGGGAAGTGAGAACTGCCGTCATAGCGTCCGTTCACTTCAAAAAGGTATTTATCCTTGTAGCTGTAGTTTATTCTGCCAAAATATCCCCGCAATGCCCACTCAACGGAATTACTTCCCACTTTTTGTCCGCTGGTTCCTAAATCAAGCGCATTCAGATCTTCGGAAAGAAGATTGTTAGCACTTCCATTTATTGTGTGATACTTTTTAAATTCCTGGTTATATCCTGCCAGTATTTTTATATTATGCGCACCCAGGCTCTTAGTAAAAGTAGCATAAGCATTTACCACCTGGTACTGATCCTGGCTGGCAGATTCTGTATATAGATCAGTGCCTAAATAATCGATCTGTCCCGGATAGATAGACCATGGGGTGACAGTGCTTCTGTGAAAATCGGAATAAGGATTCAGCTGGTAACTATAGCTGCCAATCACTTCCAGCTCTTTAGTTGGCTGAATATTCACGCTGACGGTGTTCGTCATATTGAATTCTTGTGTTTGTGATTTATCCTTTCCATATTCAAGCTGTAAATTTCTGCCATCGGCCATCCCGTAATTATTTAATTGGCTCCGGTAAGTAAATGTTCCATCAGGGTTCATTGGCACATAAGAAGGCAACATATGAACGCCCAGATAAACAAAGGCTGTGTTTACATCGCTTGCTGAGCCCGCTCCCGGATAATTGTATGTATTTGTTGAAAACTGGAGATTATCGCTGATGGTGAGCCATGAGCTGATATGCGCATTTACCTTTGCCCTTAAATCGTAGGCCGTGTATTTATCACGATGAAACTTCATGATTCCTGACTGCTCATAAAAGCGTCCTGAAAGCAGGAAGTCTACTTTATCAGTGCCCCCGGAAAATTGTAAAGAATGAGTCATGGAAGGAAGATTATTGTGGAAGAAATAATTCCACCAATCTGTATTTCCGTACCAAACATACTGATCCCGGCCATTGCGATTTTGAACTACTACAGAGGGAAGAGAATGATCAGTTCTTCGCTTTTGCAATTCTTCATAATCTGCATCGGTATAACCGGTATAAATATTTCCGGTGCTGATTTGAAATGCTTCATCTATCAGCTTTGCGGTAGCGTAACCATCGGTCATGAAATCGTGACTGGTAGTGGAGTTGGCTATTGAAAAATTATTGCTATACGTTACCTGGAGTTTGCCTGCCTTCCCTTTTTTGGTAACGACCAAGATTACTCCATAAGCTGCCCGCGCACCATAGATGGCCGCAGAGGAAGCATCTTTCAACACAGTAACTGTTGCTACATCCTGTGGATTGAGCATATTGATATCTCCTGGTACACCGTCGATCAATACAAGCGGCTGTCCTCCATTTACTGAGGTAAAACCGCGAATGTTGATTTTGCCATTTGCGCCCGGACGGCCGTCGTTAAAATTAATACTCAGACCTGGCATCGCCCCTTGCAACGCCTGGCTCACATTTGCTATCGGCCGATCCTCTAATAACTTGGAATCAATCTGAGAAACAGCTCCTGTAAGATTTACTTTTTTCTGGGTCCCATAACCCACAACTACCACGTCGCTAAGACTGTTAATATTTGCAGTCATTACGAGGTTTATCGTTGTTTTACCGGCCGTTGATACCGTTTGAGTATTGTATCCCACGTAACTAAATTCCAACTGCTCATCATCTGAAAGCTCCAATGAAAAGTTTCCTTCTGCATCTGTAGTCGTTGCCTGGTTGGAGCCGACGACTTTAACCGTTACCCCTATTAATGGGTTACCGTTTTCATCAGTTATTTTGCCGGTGATTTTACGGAAGACGGCCTCTGAAGTTTTTTGAGAGATGATAATCAGGTTGTTTTCCAGGGAGGAATAAGTAAGCGATGTATTTAACAGGACGGTCGTCAACACTTTTGACAAAGGCGTATTGGTCACGTCAATGCTTATACTTTTATCAGTTGGTAAAATGTTGTTGCTGTAAACAAAACGAAAATCCGTTTTGCTCTCAATTACTTTGAACAATTTGCTCAGATTTGCATCCCTGAGGTGAAGGCTGATTTTCTCGTCCTGCGAAAATGCTTTGGCCGAAATTTGTGTGGTGGCCACCAGGATGAACAGCACGGTGAGTTTCATAATCAATAGGAATTTGGTTAATTTCCGGAGCGAAGAAATCGACTTCCGAAGTTCAATTTTTTTCATACTTTTAAATTGGTTTAAAGTAATATAAATGAAACAGGGTATTGGTAAATGCAACCTGTTTTCTGAATTTAAGCTACGGTGGAATGTTGACGCATTCCCCGTTTTTTTATTTTTCGTTTCTGTGTTTATCGATACGTTAAGTCATAATTTTATTTTATTTGGTTATCAAAACTTTACCATCTTCTATGCGATAGTGAAAAAACAGGGATAGTTGCAAGGCTTTCAAAGTTTCATTAAGGCTTTCATTTTCGAAAATAGCTGTATAATGATATTTGTCAGCAATATCACCTGCCACACGCACCTGTATACCATACCACCTTTCTAATTTCACGGCCACCTCGGCTAAGGTTTCGTTGTTAAATGTTAGCCGGTTATCCTTCCACAATGTTTCAATTACTGCACTATCGGTTGAATTGAACATTACTTTCTGCACCTGTAATTTTACAGGAATTGCTTTATGCGCCTTCAATGCAGTATCAGAAATGTCTTTCGCTGGTATGCCTTCATTCTGTATGATAAGTTTATGACGAGGCTTCAGAACAATTTTTTCCTCAGGCCTGTCATGTACTGTTACCTCCACTGATCCCTTTATGAGAATAGTTTCTGTAGTTTTGTCCCCGGGGTATGCCTTCACATCAAACTCAGTCCCCAACACCTTTACGTTGATGTTGTCAGTATGAATTATAAACGGTTTAAGCCCATTGTGTGTGACATTAAAATAGGCCTCCCCTTTTAAAGAAATTTCGCGCTTTGCTAAGTTAAAATCCTTTGAAACTTCAATACTGCTTCCTCCATTCAATATAACTACCGAACCATCTGCAAGTTGAAAAGATTTCCTCTCGCCCGGCAAGCTCGAGTATATTAATTTAGGATTAGAAACTACTTCTTTCACCGGTGATTCAGGCTGATGGCTGTGTTGATAAAACAATACCACTATTAATAAGAAACACGCCGCAATGCTTCCGGTATAAATGAACAACGAGCGTTTTTTACTGCGAGGCTTATCTACAAAAAACTCTTGCGGAATATCGGCCACGGCCTCACCATTTTCTTTTTGTAAATGTTTATAAAATCTATCTTTAAATTTTTGAAAATCCCGCCTGTAATTCCGCGAGTCATTGTTTCCATTTAGCAAAATAATAATTTTCTTTGCCTGCCGAACCGTTTCAATTTTTTGAGGATTGTCGTTTATCCACGCCTTCCAAAAAAGAGCGTCCTGATCTTCTTTGCCTAAACAATAATTTTGAAAAGAATCATCCATCACAAAATCTTCCACATCATATTCCATGTAGTTCATGTCTCACCCTTTTATCTATAGAGAGAAAGCGACACTATTTTTACTATGGATTTCAAAAAAAAATTTAAGAAGCAAAAATCTTCATATCGAAAAACTTCGCCTATGGCGTTGCGTTGGATTTTGCAGCCGCAAAATAAAGTGAAAACTTTGGGCGATCATCCATTCGCAATTTCTTCGAAGCACCGCTGGAAATAGAAATTAATTTTAGCAGTTAATGTTAGACAAAACACAGCAGCACATTTAATGTACCAGGCATAGCATGATGGCAATCGGCAAAAAACCAGCGCTGCTAATACCGGCATGGTCTTTTTCCATTTTAAATAGTTCAGCTTTCAATATTTTTAGCGAGTCGTGAATAATATTATAAGCAGTTCGCCTGGTAATGTTGCAGGAGCGGGCAATCTCATTGTAATCAATATCTTCAAAAAACTTCATTTGCAATAATTGCTTTTGCCTTGGAGTTAGCTTTAAAAAAGCTTTGTTCAATTTTTGTTTCAGCCCCTCATCCGTCTGTAATTGAATGAGATGCTCTTCATAAGATATTTCCTGGTGATTATGGAATGATTCAATATTGGCAAATTTGCAATCCTTTATTTGCTTTGCTTTTAATTCGAAAAGAATTTTATGTTTTAAAGAAGTAAGAAGATAGCATCTTACATTGTTTACGACCGGAAGACTGGCTCTTTTATCCCAAAGTTCTATTAACAATTGGGTAATACAGTCATGACTAAATGTTCGATCACCGGTTATTTTGATACCAAAATTGATGAGCCCTAAATAATGATGATTGTATAATGACAGCAATGCGTTTTCATCACCATTTCTCAACATCGTCCATACATTTTCTGTTATCGCTGGAGGCACCATATTTCAAAGATAGGAAAAACTGTTATAGCCAAAACCCCTGGCACAAGCACTAAAGTATTGAACGCGGCCTGCCTGCAATTTTAGAAATTATCCATCGCGTAAAAACGGTTTAGCCTTGGTTTTCAGTTTTGTTTAACACGATAAATGGGCTATTTTGCCGCTCCTGTTTTCAGTATGACAGACACTAATTTATTACAATCGCGACCACATTTTCAAATTCTCGACGGCATGCGCGGCATTGCTGCCATCGCAATTGTGGTGTTCCATTTTATGGAGTGGATTTATGCTCCTGAAAAGAATTTTATCGGGCATGGCTTTCTGGCCGTTGACTTTTTCTTCTGCCTTTCCGGTTTTGTAATTGGCTACGCATATGACAAGCGACTGCCACAAATTGGCTTAAAACAATTTTTTTTGTCAAGATTGATAAGGCTTCAACCCATGGTGGTGCTCGGCAGCGTACTCGGGTTAGTTACATTTTTATCTGATCCTTTTGCCACTTTTCAATTTAGCTATCCCGTAACAAAAATTTTGCTTCTGTTTATTTGTTCGTTGTTACTAATTCCGCTACCCATAATGGAAGAAAGGTCGTTCAATCTCTTTTGCCTTAATGCGCCTGCATGGTCGCTTTTTTGGGAATATATCGCCAACATTATTTATGCTTTTATTCTCGTACGATTGCCTCGGCGGTTTCTATTTTTAATCTTAATATTT
>Ga0207674_10004250_pt1 | contig 17276 bp, 15 predicted proteins | sample KBSCornC72_FD_184303 | JGI IMG/M metagenome (GOLD analysis project Ga0207674, IMG submission 184303) | Corn rhizosphere microbial communities from Kellogg Biological Station, Michigan, USA - KBS Corn C7-2 (SPAdes) (version 2) | ecosystem: Host-associated > Plants > Roots > Rhizosphere > Soil ... | reverse complement strand
CGGTGAGCGGCGCACTGACGTCCTCGGCGAGCAATCGGCGGCCTGCCGCGGTCTGGCAGCGGTCGATCTCGCCGAGCAAGCTCCCGGCGACACTGCCGCCGGCCGACCGCGTCAGCTCGAGGCTGTCGCGGCTCGCGGCGTCGATGGCCATGTGGCTCGCGCGGCTGGTCCGCCGCGGGGCATCGAGCAATATGCCTGCGCCTTTCTGAGTCGCATCGAGATAGGCGAGCAATCCGCCCGCTGCAGCGAGCTCCGCCCGCGATGGCGCGCCGATCCCGTCCAGGGTCGCCAAACCGAAGCGATCCTTGAGACCGCGCTCGCCGGCAATGCTGTCGAACCCGCCCTTGCCCGCCGTTGTACGGAGGCCCGGCACATCGACGTCGGCGATGACTTCCGCAGCCGACAGACGAGCGAGCTCGGCTGCGAGCTCTCCGGGGCCGCAGCTCACCAGTTCGAACCGGCCGGTGGATATGTCGGCCGCGGCGATCGCCCATTCGTCGCCGGCGCGGCCGACCGCCGCCAGCCAGTTGGCCGAAGCAGATTCGAGCAATGTCTCTTCGGTTAGGGTCCCCGGTGTGACGAGGCGAATGATGGCCCGTTCGACCAGCGCCTTCGAGCCGCGCGCCTTGCGGGCCTCGGCCGGGCTCTCGGTCTGCTCGGCGATCGCGACGCGGTGCCCAGCCTTGATCAGCCGCGCGAGATAGGATTCGGCCGAATGGACGGGCACGCCGCACATCGGGATCGGCTCGCCCGAATCTTCGCCGCGCCTGGTCAGCGCGATGTCGAGGCACGCCGAGGCGACCTTCGCGTCGTCGAAGAACAATTCGAAGAAATCGCCCATCCGGTAGAAGAGCAAGGCGTCGCCGGCTTCGTCCTTGAGGCGCCGGTACTGGGCCATCATCGGGGTCGGGGCGTCGGCGCGGGCCATGGCCGAAGCCTAGCTTCTCGCGCACTCATGCTGAACCTGTTTCAGCATCCATTGAAACGCGGTTGTGGAAAAGTGTGCGCACTCTCCGCTAAGCACGCCCCCCATGTCCGAAAGCAACGTCAAATATACCGAGGCCGAAGCGCTCGATTTCCACGCTCACGGCCGTCCGGGGAAGCTCGAAGTCGTCGCGACCAAGCCGATGGCGACACAGCGCGATCTCAGCCTCGCATATTCGCCCGGAGTCGCCGTTCCGGTGCGCGCGATCGCCGAGAATCCGACCTGCGCTTATGACTATACGAGCAAGGGCAACCTGGTCGCGGTGATCTCCAATGGCACCGCAATCCTCGGTCTCGGCAATTTGGGGGCGCTCGCGTCCAAGCCGGTGATGGAAGGCAAGGCGGTGCTGTTCAAGCGCTTCGCCGACGTCGACGCGATCGACATCGAGGTGAAGACCGAAGACGCGCAGCGGTTCATCGACGCGGTCGAATTGCTCGAACCGAGCTTCGGCGGGATCAACCTCGAGGACATTGCGGCGCCCGACTGCTTCATCATCGAGCAGACGCTGCGCGAGCGGATGAACATCCCGGTCTTTCACGACGACCAGCACGGGACGGCGATCATCACCGCCGCCGGACTGATCAACGCCTGCCTGCTCACCAACCGCAAGCTGTCGGATATCCAGGTCGTGGTGAACGGCGCTGGCGCAGCGGCGATCGCCTGCACCGAGCTCATCAAGGCTATGGGGGTGAAGGGCGATCACGTGATCATGTGCGACCGCAAGGGCGTGATCTCCACCGATCGCACGGACCTCGACCAGTGGAAATCGGCGCACGCGGTGCCGACCGACAAGAAGACCCTCGCCGAGGCGCTGGAAGGCGCGGACGTGTTCCTCGGCTTGTCGGCCGCGGGCGCGCTCAAGCCCGAGATGGTCAAGACCATGGCCAAGGAACCGATCATCTTCGCCATGGCCAATCCCGACCCGGAGATCTGGCCGCCCGATGCGAAGGAGGTCCGGCCGGACGCGATCCTCGCCACCGGCCGCTCGGATTTTCCGAACCAGGTCAACAACGTGCTCGGCTTCCCCTTCATCTTCCGCGGCGCGCTCGACGTGCGCGCGACCGCGATCAACGATGCGATGAAGATCGCCGCGGCCGAAGCGCTCGCCGAGCTGGCGCGCGAACCGGTGCCGGAGGAAGTCGCGGCAGCTTATGGTGGGCGCGCACAAAGCTTCGGACGCGACTACATCATCCCGGCGCCATTCGATCCGCGCCTGATGGAGGTGGTCGCTTCCGCCGTTGCCGAAGCGGCGGTGCAGAGCGGAGTCGCGCAAAAGCCGATCGCCAGCATGGAGGCCTATCGCCAGCAGCTTCGTGCGCGGCTCAACCCGACCGTGTCGGTGATGAGCCTCGCTTATGAGAATGCGCGTCAGAATCCGAAACGCGTGCTGTTCGCCGAAGGCGAGGAGCCGAACGTGCTCCGCGCCGCGATTGCGTTCAAGGAAGCGGGATATGGGACGCCGGTGCTGGTCGGCCGCGAGGAGGTCTACGATCTGCTGAAGGAAATGGGCGTCGAGAACCCGAAGGAATATGAGGTCCTCAACAGCCGCAATTCGCCGTTGGTCGGCCGCGCCGTCGACTTCATCTACGCCAAGCACCAGCGCCACGGCATGCTCCGGCGCGAGGTCGAGCGGCTGGTCAACCAGGACCGCAACTATTTCGCCGCAGCGATGCTCGCTCTCGGCGAAGCGGACGCGATGATCACCGGCACCACGCGGCCGTTCAGCCAATCGCTTCGGCAGGTCCGTCTCGTCATCGAGGACGAGTCTGAAACAACCCCTTTCGGCGTGACGGTGGTGGTCAGCCGCAATCATACGGTGCTGATCGCCGATACGGCGGTGACCGAACGCCCGACGTCCGAGCAATATGCGGCGATCGCGATGCGATCGTCGGCCTTCGCGCGTCGCATGGGCCTCGAACCGCGCGTGGCTTTCATCAGCTACACGACATTCGGCAATCCGCCCGGCGTGCACATTGAGGGGCTTCGCGGCGCGGTCGAACTGCTCGCGGGCTTCAACGCCGACTTTGAGTTCGAAGGTGAAATGGCGCCCGACGTGGCCCTCAATTACGAGATGCAGAAGCGCTATTATCCGTTCACGCGGCTTTCGGGCCCGGCCAACATCCTTGTGATGCCCGGGCTTCAGTCTGCGAGCATCTCGGCCAAATTGATGCGCGAGCTCGGTGGCGAAAGCGTCTTGGGCCCTTATTTGCTCGGGCTCGAGCATCCCGTGCAGATCGCGCCGATGACCGCGAGCGCCTCCGACCTCGTGATGCTGGCGGTGCTTGCCGGCGGCGACGCGCACGCGCGCCAGCAACGCAGGGCGGCGCGGGTCTAGATCCGCTCGACGCTCGACACCGGCTCCGCTTCGCGAAGCGCGGCAATAATGGTGTGCAGGTGCGCGAGGTCGTGCACCTCGATATCGAGATGGAAGGTCTGGAAGCTGCCGTCGCGGTGCGTCAGCTGAAGGTTGATGATGTTGGCGTGCTTGGCGCCGAGTATCCCCGACATGGTCCCGAGCGCTCCCGGGATGTCGCGCAGGATCACCGCGAGGCGCGCCGCGCCGCCGTCCGAGCCCTCACCCCAGGCGAGGTCGAGCCAGTCGGCGTCGATCCCGCTGGCGAGGGTCTCGCAGCCGATCACGTGGACCTCGATCTCCTCGTCTTCGCGCCTCAAGCCGACGATGCGATCGCCCGGTATCGGGTGGCAGCATTGCGCGAGATGGTAGGCGACTCCAGGCGTCAGGCCTTTGATCGAGATCGCCTTGCGCTGGCCGAGCGGGCGCGGAGCGACGTCGGCGCCGGCTGAGCCGGGCATCAGCGCTTCCATCAGCGATTCGTCGGTTACACGTTTGCGCGCGATGGCGATCATCAGCTCGTCGTCATTCTCAATCTTGAGCTTCTTGAGCGCGCGCTTCAGCGCCTGGCTGTCGAGCTCGGCCGGGAGCCGTGCCACGATCTCGTCGTAGATCTTGCGCCCGAGCTCGACGGTCTCCTCGCGCTCCTTGTGGCGGACGAAGCGCCTCACGCCGGCGCGCGCCTTTCCGGTTGCGACGAAGCGCAGCCAGCTCGGCTGCGGGTGCTGCGCTTCGCTGGCCAGAATTTCCACCTGGTCGCCGTTTTCGAGCATGGTCCTCAAGGGCACGACCCGGCCATTGACCTTCGCGCCGACCGTGCGGTCGCCGAGGTCGGTGTGGACCGCATAAGCGAAGTCGACGGGCGTCGCGCCCTTGGGCAGCTGGATCAGCTCGCCCTTCGGCGTGAAGGCGAAGATCCGGTCCTGGTACATCGCCATGCGCGTATGTTCGAGCAGCTCCTCGGGGCTCTCGGCATGCTCGAGGATCTCGACGAGGTCATCGACCCAGGGGATGGCGATGTCGCCCTTGGGCTTGCCTTCCTTGTAGGCCCAGTGGGCGGCGAGCCCGCGCTCGGCCTGCTCGTGCATTTCCTGGCTTCGGATCTGGATTTCGATCCGCATCTTGGAATCGTGGATCACCGAGGTGTGCAGCGAGCGGTAGCCGTTGCGCTTCGGGGTCGAGATGTAGTCCTTGAACCGGCCCGGAACCATCGGCCAGCGGCGGTGGATCAGGCCCAGCGCGCGGTAGCATTCGGCGACGTCGGCGACGATGATGCGAAAGGCCATGACGTCCGAGAGCTGCTCGAAACTGATGTGTCGCTCGGCCATCTTCCGCCAGATCGAGAAGGGGTGCTTCTGGCGGCCGGTGACCTCGGCCTCCAGCCCATTGTCCGCGAGGTAAAGCTGCAGGCCGAGGCCAATGCGATTGACGAGGTCGCCGCCCTGCTCGGTCAGCTGCTTCAGGCGCCGAGTGATGGAGGCGTAGGCATCCGGCTCGAGCTCCCGGAACGCGAGCGTCTGCATCTCGGTCATCATCTCGTACATGCCGATCCGCTCGGCGAGCGGCGCGTAGATATCCATCGTCTCGCGCGCGATGCGGCGCCGCTTCTCCTCCGAGGGGATGTGATGGAGCGTGCGCATGTTGTGCAGGCGGTCGGCGAGCTTCACGAGGAGCACTCGGATGTCGTCGCTGAGCGCGAGCAGGAACTTGCGCAGGTTCTCCGCGGCGCGCTCGTTCTCGGACTGCGCCTCGATCTTCGACAGCTTGGTGACGCCGTCGACGAGGCGAGCGACGTTCTTCCCGAACAGCTTTTCGATCTCTTCGGTGGTGGCGAGCGTGTCCTCGATCGTATCGTGGAGGATCGCGGTGGCGATCGTCTGGTCGTCGAGCTTCAGGTCGGTGAGAATGCCCGCAACTTCGATCGGATGGCTGAAATAGGGGTCGCCCGAGGCGCGCTGCTGGTCGCCGTGCGCCTTCATCGAGAAGACGTAGGCGCGGTTGATCAGCCCCTCGTCCGCATCGGGATCGTAGGAGCGGACCTTCTCGACCAGCTCATACTGTCTCAGCACACGTCTAAGATGGGGTAGGGCAGCGCTTTTGTGCAAGCGCGAAACGGAGGAGCCGGCCAGAGGGAGTGACGGCCGGCTCCTTGAGGAGGCTTACTGCGCAGCCAACGCCTTGCTCGGTTCGGCTTTGGCCGAGGCGTTGCACTTGCCGAGTTCGGCTTCGCTGAACGCGCGGCCGTCGACGGCAAAGCTCTCGACCTTCCCCGCCTGCTTCACCAGCGCCTGGCACAGGACCGCCGGGCGGCTTTCGTCGGTCGCGCCCTGGCAGGCGGCGCCGTCGCAGGCCCAATTGACGTCGCGCGCGACGATGTGGCCGGCTGCGGGGCTTGCCAGCTTCGCCGAATAGTTCGCGGCCGCGGCCGGAGCGGCGGCAAGCACGGCCGCAGAAGCGATCAGGACGGCACGGATCATTGCATTTCCCCGTTGATTAGTTGCGAGTTGCAACGGAATACCTCAATGAGTTTTAGCCAGCAACTGTTTTTTGGAACCGTTTTGTGGTTCAATGAGCTGTACGAGGGGAGAGATGTGCTGATGCCGGCAGATACGCTGACGTCGGGTATAGACGCGTTCAAGAAAGCGGCGCTTTCCTGCCCGCTTCCGGCAGCGGTCGAGCTGATCGGAGAGAAGTGGGCGTTCCTGATCCTCCGCGGCGCGCTCAACGGACTTCAGCATTTCGAGGAGTTCCAGGCGGGCCTCGGAATCGCCCGGAACATCCTGTCCGACCGGCTTTCGAAGATGGTGGCCGGCGGACTCCTCGAGCGCAGCCCGGATCCCGCGGACGGCCGCCGGGTCATCTACGCGCTCACGGCGAAGGGCGAGGACCTGCTGCCGGTGGTGCTGGCGCTACGCCAGTGGGGCGAAAAATGGGGCTACGGCAGCATGAAGGTCGTGCTCGCCGACGCTCGGGACCGAAAGCCCGTGCGCAAGATCTGCGTCATGTCCCATGACGGCCGCGAGCTGAAGCTGCAGGACTTGACCTGGACCGAACGCGAGGACGCTGAAGCGCTGCGCACGGCGGCCGAATAATCACTCGAGGCTGAGCACGTGATCGCGCAGTGCGCGTGCGTCGTGCAGCGCGTTGTGCGGAACCTTGCTGTTCGCCGCCGTGCTGAACCCGGCCAGCGCCATGAATTGAAAACGCAGCGAAGGCACTTCGGCCATCACCCCGGGTCCGGTCACCAGCAACGCATTAAGCAGCGCGATGTCCTCTGGCCAGTCGGCGATAATCAAGGGATCGGGGTCGCCGGCGAGATAATGAGCGACCGTCCGCGCCGCGTCCGGGCGGCTCATGCGCGGAGACACCAGGGCTTCCGCAACGGAATCGAGGTACGGAACGACATTGCGCTCCACCCACTCCTCGAGGGGCCCCTGCCAGTCGAGCGTCACATACAATTCCTCGCCGTCGTCGGGGACCAGCGCGAGGCTCAGGAGCGCGCCGCCCCAGCCATTATATTCGGTGTCGAGGAAGTACCTCAGCGCTGCACAGCCGCTGCGCAATTGTCGGTCGGAAGCGGCTGCCCCTTCGCGCAGCGCTCCTGCGCCAGCCGAATCTGCTTGCCGCGTTCCTCGTCGGCCTTGCGCGCCTGACGGCCGCGCTTCTCGTCGGCCTCCTTTTGGCTGGTGGTTGCCGCATCCACTCCGGCCGAGGCGACCTTCACCGGGATGGTGACGACATCCACGGCGGTCTTGGCGACCGTCCCGACGAGGCAGCCACTTAAGGTGAGCGGGAGGACGGCGAGGATGAGCGACGCGCTACGCATGGCCGCATCCTCGCCTGCCGTTTCGACGCACGCAACGCTAAAGCGACGAAAAGAAGCTCCACATCAGGTCGTTGGCGCTGATCGCCATCGACGGCTGCTTTCGGCCCTGTTGCGTCCCGCCGCCAGGCCAGCTGTGGCCGCCCGTGTCGGTGACGCAGAGCTCGACCGGCTCCCCGCCACGCCCGGCAGGATGCAGGTCGCAATGGGCGCCGGGTACGGTCAACACACGGCGTGCACTCGCGTCGGCTCGGTCGAGCGCGATCCACTTGCTCTGCGTCGCCGGCACCGACGTGAAGTCGGTATGCGATGGCCCGACTCCGACACCGCCGTTGAACGGCACGTTGGGATCGTCCGCCGAGTGAAATTCGATCACGGCGACGGGGTGCTGGGGCTTGCAGGCGGTCGTGTTGTCGGTCCCTTCGACCGGGGCGATCGCGCGGATCTCCGGTGCCTCGCAGGCGAGGCGCCAGCTCATCATCGCGCCGTTCGACATCCCCGCCGCGAAGACGCGCTTCGGATCGATGGCGGCCTGGCCCTCGACGCGATGAATGACCTCGCGGATGAAGCCCACATCATCGACATTGTTCTTCTGCGCCGCGCCGCAGCAGGTCCCGGCGTTCCAAGTGGCGAAGATTCCGCCTGGAAGCCGGCCGTAGCCATTGGGGAAGACAGCGATGAAGCCCGCCTGCTCGGACTTGCTGATCAGCTTGTACTTGGAATCGTCCGCCTGGAAATCGGCATCGCCGCCGCCGCCGTGAAGTGCGATGAGCATCGGCGTTGGCTGCCCATGATAGCTCCTCGGCACATGAACCAGATACTCGCGGATGATCCCATCGTGCGCGAAGCTGAAGCGATAATCGCCCGGCGCCGTAATCGGCGTCGCATTGGGGTCGGCGGGCAGCTGCGACTTCAGCTGCTCCTCGCGCTGAATGACCTGCCGGAATTGGCCGAGGCGCTGTGCGGCGGCATTCCCGCCGATGGTCAGAGCGACCGCGCCGAGCAACGCGGCGCCGGTGAGAAAGCGAGACTTCATGTCAAAACCCTTTTCAATGCGCGAACTCGGGTTGTGATTTTCGTTACGGCGCTTGAACGAATGCTGATGCCGCTGTTGGACCGCCGTTCAGGAATATTGATGCCGCTTAACCAAGACGCATCGCCTCCTCGGCCAGTGCTTCCGCCTGCGTGAGCAGCGCCTCGTCCGCCTCCGCGCCCGGCGGCAGCGCCTCGCGCCCGACGATCACCATCAACGGCACCGCCATGGGCGTGATTCGCCCGGTCTCGACGTGGAGCATCGTCGCCGAGGCTCGATCGACAAGGCGCACGAGACGCCCGAGCTCGGTCATCCGCCGCCGCGCATCGTCCCACGCCGCGCGCAGCAGCAAATGCTGCGGCTCGTAGCGGCGCAGCACGTCGTAGATGAGGTCGGTCGAGAAGCTGACCTGGCGGCCGGTCTTCTTCCTGCCCGGATGCTGGCGTTCGACGAGGCCCCCGATCACCGCAACCTCGCGGAATGCGGTCTTCAGAAGGTACGAGCTCTCGACCCAGTCGACGAATTCCTGCTCCAGGATATCGGCGGAAAAGAGCGACTTGGGATCGGTGATCGGCTCGAGCCCGTAACAGGCAAGCCCGTAATCATTGGCGACAAAGCCGAGCGGCTTGAGCCCCGCTTTTTCCATGCGCTTGGTCAGCAGCATTCCCAATGACTGGTGCGCGTTCCAGCCCTCGAAGCTGTAGGCGACCATGTAGTAATGGCCCTCGTGCGGGAAGGTCTCGACCAGCAGCTGGTGCGGCTCCGGGAGCACGGATCGTTCCGACTGCACCTCCAGCCATTCGCTGACGTCCTCCGGAAAGCGGTGCCAGTCGTTGCGATCCGCCAGCATCTGGCGGACGCGGTTGGCGAGGTGCGTCGACATCGACATCCGCTGGCCCCCGTAGGTGACGATTTGCCCGCGCTTCGATGAAGCGTGGACGATGATGTCGGTGTCCTTGAACTGCTCGACCTCGAGGCTGAGCCCGGCGAAGAAGAAGCGGTCCCCGGGCGCCAGCGCCGACGCGAACCCTTCCTCCACGGTGCCGAGCTTGCGGCCGTTCCTGAATCGAACGCTGAGCAGGGGCTGCTCGACGATGACCCCGGCATTGAGCCGGTGTTGCTGCGCCACGGCAGGCTTGGCGATCCGCCATGTGCCTCCGGGCCCGGGCACGAGCCGGCGAAAACGGTCGTATGCTTTGAGCGCATAGCCGCCGGTCGCGATGAAGTTCAGGATTTCCTCGAACGTCTCGCTCTTGAGGCCCGCATATGGCGCCGCCGACCGCACTTCGGCGAGCAGTTCGTCCTGCTGGAAGGGCGCGGCGACCGCCATGCCGAGGACATGCTGCGCAAGCACGTCGAGGGCTCCGGGCCGAAAGACTTCCGGGTCGAGCTCGCCGTCGTCGATCGCGTCCAGCGCAGCCCGCGCCTCCAGATATTCGAAGCGGTTGCCGGGAACGATGATGCCCTTGCTCGGCTCGTCGAGGCGATGGTTGGCGCGGCCGATCCGCTGCAGAAGCCGCGAGCTGCCCTTGGGCGCACCCATCTGGATGACGAGATCGACGTCGCCCCAATCGATGCCGAGGTCGAGGCTGGCGGTCGCAACGAGGCCGCGCAGCTTTCCCGCGCCCATCGCCGCCTCGACCTTTCGCCGCGCCTCGACCGACAGGCTGCCGTGGTGGATGCCGATGGGCAGGCCCTGATCGTTCTCGTCCCACAGCTTCTGGAAGATGAGCTCCGCGAGCCCGCGCGTGTTCGAGAAGACCAGCGTGGTCTTGTGCTGCTCGATCAGCCGCATGACGTCGGCGATGGCGTGATATCCGGAATGTCCGGCCCACGGAATCCTGTTCTCGGGGATCAGGATCGAAAGGTCGGGCTCCGCTCCGGGATCGCCGATGACGAGATCGATCAGCTCCATGTCCGCGTCGGGCGCGAGCCACGAGCGGTAGGCATCGGGATCGCTGATCGTCGCCGACAGCCCGACGCGGCGCAAGTCCGGCGCAAGCCTTTGCAGCCGCGACATCGAAAGGCTGAGCAGGTCGCCTCGCTTCTCCTTGGCGAAGCCATGGAGCTCGTCGACCACAATCGTCTTCAAGGCCTCGAACATCGCCGCCGAGTCCGGATAGCTCAGCAGCAAGCTCAACGATTCGGGCGTGGTGAGGAGCACCTGCGGCGGCTTCACGCGCTGCCGCGCCTTGCGGTTGGACGGCGTGTCGCCGGTGCGGGTCTCGACGCGAATGGGAAGGCCCATTTCCTCAATCGGGCCAACGAGGTTGCGCTGGACGTCGACCGCGAGCGCCTTCAGCGGCGAGACATAGAGCGTGTGCAGCCCGTCCGTGGGCCGCTCCGCAAGCTCGCAGATGGTCGGCAGGAAGCCCGCGAGCGTCTTGCCCGCGCCGGTCGCGGCGACGAGCAGCGCACTTCTCCCGCCGCGCGCCAGCTCCAGCATTTCGAGCTGGTGGCGGCGCGGCCGCCATCCCTTGGATTCGAACCAGCGCTCGACGGCTGGCGGGAGCGAGCCCTCGCTCAGAGCTCGTCGGTCCCCTCGCGCCGCCGCTCTTCCTCCTCGGCGTAAAGCTCGCGCGTCCCTTCCTCGGCACGGCGATTCTGAGGGGTGTTCCGATTCGAGCGAACCCGTATCACCAGCCAGATGAGAACGATCAGGAGGATCGCCGGCAAGATGATGCTGATCACCCAGAAATTAGCCTGACCCATCCGCTTCCTCCTTTTGCCGGGAACCGCCCGGCTTGTTTGCTTATATAGCTCCCGATGGCGCGATTGGGTTCCTGGATCGAGTCCCACCCGGAAGGCATCTACGTACGTCCTGCGGACGCGTGGATCGACCCCTCCGAGCCCAAGCCCAAGGCGATGATCACTCACGGCCATTCGGATCACGCGCGCGGCGGGCACGCGGCGGTGCTGGCGACACCCGAAACGCTGGCGATCATGGAATGCCGCTACGGCCCACAGCCGGGCCAGCCGATTGCATACGGCGAAAATCTGCGGGTCGGCGAGGTCGACGTGAGCTTCGTCCCCGCCGGGCACGTCCTCGGCTCGGCCCAGATCGTGCTCGAGCACAAGCGCGAGAAAGTTGTTGTCTCGGGCGATTACAAGCGTCGCCCCGACCCGACCTGCGCCTGCTTTGTGCCGGTGCCCTGCGACATTTTCATCACCGAGGCGACGTTCGGGCTTCCGGTATTCCGTCATCCCGAGACCGGCAGCGAAATCGACCGGCTGCTTCATCGCCTGCATTCCGACCCAGGCCGCTGCGTGCTCGTCGGCGCCTATGCTCTCGGGAAGGCGCAGCGGATCATCACAGAGCTGCGGGCGAGGGGGCACCACGACCCGATCTATTTTCACGGCGCGATCGAACGGCTGAACCAGCTCTACGAGAGCTTCGGAGTCGACCTCGGGGAGCTCCGCCACACCGGGCAAGCGACCAAGCAGGAGATGGCGGGTCACATCGTCATCTGCCCGCCGGGCGCCCTCAACGACCGCTGGTCGCGGCGGCTGCCGGACCCGGTCACCGCGATGGCCTCGGGCTGGATGCGCATCCGCCAGCGCGCCCGCCAGCAGAACGTCGAGCTGCCTTTGATCATCTCCGACCATGCCGACTGGGACGAGCTCACGATGACCATCCGCGAACTCGAGCCCACCGAAGTGTGGATCACCCACGGCCGCGAGGAAGCGCTCAAGCACTGGTGCACGATCCACCAGATCAAGGCGTGCGAGCTGAACCTCGTCGGCTACGAGGACGAGGATGACTGAGCGCAGCCTGTCCGGGGGACAGGCGAGCACAGTCATGAGCGCAGCCTGTCCGGGGGACAGTCGAGCACAGGCATGAAGCTTCCGTTCCCCTGAGGCGCGAAGCAGGTTAAAGTTCGCCAGAAATCCCGTGAACCTCCGCGGGCATCGGAGACACCCATGGCCGTGGGAAAAGTCCGGAAGTGAGCTGGTCGGGGATCCTCAAGCGGCCCCAAGCCGAGGAAGCACGACCCGCCGCGACCGACGAGCGGGAACTGCTTGCGCGCATTGCGCAAGGCGAGCTGGCGGCATTCGAGAGGCTGTATCGCCTCTATCAGCCTCGCCTCACGAGGTTCCTCACCACATTGCTCAAGCGTCCCCAGCTGATCGAGGAAGTGCTCGACGATACGATGATGGTGGTGTGGCAAACCGCGGGCAATTTTCGCGGGTCGAGCAAACCCTCGACGTGGGTGTTTGCCATTGCCTACCGTAAGGCGGCAAAAGCCAAGGCGCGCTGGCCCGACCCGCTCGAGGAGCCGGAGTTCGACAATCGCGTCAGCGAAGATCCGCTGCCCGACGAAGAGCTTCATCAGGACCGGCTTCGCGGCGCCCTTCTCAAGGCGATGGACCAGCTCTCGGCCGACCATCGCGCGGTCGTCGACCTCACTTACTTCCACGGCCTCGGCTATCGCGAGATTGCCGAGATCGTCGGCTGCCCGGTCGATACGGTGAAGACGCGCATGTTTCACGCGCGCCGCCGGCTTCGGCAGGCGATGACGGGCAGCCTTATGGACTGGCTCTGATGAACGATCCTTCCCTCACCGAGCGGCCGCCCCACGACGAGGCGGAAGAGCTGCTCCCGTGGTACGCAACGGGGCAGCTCGACGAGGCCGATCGCGCGCGCGTCGATGCGCATCTCGCCTCCTGTGCCCACTGCCGCCAGCAGCTCGCGCTCGAACGCCGGCTGATCGACGAATTCCAGGCGATGAGCCCCGAGGTGGAATCGGGCTGGGCGCGGCTGAAGGCGCGGATCGACGCTCCGGCACCCGCCGCACCGGTCTTTGCTCCGCCGCACAGACCCGCGCGCGCGAACGCCTTTGCCGAAATGTGGGCGCTGCTCAGCCGTCCCGCGGTCGCCGGCCTCGCGATGGCGCAGCTGGCGTTTGTCCTCATCGCAGGGTCCTTGCTCTTTTCGCTGAGCCGTCCGTCCTACCGGGCGCTCGGCTCCGCTCCGCCGCCCGCCGCGGCCAACGTCATCGTCATGTTCCGCGCCGATGCGACGATCGACGACGTGCGCCATACGCTGAAGGCCGCCGGCGCATCGATCGTCGATGGTCCGACGCCGACCGACGCCTATTTGCTTCATGTCGCTCCGACGCAGCGCGGCGCCTCGCTGGCGAGGCTTCAGTCGGACCACAATGTGCAGCTCGCCCAGCCGATCGACGGAGGCCGGTCGTGAGGCGAGGCTCGCTTTGGCGCCTGTTCGCGATTTTCTTCGCACTCATCGGCGCGAGTTCGTTCGCTCCTGCCGCCACCGAGAACAGCGCGGCGACCGCCGCCGACAGGCAGATCCTGGTGATGCTGCGCCTGCCGCCCAACCACTTCCGGGCAAACGGCACGTACAGCGGCGGCTATGGCGACGCGATGGCGCGCACCGCGCGCAATCGGCTCGCTCGCGGGATCGCGAAGAAATATGGCCTGGCGCTGGTCGATGACTGGCCAATGCCGATGATCGGAGTCGACTGCTTCGTCATGGCCGTGCCGGATGGCCGCTCGACGAGCGCAGCGGCGGAGCAGGTCAGCCACGATTCGGATGTGTCGTGGGCCGAGCCGGTGGCGCTCTACACCAGCCGCGGCGGGGCCGCTTCAGGGCAGAACGATCCGCTGTTCGCGGCCGAGCCAGCGGCGGTAGAGTGGCATCTCGCCGACCTCCACCGCATGGCGAGTGGCCGCGGCGCGCGAGTGGCGGTCATCGACAGCGGCATCGATGCTTCGCATCCGGATCTTGCCGGGCAGATCGCACTCAACAAGAATTTCGTCTCGGGCCAGCAGCTCGTGGCCGAACAGCACGGGACCGCGGTTGCCGGGATCATCGCCGCCAAGGCCGGCAACCGGATCGGGATCGCGGGCATCGCGCCTGGGGCGCGGCTGTTCGGGCTCCGCGCCTGCTGGCAGGGCCATGGCCCGCCGACCACGGTGTGCGATACGCTGAGCCTCGCCAAGGCGCTCTATTTCGCGGTGGAGAACAAGGCGGACATCGTCAACATGAGCCTCAGCGGCCCCGACGACCGGCTGTTGCGCACGCTTGTCGGCGTAGCGCTTAACCGCGGTTTGATCGTCGTCGCCGCGTTCGATCCCGCGCGGCCGGACGGCGGCTTCCCCGCCTCTGTCGCCGGCGTTGTCCGGGTGTCCGATTCCGCATCGCTGGCGTCACGAGGAAACGTCTATTTCGCGCCGGGACGCGACATTCCGACGACCGAGCCAGGCGGACGCTGGTTCCTCGTCAACGGAAGTTCCTTTTCCGCGGCCCACGTCAGCGGGCTTCTCGCGCTGATCCGCGAGCGTGGACGCGCTTCTTCGCTGGCGCTGGTGACCGAGCGCCGCGGCGGCGGTCCGATCGACGCTTGCGCAACCCTGATGAAGGCTGGCGGCGCGTGCGATTGCGAATGCGGCTCCAGCCGCTTTGCGGCCCGTTCCGCCCGCCGCTGATCACGTTTCAAGTTCAATTCACCGCAGGAAGTGAACCAATAGGGTCGGGATGCGTGACTAAGGCGCGCCGCCGAGGCTCGGTTCGGCACGCGTCCAACCCCGCGCCCCCGTGCCGGGACCTCGGCGAGCGCCTTGAAAGGAGCTCCCCATGAAAGCGAAGATTCTGATGATTGGCGCGGCTGCCCTGGCATTCGCGCCCTCGTTCGCGTCTGCTCAGACCGCGCCGGCGCCTGGTCAGGGGCAATATAATGGCCAGGGCTACAACCACATGAACGGGCCCTCCACGCCGACGAACCAACCGAACCAGGATTGCGAAGACCTCATTGCGAGCGGCTCCGGTTCGGATCCCGGCAATTCTGCAACTTCGGGTCACTCGGCATTCGGCGGAAGCGCCGGCGACGTCTATGCCGGATCGCAGACCCAGAATATGCGCAACACGGCAAGCGTGTCGCAGTATGACGTCGCCTGCTCCAAGCAGCCGATGTGACTTGATCTAATGATCGGCTTCGACGCGCTGCACGCCTGACTGGGCGAGCTGGGCATCGATCTGCGCGACCAAACGCTCGAGGCCGGCCTGTTCACCGGCTTCGGCACGGGCGACGAGCACGTCCTGCGTGTTCGAAGCGCGCAGCAGCCACCAGCCATCGGCGGTGCTTACTCGCACACCGTCGGTGGCATCGACCTTCGCTCCGTCCGACGACAGCCGGTCGCGGACTTCGTCAACGATGGCAAACTTCCTCACCTCGTCGACCTGGAATCGCATTTCGGGCGTGGCGAGCGCTTGCGGCATCGCGTCCTTGAGCTCGGTCAGACTCTTGCCCGACGCACTCACCGCCTCGATCAGCCGAACCGCCGCGTAGAGCGCGTCGTCGAACCCGTACCAGCGGTGCTTGAAGAAGATGTGGCCGCTCATCTCGCCCGCGAGCGGAGCGCCGGTCTCCTTCATCTTCGACTTGATAAGACTGTGGCCGGTTTTCCACATCAAAGGCTTGCCGCCAAGCTCGGCGACACGGTCGAAGAACGTCTGGCTGGCCTTGACGTCGGCGATCAGCGTCGCGCCGGGCAATGCGTTGAGCACCGGCTCGGCGAGGATCATCAGAAGCTGGTCGCCCCAGATGACGCGGCCCTTGCCGTCGACCGCGCCGATGCGGTCGCCGTCGCCGTCGAAGGCAATTCCGAAATCGAGTTGTTTGTCGGCAACGAGCCGCTTCAGATCCTCGAGGTTCTTCTCGACCGTCGGATCGGGATGATGGTTGGGAAAGCGGCCGTCGACCTCGGTTAGAATCGTGAAATGCTGCCCGGGTAGCCGCTCGACGAGCATGTCGAGCACCGGCCCGGCGGCGCCGTTGCCCGCGTCCCAGCCGATTCGGAACGGCTTGCCGGAGAAGCCCTCCAGCAGCCGGTCGGCATAGGCTTCGCGGATGTCGACCTCTTCGACGCTGCCGTTGCCGCTCGTCCAGTCACCGCGCGCGGCGCGTTTGCCGATCTCCTGGATCTCCCCGCCGAACACCGAGCGGCCTTTCAGCAGCAGCTTGAACCCGTTGTAATCGGCCGGGTTGTGGCTGCCGGTGACCTGCATGCCGCCCTGGACGTCGAGATAATGGGTCGCGAAATAGAGCATCGGCGAGGGGCCCATGCCGATCTGCACGACGTCGATTCCGCCCTCGGTGAGCCCACGGATCAAAGCAGCTTCGAGCATGCCCGAGTGAGTGCGGCCGTCGCGCCCGACTGCGATGCGCCGAGCGCCTTCTTCGAGGGCGAGCGCTGCGTAGGTTCGTCCGAGCGCATAAGCGTCGGCCTCGGTCAGCGTCTCGCCGACGATTCCGCGAATGTCATATTCGCGCAGGATGGTGGGGTTGAACTGATGCGTCATGCCGCTGGCGAACACACGAAAGCAGGCCTCGGTTCAAGGTCAATCGTCACCCTGAACTTGTTTCAGGGTCGATTTCTGAGACTGCTCAGCCATGCTCAATGATGGATGCTGAAACGAGTTCAGCATGACTGTCCGCAACTATGCCGCCTTTTCGACCTCGTCCGCGCCGGGGATGCCGAGGCCTGCGATCATCTCCCGAAGCTCCTGCCGGGCGGTGATATGTGCGATTCCGACTTCGCCGATCTGCTGAAGATCGAGCAGAGTCAGCCCCTTGGGGAACAATTCGCGGTAGATGACGCGTTCGCCAAGACCCGGAATCACCCGATAGCCGACGCGGCGGGCGAGCTCGTCCAGGGCCGCTCCGACCCGCTTCAGATTGTGCGATTCGATATGCTGGAGCCGGTTCCTGAGCACCACCCAGTCGACGCTCTTGCCGGTAACCTTCGCGCGCTGCGTGCGGCTGTTCCAGATCAGCTCGGCATAGAAGCTCGGGCGGGTGATCTTGTAATTCTCGGGGTGAACCTGGCCGATGAGGTCGAGGTCGACGAAGCTGTCGTTCATCGGTGTGACCAGCGTGTCGGCTTTCAGGATCGCCGCCCGGGCGATCGGGTCGTCCCGCCCTGGCGTATCGATGACGATCACGTCCGCCTGGTCGCTCAGCCGGCCGATCGCCGCTGCAAGGCCTTCCTCGGTCTGGTCGTCGAGCACCTCATAGGCGGCCTGCGGGAGATCTTTCTCGAGCCGGCGCATGGTCGCGTC
>Ga0207674_10004247_pt1 | contig 17277 bp, 14 predicted proteins | sample KBSCornC72_FD_184303 | JGI IMG/M metagenome (GOLD analysis project Ga0207674, IMG submission 184303) | Corn rhizosphere microbial communities from Kellogg Biological Station, Michigan, USA - KBS Corn C7-2 (SPAdes) (version 2) | ecosystem: Host-associated > Plants > Roots > Rhizosphere > Soil ... | reverse complement strand
CCCGGAGCAGATGTCACGACCGAGCAGGCGGAGCGGAATGCGGCGCTCGTTGCGGCGATGGCGAATCTTTCTTCGCGCCAGCGGGAAGTGTTGCAATTGGTTTTTTATCACGGCATGACGATCGAGGAAGCGGCGGGTGTCATGGGAGTGTCCGTCGGCTCGGCGAGAACGCATTATGAGCGCGGCAAGAAGGCGCTCGCCGGGCAGATCAAGGAGGTGGACGTTCGATGAGTGACAGCGACTTCGAGCTGGAGAAGCGGTTCGCCGAGCTTCGCGCGGAGGACGAGGCGAATGCGCCGTCGTTCGACGCGGTCCGCGAGCGTGGACGTCGCGACGTCGTTCCGATTCGAGCGACCACGTCCCGGCCGCGCTGGATTGTTCCCGCGATCCTGACCGCTGCTGCCGCTGTTCTCGCCGGAGTGTGGGCGACGAATCGGATATCGACGCGCAATGATCGAGAGCGTCTCGATGCGTTGTTGAGCGACTCATCGATGCAGGTGTTCCGATGGACCATGCCGACCGACGGGCTGCTCACGTCGGCGCGACGAACGCTCCAAACACCGGCACTCTCCGGCTCGGTTCTCGATGCCGCGGCGGTGCCGATTCCGGGAGCTCCCTTCAAAGGAGATTGAGAATGCGAAAGGCGATCATTGGCGCCGCCTTGTTGTTGGGCGCAGTCACCGCAGTTCAAGCGCAAGGACGTGGCGGGCGCGGCGCTGGCCCGGACTGGGCGAAGCCGCAGGGTACGATGTGCATCGACACCGACAACATCGTCAAAGTGGAAGTGCTGAAGGGCGCCGCGGCGGCCGCCGCATACGGAGCCGACGCGGCCGATGGCATCGTGATCATCTACACGAAGCCAGGGCCAGGTCTTCGCAACTGCGCGGCTCCGTCGAACGGAGGCGATGACGCGCTCGGCAAAGTTTTGCTGTCGCCGGATCTCGTCATGTCACATCAGCAGGCGATCGCGCTGACCGAGCTTCAGCGCCAGGCGATTCAGAGCAACATGCTCGACACACAAAAGAAGCTGCTCGACCAGCAGTTCAAGCTTCAGGGCGAAGTCGAGAAGCTCCAGCAGTTGCTCAAGAGCGCTACCCCCGATGAGACGAAAGTTCTCGACGAAATGGACAAGGTCCTCGGCGCGGAGCGCGACATCAAACGCGCCCAGCTCAGCCTGATGGTCAAGCTGAAGAACAACCTGACGCAGCAACAGCAGGCGCAACTCGAGACACTGCGCAAACAGGCACCCGAGAAATAGGCGAGTCGCCGAGTCGCCGAGTCGCCGAGTCGCCGAGTCGCCGAGTCGCGGAGTCGCCGAGTACGCCCAACGGGACGTCGCGGTCGCCGCATGGCTGAGTACATTTCGCCATGCCCGCGACCGCCACTCCCGACGTCCTCGAAAAGCTCGTTTCGCTCTGCAAGCGCCGTGGTTTCATCTTCCAGTCGTCGGAGATCTACGGCGGCACAGGCTCCGTCTGGGACTACGGTCCGCTCGGCGTCGAGCTCAAGAAAAACCTGAAGGATCGCTGGTGGCACGCGATGGTCCGGGCCCGGGACGACATCGAGGGGCTCGACGCGGCGATCCTCATGCATCCGCGCGTCTGGGAGGCCAGCGGCCACGTCGCGACGTTCACCGACCCCCTCGTCGATTGCAAGAACTGTAAGAAACGGTTCCGCGCCGACGACCCCAAGATCAAAGGCACGCCCGGCACGCCCGACGCGCAGTGCCCGGTCTGCGGCATGAAAGGAACGCTCTCCGAGCCGCGCATGTTCAATCTCATGTTCAAGACGTACATGGGACCGGTCGAAGACAGCGCGTCCATCGTGTATCTGCGCCCCGAGACGGCGCAGGGCATCTATGTGAACTTTCTCAACGTCCAGCAGTCGACGCGGCAGAAAGTCCCCTTCGGCATCGCGCAGATCGGCAAGGCGTTCCGCAACGAGATTACCCCGGGCAATTTCATCTTCCGAACGCGCGAGTTCGAGCAGATGGAGATGCAGTTCTTCGTCGAGCCGGGCACCGACATGCACTGGTTCGAGTACTGGAAAGAGCAGCGCCTGAACTGGCACAAGTCGCTTGGCATCGCGCCCGAACGTTTGGAGTTCCATCAGCACTCGAAGGAGGAATTGGCGCATTACGCGCGCGCCGCCTTCGACATCCAGTTCGATTTCGGCGGCACGCTCGGCTTTCAGGAGATCGAGGGCGTGCACAACCGCGGCGATTTCGATCTGTCGCGGCATCAGGAGTATTCGGGGAAGAAGCTCGAGTACTTCGATCAACCGAACAACAAGCGCTTCGTGCCGTTCGTGGTGGAGACTTCCGTCGGCGCCGATCGCACGACGCTCGCCGTGCTCGTGAACGGGTATCGCGAAGAATCCGTCGAAGGCGAGTCCGAGGGACGCACGGTCCTTGGCATCCATCCGTCGCTCGCTCCGATCAAGGCCGGCGTTTTTCCGCTCGTCAAGAAGGACGGCATGCCGGAGTTCGCCGAGAAGCTCACGTCCGAGCTGCGGCAGCGTTTTCCGGTGTTCTACGACGAATCGGGTGCGATCGGCCGCCGGTATCGCCGGCAGGATGAAGTCGGCACACCGTACTGCATCACCATCGACGGTCAGACGATGCAGGACGGGACCGTGACGATTCGCGATCGCGACACGCTGGCGCAGGAGCGCGTCGCCGCCGATCACGTCGCACGGATCATTCAGGCTCGCCTCTCGACGTGACCGACCTCTCGCTCGAGCGCCTGCGCCGCGAGGGCGAGGCGTTCATGGAAGAGATCTCGCGCGAGTACTACCTCGCGCACTCGGGGCACAAACCGACCGCCGAGCTCCAGCCTATCTACGCGCGTCACGCCGCGGTGCTCGGCCAGGATGCGTTGGACGTCACGCTCGACGCATTCCGAAGTGCCAAGGAAGGAACCGAGGAGCGCCGATCCGCACGGCTGCTCGTCGACTGGCAGGCCGAATCGCAGAGCGCACGACAGCTGGCCGAGCTCGATGAGCGCGAGATCGCATGGCAGGGGTCGGCCGTCGTGAACGTTTCTGACACCCGCCAGATCAAGTTCGAGGCGGCGTCGATCGACATCGCGAACAGCGGCGACGCCAACGAACGCCACATGATCGAGGCGGCGCGGGCCAAGCTCGTGGAACGCGAGCTCGCCCCAATAAAGCGGGAGCGCTTCCAGCGGGAACGCGACATCACCGAGTCGCTGGGCCTCGCGTCGAGCTACAACGCCACGTTCGAGCTGTTGAGCGGCCTATCGCTGACCGATCTGGCGGCGCAATGTGAGCAGTTCATCAAGGACACCGACGCGCTGTGGGACGAAGTGCTCCCCGAGTTCACCAAGCGCGTGCTCGGCATGAACGTGCGGGACCTGACGCGTGCCGACGCGCTCGCACTGATGCGCGCGCGGGAGTTCGATGCGTACTTCCCGGCCAGCCGCATGGAGGCCGCGATCACGGGCCAGGTGCGTGAGATGGGGGTCGACCCACTGGCCGCGGGCCGGATCACGCTCGATACGGGCGACCGGGAAGGGAAGCGATCACGGGCTTTCTGCTCTCCCGTTCGCGTTCCGTCCGAGGTGTATCTGGTGCTCCGTCCGCACGGCGGCCAGACGGACTGGAATACGTTTCTTCACGAGCTCGGCCACGCGCTCCACTTCGCGTACATGCGCCCCGACCTCGCCTTCGAGTATCGCTGGCTCGGCGACAACTCGATCACTGAAGGCTACGCGATGTTCTTCGACCATTCGATGAAGGACCGCGGATGGCTGAAGCGTTACACGGAGCTCGGCGAATCGAAAGTCGACAATTTCCTGCGCACCGCCGGTTTCGAAGAGCTGCAGTTCCTGCGTCGGTACTGCGCGAAACTGATCTATGAGGTGGAGCTCTACGGCGGAAAACGTAGCTGGGATTCTCTTCCCGATCTGTATGTCGAGGGCCTCACCCGCGCCACGACGTTCCGCTACGATCGCGCGGATGCGTTCGTCGATGTCGACCCGCGATACTATGCTGCGCGGTATCTGCGCGCGTGGCAGCTACAGGCCCTGATCCGCGAAACCTTGGTCGAACGGTACGACGACGATTGGTGGCGGAATCCGCGCGCCGGACCGTGGATCTGTTCGGCCTTGTTCGGTGAAGGACAGCGAGAGCTCGCCGACGAGCAGGCGCAGCGTGTCGCGGGAAAGATGCTATCGTTCGCACCTTTGAGACGAACGATTGAGCGAATGCTCGGATAGCATAGCAACGGCTAACCGCGCGACTGCCGAAAGGCGCGACTGCCAGACAGCGCGACTGCCAAACGGCGCGACTGCCAAGCGGCGCATGGGCGCTTCGCGCCGTTTGTTGAGCGTGTCCGGGTTTGTAACGGGTGCACGGCCTTTCCTCGGGCGACGCTTCGGTCGCGCGTTGCACTCAATGTTGCGCGTCCCTCGGCCGAAGGCCGCTTGCGCCTCTTGGCAGGTGCGCCGTCTGGCAGCCGCGCCCTTTGGCAGTCGCGCCCCTCGGCAGTCGCGCGTCCGCTGTTGCGCCTCAAGGAGCCGCAGACAAACCGAACGCTATTACATAATCCCCACTCCCCCAATCTTCGCTTCCGCCGACGCAAATCACGACGTACTGCTTCCCGCCGATCTCATAAGTCATCGGTGTCGCTCGCGCCCCGGCGGGGATCGCACCGCGCCACAATTCACGGCCCGTTGCGACGTCGAACGCTCGCAGGAAATGGTCGATTGCCGCTCCGATGAACGCGATGCCGCTCGCGGTGACGATCGGGCCGCCGAGGTTGGGTAGTCCGAGCGGTGTCTTCGAGATGGCGGCAAGTTGGGGCCGAAGCGTCGCGGGGTCGCCGAGCGGAACCTCCCACGCTTTTGCACCGGTCTCGAGATTGATTCCGACCAGCGCGCCCCACGGCGGCGGGGTGCATGGCAACCCGCTGGGCGCCTTCAGAATGCGACGTCGCATCACGTACGGCGTGCCGCGCATTCGCGTGTATTGATCGTCGAGGCGGCCCGAGTTCTGTCTCGCCTCCGCAGTGTCGAACCGGTCGGTTGGAATGAGTTGGACGAATGCTGCCAAACGGTTGACGGGAACGACGGCGATGTGTCGCCCCGGGTCGTACGCCACGCCACCCCAATGTGCGCCGCCGACGTTCGACGGAACGACGAGCGATCCCTCGAGACTCGGCGGTGTGAAAGGGCCGTCGTTGCGCAGCGGACGGATTTGCGCGAGGCAAGCGTCGCGCTCGGCGGGTGTGGCCCCCCACACGCTGTCGAGCGAGAGTGTGTTCGGTGAGAGCGGCGGGATGATCGTGTTGAAGGGTTGCGTCGCCGCGGCCCGTTCGCCGGGCGCGGTGCTGGCCGGCACTGGCCGCTCCTCGACGGGAAAGATCGGCTCGCCCGACAGGCGGTTCAGCACGAAGAGTTGCCCCGTCTTCGTCGCTTGGAGCGCGGCCGGGACGTCTCGTCCGCCGCGGCTCAGCGAGACGAGCGCCGGGGGCGAGGCGTTGTCGTAATCCCACAGATCGTGGTGGACCGCCTGAAAGCTCCAAACGACTTTACCCGTCGACGCTCGCAGCGCCACGATCGAGTTCGCGTACCGGTTGTCACCGGGCCGCTCACCGCCGAAGTAGTCGGGGCTCGGAGCTGTCGTCGGTACAAACGCGAGATCCGACGCCGAATCCACCGCGATCACCGACCACACATTGGCGGCGCCCGTCGTACGGCCGACCTGACCCCAGCTTGCCCACGCCGGATCGGTCGAGTCGCGCGGAACCGGGTCCCACGTCCACCGAAGCGCGCCGGTCCGCGCGTCGAAAGCGCGCACCTCGCCGCTCGCTGCATTGACGCGGTTGTTGTCGGCGACGGACGACCCCGTGATCAACAGATCGCGGATGACGGCCGGCGGCGACGTGAGCTGATACTCCTCGACAAAGTCCGGGCTGTTCCGAAGGCCACGTCGCAGATCGACGGTGCCGTTCTGGCCGAAGTCGCGGCACGGCATGCCCCGCGCGGCATCGAGCGCGACGATTCTCGCGTCGATGGTCGTCAGGTAGATCCGCCGCTTACATGGAGCGCCACTTGGCAAGCGGGAGTCGACCCATGTCGACACACCACGATTCGCGAAGTCACCCCACTTCCCGTCGCGGTCCACCTGTGCGTCATAATTCCACCGCTGCTTTCCCGTCGTTGGATCGAGCGCGATGGCGCGGCCGAGCGGGGTGGAGAGGTAGAGTGTACCGTCGACCATCAACGGCGTCGCTTCGAACTTCGCCGGCCGTCGAGTTCGCGCGGTATCGCCGGTGCGATAGGTCCATGCTACCGCCAGGCGCGTCACGTTGTCGCGCGTGATCTGGGTCAGCGGCGAGTAGCGGCTCCCTGCGCCGTCACGCCCGTAGGATGCCCAGTCTCCGCGCGCGACCTGGGCAGACGCCAAGGCCGGGGCAAGGAGAGCGACACAACAGCACTGAACCGATGCACGCATGTGACGACGGGGCCAAGGCGACAGCTGGACGCCTACACTCAACTATCAGCGAATCGCGACTGGCCGTCAATCAATACGCATCGCTCGCAATGGATCCACCTTCGACGCCCGGACCGCCGGCAACATACTTGCCGCCAGCGCGACACCGACGAGCAGAAGTGCGACGGCGACGAACGTCAGAGGATCGTGCGTCCCAACGCCGTACAGCATACTCGACAACACGCGAGTCAGAAGTGCGGCGGCGATCAACCCGATGGCGAGCCCGATCGCCGCCAAGGTTCCCGCCTCCGAGAGAATCATTCGCGTCACTGTCGACGCGCGCGCGCCCAGCGCCATGCGAATACCGATCTCACGCTGCCGCTGCGAGACGGCGTACGACATCACGCCGTAGATGCCCGCTGCCGAGAGCAGCAACGCCAGCGACGCAAAGATCGCGAGCAGTGAGAGTGTGAGCTTGCGGCTCTGCAGCGAGTCGGAGATTACGTCGTTCATCGTCTTCACGAGGAAGATCGGCTGATCGGGAGCGACGTCGCGCAGTGCGACGCGGACCGACGGCACGAGCGATTCCGGATTCGCCTGCGTGCGCAGCACATATGCGACGTCGCGCAAATTGCCCGGCGTCTGCGCCGCGGCGACGTAGAGCTCGGGGCGCGGCGCCTGGTCGAGGCTGACCTGCCGCACGGACCGCGCGACACCGACGATCGTCGCCGCCTTTTCCGTCCATGGGAAGAGTTGCTTCCCGATCGCGTCTTCGTTCGGGAAGTAGCGGCGCACGAACTCGTCGTTCACGATCACGACCGGCGGCGCACCCGCGGCGTCCTGATCGCTGAACTCGCGTCCGCGCACCACCGGAATTCCCATGGTGTGGAAATAGTCGCTGCTCACGACACGATACTCGGCGAACGTCTGCTTCGACGGATCCTTCTCCACTGGCCGGCCGACGATGTTGAAGTTGCCGTTCCAGCCGGAGTTTTGGATCGGCACGATCGACGTCGACGCGACGTCGGTTACGCCGGGAAGACCGCGAAGGCGCTGCAGCACCGGTCCGTAGAACTGCAGGTAGCGCACACTGTCCGGCAGCCGTCCCGACGGCGCCGCGATATGAAAGGTCAGCAGGCGATCCGGCTTGAGGCCGGGATCGGTGCTCATCAGCGCGATGAATCCGCGAATCAACAGGCCCGCGCCGACGAGCAGCACGAGCGACAGCGCCATCTCCGCGACGATGAGGCCGCGCAGCGTTCGATGATGCTTTCGTCCCGTGCCGGTACGCCCCGCCGATTCCGCCAGGTCTTCGCGCAGGTCCGACTGACTGGCGCGTAACGCCGGCACGAGACCGAAGGCGATGCCCGTGGCGAGCGATACGGCGGCAACGAACGCGAGGACGGAGCCGTCGAGATGGACGGCCTCCGCGCGAGGCAGCGCCGCGGCGGCGTAGGCGAGGATGCCCTTCAATCCCCAATGCGCCACGGCGAGACCGAGCAGTCCGCCCGTCGCGGCAAGCAGCACGCTCTCGGTGAGAAATTGACGGACGAGCCGCCCGCGCTCCGCGCCGAGCGCGGTGCGAATCGCCACTTCGCGCCGGCGTCCCGACGCGCGTGCGAGCAGCAGGTTGGCGACGTTCGCGCAGGCAATGAGCAGCACGAGCCCGACGGCGCCGAGCAGCATGAGCAGCGGCGTCCGCACGCGGCCAACGACGATGCCGTTGAGGGTGTTCACCTGGATCCCGCGATCCTTCTGCTCGTCGGGGAAATCTCGCCCGATGCGCTGCGCGATCGGCGTCATCTGCGCCGTCGCCGCCGCCGAGTCGACGCCCGGCTTGAGCCGAGCGACCACGGACAGCCAGTGATTGCCGCGAAATTTCATTTCGTTCTCCGACCAGAGCAGCGGGAACCAGACGTCGTTGTGTATCGGTGCGATGGGAAAGTCGAAACTCGGCGGCATGACCCCGATGACCGTGTACATCTTGTTGTCGAGTGAGACGAGCTTGCCGACGACGGCACGGTCGGCGCCGAATCGCCGGCGCCAGAAGCCGTCTCTCAGTACGACAACCGGATTACGTCCCGGCTGATCCTCGTCGGAGGTGAAGGCGCGTCCGATCGCCGGCGTTGCGCCGAGGACGTTGAACAAGTTGGCCGTCGCGCGGACGGCGCGAACGCGCTCCGGATTGCCCTCTCCCGCCAAATCCACGCTGCCGGCGCTGTAGGCCGCGAGATCGACGAACGGGCGTTGCTCGCGGCGCCAGTCGAGGAAATTGGGCACCGACACCGAGCCGGTACCGCGCGTGCCCGCGAAGTTCGCCGTCTCGTACACGCGCACGATCCGTGATGGATCGCGATACGGAAGCGATTCCATCAGCACCGCTCGCACCACGGAGAAGATCGCCGTGTTCGCGCCGATGCCGAGCGCGAGACAGACGACGGCGACGGTGCTGGTGCCGCGTTGTTTGCGAATTGTCCGGACGGCGAATCGGATGTCCTGCAGCAGCGTGTCCATGGTCGAATCGGGAGTGGGTCCGAATCTGAGACAGTCTGCTGGGCGACGATGGTTGGGATGAGGAGGGTAGATTGCGATATGTCCAAGCCGATCGCGGTCGTCACAGGAGCATCGCGCGGGATCGGTCGGGCCATCGCGTTGCGACTCGCTTCGGAGTTCGAGATCGGCGCCGTCGCCCGGTCGCGGGATGAGCTGGCCGAACTACAGCGGGAGATCGAAGCGGCTGGGGGCCAGTGCCGCCCGCTGGTCGCCGACATCACTGACCCCGACGCGATCAACCAAATGCTGTCAGGCATCGACGCCCAAGTTCTCGTGAACAACGCCGGCGTGGGCGCGATCAAGCCATTCCTCGAGCTGACGAGAGACGAGTGGCGCCACATGGTCGACGTCAACTTCAACGCTCTGTTCGACGTGACACGCGCCGTGCTGCCCCCGATGCTCGCGCGAAAGTCCGGCCACATCGTGGTGATCGGCTCGATCAGCGGCCGCAGCGCGTTCGTCGGCGGGACATGCTACGCGGCGACCAAAGCCGCGGTGAACGCGTTCACCGAATCGCTCATGCTGGAGCTTCGCGACTCCGGCATCAAAGTGTCGGTGATCAATCCGGGTTCCGTCGCGACGGGGTTTGGGTCTGGCTGGTCGGCCAAAAGCTGGGCCTTGTCGGCTGACGCGGTGGCCGACGCTGTCGCCCAAATGATCGCGACGCCGCCGAATGTGCTGATTCACCGCATGGAGATTCGGACGCTGACGGTGCCGCCGAAGAAGTAGCCAAGTCGCCGAGTCGCCGAGTCCGAGCAGCCAGTAGCACTAACCGTCGCTCAAACCTACCTTTCACTTCCGTGACGACGATGCTGGCGGACGCCATGGATTGGGGTCAGAGCCACGAAGGCCACGGCGACGTCGGCCTACGCGAGCTCATCGCGATGCGCGAGATCGCGCGCGCGTTCCTCACGGCGCAGCGCGCAGAAGACGTCTTCCAGTTCGCGCTCGATCGTGTTACCCCGCTCGTCGGCGCGACCTTCGCGTGCGTCTACGTCATCGAAGACGGCACCGACCTCATGCGTCTCGCGGCGGTGCACAACTGGCCGCAGCGCTACGCCCGCTTCCTCGACCAGATCCGCGTTCGCCTCGGTCTTGGGCCGAGCGGCATCGCCGCGCTCGAGCGACGCGCCGTCGAGATCCCGGACGTTTTTGCCGATGTGGCCGAGGAAGAGTGGCAGGAGATCGCCGAGGAGCTCGGCTTCCGCGCCCTCGTCGCGCTGCCGCTCGAGACGCCGACCGGTGTCCTCGGCGCGGTGACCTTCTATTTCGCCGCGCCCAACTCGCTGAGTCCCGAGACGCGCGGCCTGGTGCGCATGGTCGCCGACCAAATGGCCGCCATCGCCGAGAAGGCGCGCCTGATCCAGGACCTCCAGCGCGCGAACGCGCGGCTCACCGAGTCCAACGTTCAGCTCGAGCGGCAGTACAACGACGTGATCGAAGCGCGGCGTGTGAAGGACCAGTTCCTCGCCAACATCTCGCACGAGCTGCGTACGCCGCTCACCGCGGTCATCGGATACATCTCGCTGATGCAGGAAGGAGTCGTCGGCGAGGTCACCGACGAGCAGAACGAGACACTCGATCAGGTGAAGGCGTCGAGCGAGCATCTGTTGGCGTTGATCGCCGACCTCCTCGAGCTCACGGCGTTGAAGCGCGGCGCCCTGGACTTCGACATCACCGAAGTCGACCCGCGAGAACCGCTGCGCGAGGCGGTGGCGACGTCGTTCGGAAAGAAGGCGGCCGTCGAGCTGAAGATCGTCGAACCGGAGGGCGAGCTGCCGCGGATGCGCACGGACCGGAAGAAGGTGACCAGGGCGCTGCGCGCGTTGATCGACAACGCCTTCAAGTTCACCGCGAAGGGAACCATCACCGTTTCGGTCGAGATCTCCGGCCAACACGTCGCGTACACGATACAGGACACCGGCATCGGCATTCCCGCCGACGCACAGCAGTTGATCTTCGATGAATTCCGCCAACTCGACGGGAGCTTGACCCGCGCTTACGGTGGTTCCGGACTCGGCTTGTCGCTCGCGCGGCGGCTCGCGCGCCTCGTGCAGGGCGATATTTCGCTCGAGTCGGAGCCCGGCGTGGGCTCGATGTTCCGTCTGGATCTGCCCTTGAGGATGACATGACCGCACCAGCACGAACCGTTCAGGAATTCACAACGAGCCTGAGCGGCGACGAAGTCCTGAAACGCGCCAAGACGTTCTTTGCCACGCGTCCGTCGATCTACTCTGCGTTCATCGACAAGGAAGGCCCGGGCTTTTGTTCCTTCCGTGGACAGGGCGGTGAGGAAATTGTCATCGCTACTTCCGCCAGCCCGGACGGCAAAGGCACGCGTATCACCGGATCGAGCTACCTGTTCGACATGCAGATATCTCGTTTCTTCGCCACGCTCACGCCGGCGGGTGGGGCCGGGCAATGACGTCGCCATTCGTTGCCAGCCTTCGCGCGCGCCGTTCGACGATCCACGTCGCGCCGGAAGGCACCGACACGATCACGATCCGCGTGGAAATGCCAGAGGTCTGGGATGTAGTTCGCATCGTCGCCGCGCCGTCGCAGCCGGTGGTCGAGGTCAAGTTGCGCGCGATCGAGGCGCTGTGCCCCGAGGTCGAGTTCCAGCAGGAGCTCGTGCTCAAGTTGCGCGGCTGGGAAGTGCTCGACGAGAACGCGTCGCTCGCCGAGGCGGGCGTCGTGGACGGATCGATCCTGCTGATGACGTACCGCCGCCGTCGTCCGGTTCGCTAGTCGTTCGAGACTTGGCGGCGACGTGACATCGGCACCTCGTACTGTGACGCCTCTGCCGCTGCACGACCGCGACGCACTTGTCGCCGCCGCGGGCCGCCTTCGCGCCGAAGTGCAGCGCCGCATCGTCGGCCAGGGCACCGTGCTCGACGAGATCCTGATGTCGCTCATCGCCGGCGGACACGCGCTGCTCGTCGGCGTGCCCGGCCTTGCGAAAACACTCATGGTGCGCTCGCTCGCCGAGGCGGTACACCTCGACTTCCATCGGATCCAGTTCACGCCCGATCTGGTGCCGAGCGACATCACCGGCACCGAGATTCTCGAGGAAGACGCGGCGAGCGGCGCGCGCAGCTTCCGCTTCGTGCACGGACCCGTGTTCGCCAACATCGTCTTGGCCGACGAGATCAATCGGGCCCCGCCGCGCACACAGGCCGCGCTGCTCGAGGCGATGCAGGAGCATAGCGTGACGGCGAGCGGCCAGACGATGCCGCTCCCCGAGCCATTCTTCGTCCTCGCCACGCAGAATCCGATCGAGCAGGAGGGCACGTACCCGCTCCCCGAAGCGCAGCTCGATCGCTTTCTTTTCGACATTCGAGTCGGTTATCCGAGCGAACAAGACGAGATCGCGATCCTCCGCAATACGACAGGAACGGAGGCCGGTGCGCTCGAGACCGTGCTCGGCGCGTCCGAGCTGATTGCGTTGCAGCGGCTGACGCGCGACGTCGCCGCCGCCGATTCCGTGCTGGGCTACGCGGCGTCTCTTGTCCGCGCGACGCGACCGGATGATCCACGCGTGCCCGATCTCGTGAAGCAATACGTGCGCTGGGGCGCGGGCCCACGCGCCGGCCAATCGCTCATTCTCGGTGCGAAGGCCAACGCGCTGTTGAGCGGCCGTCTCGTCGTGTCGCCGGCCGACGTCAAGCGCGTGGCGATGCCGGTGCTGCGGCACCGTGTGCTTCCAAACTTCGCCGCCGAGGCGGAAGGCGTTGGGGTGGAACGCATCATCGACGATCTGCTGGCGCGAATCGAGCCACCGCGCAGCGACATCAGGATCTAGCGTGGCTGCCCCCACCCCCCGGGCGGCGTCGTACGGCGCGCTGCTCGATGCGGTGCGAGGGGTCCACTGGCCGGCGCGGCGCGCGGTCTCGAGTCTTTTGCCCGGCGCGCATCATTCGACGTTGCGCGGGACGTCGGCCGAGTTCACCGAATACCGACTCTACCGCCAAGGCGACGATCCGCGGCGTGTCGATTGGCGGCTCCTGGCGCGCAGCGATCGCGCGTACATCCGGTTGGCCAACGATCGGGCCGTGCTTCCGACGACGATCGTGCTCGACACGTCGGCGTCGATGGCGTTTCCAGTTACGACGCGCGAAAAGTGGCGGCTCGCGCAAGACCTGACGATTGGGCTCGCGGCGGTGGCGCACGCTGATGGCGACCCAGTCGGCGTCGCCCTCCACGATCCACGCGCCATGGTGGCGATGCTGCCTCCACGCACGCGACGCGACGTCGTCGCCGAGATCGCGCGGGTCGTGTTGTCGGGCGAGCCCGGTGGCAGCGAACCGCTCGCGCCGATCGTGCGCTCCCTGCGCAGCGCGCGGCTCGTGCTGGTCACTGATCTCCTGGGCGACGAAGAGGACGCACTGCGCGCCGCGCGCGCGCACATCGTGAGTGGCGGCGAGGTGCACGTCGCGCACGTGGTCGCGCGCGAAGAGCTCGATCCGCCGCGTCGCACGTTGCTCGCCGCCGATCCCGAGCAGGGCTTCATCCAGCGGATGCTCGTCGAAAGCACGCGCCGAGAGTACGAGGAGCGCTTCGCGTCGTGGCGGAGTGACGTCGCGCGGCGGTGGCGGGCCGGCGGGGCGTCGTACACCGAAGTGATCACCGACGAACCGGCGTCGCACGCGGTGCGTCGAATCGCTTCCGCGGGTGAGCGATGATGAGCTGGTTACTCCCCTCGGCGCTGGCCATCGCGGGCGTGGCGTGCGTGGCGCTGATCGCCGCGCATTTCATCGCTCGCGATCGTCCCGTCGCCGAACCGCTGCCGACGGCGCGTTTCGTACCTGACCGCCGCATCCATGCGCGGACGACGTCGATCGCGCTGAGCGACTTGCTGCTGCTCGCGCTCCGCATCGCCGCCGTCGCCGCGATCGGGCTCGGCATCGCCGGCCCGATCATCGCCGGAGCGCGTGGGCGCGTCGCGCGCATCGTGCTCGCCGATCGATCGCGCAGTGTGCTGTCGCTCGATGAGGTGCGGGACAGCGCTCGCACAGCCGGTGCCGCCGACATCGTCATTGTGTTCGATTCTTCGGCACGGACTCTCACGGGGAGCGCGATCGATTCTGCCGGCAAGGCCGGCGCAATCGGCTCGCTCTCGGCCGCGATCGCCGCCGCTCACGGAGTCGCGGGATCGCTCGCGTCGCGCGCGGACTCGATCGAGATCGCGCTCGTCAGCCCCGCGAGCGTAGAGGAGATCGACGCCGCGACGCCGGCGATTCGAGCTCTGTGGCCCGGCCGGATTCGTGTGCTGCGCGTGCGCGCGGAGACTATCAGCGCCCCGCAGGCGGGCGTCGAGTTGCCTCGCGATAGCGAAGATCCGGTCGTCGCCGGCCTGTCACTGCTCCCGCGCGAGATCGGCACGTCGGTGCGCGTCGTTCGCGGACGATTGAGCGCCGCGGATTCTGTGTGGGGAAGAGAGAACGCGCATGTCCTGGTGCATTGGCCTGCCTCGGACTCCGCGGCCGATTGGCCAAAGCGTACGAGCATCGACGCGATCGGCGGCGTCGCGTCGGCGAGCGGCGCGATCGTCGCCCGGCTGCCACGACTGTGGGCGGTGACCGGACGCGCGGTCGCTCGCTGGGCCGACGGTGAACCGGCGGCGGTCGAGCGCTCGTTCGGCGCCGGCTGCATCCGGGACGTCGCGGTGATCGTCGATCCGGCGAGCGACGTGACCCTCCACGCGCCATTCCGCGATTTCTCCCGTGCTCTGCTCGCACCTTGCGGCGGCGTGCAAGCATTCGCGCCGGCCGACTCGGCGACGCTGTTAGCGCTTGCCGGCACCGGCCCGCTCGCGCCGACGCGCGCCTTTCGCGGATCGGCTGACGAGTCGTCGCGCTTTACCCCTTGGTTGCTCGTGCTCGGCGCCGCGCTTCTGCTCGTCGAGTTGGCCGTGCGGCGCTCTTCGAAGGTCGCCGCGTGAGCCCCTCCCCGTTCGCGCGACTCCGTCTCGCGCGGCTGCTCCTCGCTGCGGGCACGACGGTGCGCGCGCTTGCCTGGGGTGTTGTCGCCGCGTTGACCTTGCTGCTCACCGCCGCCGCCGTCGATGGGATCGTCGCGCTCGCGCTCGAGACGCGCCACTCGCTGCGTTTCGTCTCGCTCGGCGCCGGCCTCGCGACCTTCGCTGCCCTGATGTGGCGCGACCGGCGCGTATGGACGCTTCGTCGCGTTGCCCTTTGGCTCGAGGAGCGCGACGCGTCGCTCGCCTACACGCTCGTTACCGCCGTCGAAACCGGCGACGACACCTTCGTTCGCTCGGCACAGGAAAGTGCGTGGACCCGCTCGGCGCGAACGGGCGCCTTGAGTGCTCCGATCGTTCCGCTGGCCGCGACGGTGGTCGCGCTCGTTGTGCTGCTGCTTCTCCCCGCCGGCGCGGTCGCGCGCATTCGATCGCCGCGGCCCGGCGACTCGATTCGTGGAATTGCCTCTCGCGATGCGGCGCGCAGCCGGCTGTCGCCATTCGTGGCGCGCATCGAACCGCCAGCATACACACATAACCAATCGTCGAGCATCGACGATCCAATCGAGATTCGGCCGATCGCGGGAAGCATCGTCACCTTCACGGGGCAGGGAAGCGCGTCGGGCGTGGTGGCGCACATGAATGCGGAGTCACTCGCCGCGAACACGCGTGACGACGGGTGGTCGATACGCCTGGTCGCCGGCACCAAGCCGATAGCGGTCCGATTCACGGACCGGTCATTCGAGCGGCTCGTCGTCATCAATTCGATCCCGGACGCGCCGCCTGTCGTGACGCTGCGATCGCCGGCCAGAGACAGCGTCCTCCGAACGCCGACAGGAACACTCGCGTTGTCCGCCGACGCCTCCGACGACTTTGGTCTCACGAGCGCCATGTTCGAGTACATCGTCAGCTCGGGGGAGGGCGAAACGTTCAAGTTTCGCTCTGGAGTCATAGCGGGGAAGCCGATCACCGCGCCGCGCGCTACGCATGCGTCGATCACCGCCGCGCTTCCACTGGACGGCCTCAAGCTCGTGCCGGGTGACATCGTGCACATCCGCGCGGTTGCCCGCGACGGGAACAACGTGAGTGGCCCAGGCGTCGGAACCTCGGAGACGCGCGCGCTTCGTGTTGCGCGCACCGGTGAGTACGATTCGCTCGCCGTCGAGGCAGCGGCGCCGACCGAGGAAGCGAAGAACGTTGTCAGCCAACGAATGCTGATCATGCTCGCCGAAGCGCTCGAGCGACGCCGCCCGCGCCTCGCGCGCGATTCTGTCGTCGGAGAATCACGGTCCATCGCGGCGGATCAGAAGCGGCTTCGTCGAACTGTCGGCGACGTCGTATTCATGCGCCTCGGCGGGACTCAATCAGCGGAGGAGCACACCGATGAGGACTCGCCCGCGCGCGCCAAGACGATGCAGGACCTCCTGGCGCGCGCTGACTCGGCGACAAATCGCTCGACCGATCCGATCGATTTCCAAGGCGGAGAGAGCCCAGTGATCGCCGTCAATAAGCCGTTGCTCGAGGCGTACAACGCGATGTGGGACGCGGGCACGCAGCTCGAGCTCGGCGAGCCGGGAACCGCGCTGCCGCACATGCGCCGCGCGTTGGCCGCGATCGAAAAAGCGCGACAGGCCGAGCGACTCTATCTGCGCGGCCGGGCGCCGCAGGTCGTGATCGACATCGACAAGGCGCGCCTCAAAGGCAAGGACAAGGGGAGCTCCTCGACGCGTCCGGGGGGGGCGTTCACCGCAGGCGACTCCGCGGCGCACGCGCTGGAGTCGCGTTTCGTGCGCGCGATCGAGCTGACACCACGTAACGCATCGGCGGCGATCGACTCGCTGTCGCTGCTTCGCATCGACGCGCTCGCCGACAATCCGAGCTTCGCGGCCACGCTCATTCCGGCGATCGACGCGCTGCGACGCGGCCGCGGTGCCGACGCCACCGCGGCGCTCGCCCGAGCGCGGCGCTCGCTCGCCGGTCCGTCGATCAGCCGGGACTCGATCGCTCGATGGGGAAGCATTCCATGAGCGCGGAGTTCGTGTTTGCGACCGCGCAGTACGATTCCGGCGATTGGGACAGCGCGCCGCTCCTCCCGGCGAACATCATCGACACGATCGCGCGTTACACCGAGATCAACGTCGCGCCGACGGGCGTGATCGCCGCACTGTCGGACGCGCGTATGCTGCGGTATCCGTTTTTGTACCTCACGGGACACCTTCCCGTCCGGTTCAGCGACGCCGAACGGCGCAACGTTCGGCAATTCGTCGAGCGCGGCGGTCTGCTCTTCATCG
>Ga0207674_10004245_pt1 | contig 17290 bp, 17 predicted proteins | sample KBSCornC72_FD_184303 | JGI IMG/M metagenome (GOLD analysis project Ga0207674, IMG submission 184303) | Corn rhizosphere microbial communities from Kellogg Biological Station, Michigan, USA - KBS Corn C7-2 (SPAdes) (version 2) | ecosystem: Host-associated > Plants > Roots > Rhizosphere > Soil ... | reverse complement strand
GTCCTACGAGGCGAAGATCGCGCTGGCCCGCGGCGCGACTATGGCGGGCTCTGCCACCTGCTCCGGCGAAGGCGGCATGATCCCCGACGAGCGCCGCTACTCGATCAAGTGGTTCTATCAGTGCATCCAGTCGCGCTATGGCTTCAATCCGCATCATCTGCGGCTCGCCGACGCTTGCGAGTTCTTCATCGGCCAGGGCTGCAAGGTCGGTCTCGGCGGCCATCTGATGGGCCAGAAGGTCACCGACCAGGTGGCCGAGATGCGCTCGCTTCCCGCCGGCATCGACCAGCGCTCGCCGGCGCGCCATCCCGATTGGCTCGGCCCCGACGACCTCGCGCTCAAGATCGAGGAGGTGCGCGAGGCGACCAATTGGGAGATCCCGATCCAGCTCAAGCTCGGCGCCGCGCGCGTCTATGACGACGTGCGCATGGCGGTGAAGTGCGGGCCTGATTCCATCTATATCGACGCCATGGAGGGCGGCACGGGCGCCGGCCCGCATGTCGCCACCGAAGATACCGGCGTGCCAGGCATCGCCGCCATCCGCCAAGCGCGCCGCGCCATCGATGAGCTCGGCAAGCGCGGCGAGATCTCCCTCGTCTATGCCGGCGGCATCAGGAACGGCGGCGATGTCGCCAAGGCGATGGCGCTGGGCGCCGACGCGGTGGCCATCGGCCATTCCGTGCTGATGGCGCTCAATTGCAACAAGGAGATTCCGGAATCGGATTTCGAGAACGAGATCGGCGTCCCGGCTGGCTATTGCTATCACTGCCACACCGGCCGCTGCCCGGTTGGTATCACCACGCAAGACCCCGAGCTCAGGAAGCGGCTCGATCCCGACGAGGCTGCCGAGCGCGTCTACAATTTCCTGCATACGCTGACGCTGGAGGCGCAGATGCTCGCGCGCGCCTGCGGCAAGACGAGCATTCATAGTCTCGAGCCCGAGGATCTGGCGGCGCTCACCATGGAAGCCTCGGCGATGGCGCAGGTGCCCCTCGCCGGCACCGACTACACCGTCGGCGTCGACAACTACCACAAGATCGGATGAGCGGAGCAGGGCGCATGGGCAGCAAGGCCGGCAAGAAGGCGAAAACCAAGAGCGACGTCGATAAATATCTTAAAGACGCGGCGGGCCTCGATACCGCCCGCGAGCAGGCGATCGGCCAGCACATCGGCTACCGCTACGACGTCAATTTGCTCCCCGATTACGAGCGGCTCACCCCTTACCTCAAAGCCTACATGGAGTTCATGGGCTGGGACGACCTCAACTGGCTCGAGGACGTGCATATGGGCTACGAGGCCGGGAAGCCGGCAATCTTCGACCGCAATATCAATGGCTGGGTGCGCATTCCGAAGGAGATGAAGCTGCCTGACAATCAGCAGGATCGCGACATGTTGGCGCGCGAGCTTCTGGTGAGATTCCAGACCTCGCCCAACCATCCGTTACACGATCTGAACAAGGCCTATCGGAAATTCTAGAGGGCGGGAGTACTCTGCCCGCATGGGAGCCATTTTTGGCAACACAGAAAAGATGACTTGAGCCCTCGAGGACGGGCGAGCGCGATCGAGAGCGCGGCCTAAAGGAAAGGTACCATGGTCGCTGCCACTAAGACTGCCGGTGCCGTTCCGTCGTCAGAGCGGCAACTTCACCGGGCCATCGGCTGGAAGGATGCATTCTGGGTCGCGAGCGGCGTGCCAGCTCTCGTCCTCTTCTCTATCGGAGGCATCGCCGCGACGGTCGGCACCCCCTCGGCGCTGGTATGGACGCTGTCGGTGATCTTCGGCTTCATCCAAGCCTTCACCTACGCCGAAATCGCGGGCCTGTTCCCGAACAAATCGGGCGGAGCCTCGGTCTATGGCGCGGCCGCCTGGGTACGCTACTCGAAGTTCATCGCGCCGCTGTCGGTGTGGTGTAACTGGCTCGCCTGGACGCCGGTGCTCGCCATCGGCTGCGGCATCGCCGCCGGCTACATTCTCAATGCCTTCTTCGCGTCTGATGCCGCGATCAGGACCTGGGAAATCCAGCTCGCCGATCTCGGCTTCCTGAAGGAGGGCCTGAAGCTCCGGCTCAACTCGACCTTCTTCATCGGCGCCATCCTCATCGCGATCTCCTTCGCCATTCAGCATCGCGGCATTCTCTCGACCGCAAAGGTGCAGACCATCGTCGGAGTCGCGGTTCTTCTCCCGCTCCTCATCATCGGCATCGTGCCGCTGATCACTGGGGACGTCGCGCTGGACGCGTTCAAGCCGTTCGCCCCGGGTACCGATCCCGCGACTGCGGCCTGGAACAAGGCCGGGTGGACGCTCTTCTTCGGTGGCCTGTTCATCGCCGCCTGGTCGGCCTACGCCTTCGAAACGGCCATCTGCTACACGAGCGAGTTCAAGAATCCCGCGACCGATACCTACAAGGCCATTCTCTATTCGGGCCTGCTTTGCATCGCGGTCTACATTCTCGTGCCGCTCTCCTTCCAGGGCGCCCTTGGCCTCGCCGGGGTCATGGCTCCCGGCATCGTCGACGGTTCAGGCGTCGCGCAAGCCATGGCCTCGATGGTCGGCGGCGGGCCCTTCATCACCAATCTGCTCGTGGTGATGCTGCTGCTCGCTTTGATGCTCGCCATCACCACGGCGATGGCCGGCAGCTCGCGGACGCTGTACCAAGGCTCCGTCGACGGCTGGCTGCCGCGTTATCTGCGCCACGTGAACAGAAACGGCGCTCCGACGCACGGCATGTGGACGGATCTGACCTTCAATCTGATCCTGCTCCTGATGTCAGACTACCTCTTCGTGCTCGCGGTCTCCAACGTCTGCTACATCGTGTTTAACTTCTTGAACCTCAACGCCGGCTGGATCCATCGCATCGACAACGCTCATGTGAGGCGTCCGTGGAAGGCGCCTGATTGGCTGCTCGCGGCGGGCGTTGTGCTCTCCTTCGTCAATGCGTTCCTGCTCGGCGCTGGCGCCGATGTTTGGGGCGCGGGCACGCTCACGGCCGGCATCGTCGCCGTTGCACTCATCATTCCGGTCTTCATCTTCCGCCACTACGTGCAAGACAAGGGCGTCTTTCCCGCGAATATGCTCGCCGACCTCTCTCCGGATGGGAAACCGTTGGGAGCGCCGAAGGCGGGGATGCTGCCCTATGTTACGCTTGTCGCAGGCGTGATTGTCGCGGCGGCCGGATACTTCATCTTTTGGACGTAGGCCTACATCCGACTTAACGTTGCTGAATGAAAAGAGGCGGCCGGGATCAGTCTCTGGTCCCGGCCGACGTCCAATCGGGCGTGAACTCGAGCACCAGTGCCTGGTCGGGCAGCGCAGGATTGAAGGCACGATTATGCCACAGGCTCGCCTCGCGCCGCTCGTCGCCCTCCTTGAGCAGGGTGACCTCGCACGGCAAGTGATAGGCCTGCCTGAACTGATCGAACTCGAGCGTGCAACTCCCATCGGCAAGGAGTCGCTCGGCGAGCGGCGAGCTCTCGGGCAACACCGCGGTCAGCCGGTCGCTAAAATTAAGCGGCTGCTGAAAATAATCGGCCTGAAGATAGTCAAGAACCCGCTCATAGACGTCGCGAGGATCTTGCGTTTTCATCACCTGGAAGCGGAAGAAGGCCGTGCTCTCTCCGGGCTCCTCGGGCACGAGTAGCACGGTCAGTGCCGGCGCGAGCTCGCGCCCCGATGTATCGCGCACACGCGGGCGCATGCCGGGAGAGGGACGGCCGCCTTGTTCGCGCATGGCAGTCTGCCGAATGAGGCATTGCCAGGCAAGAAATCTATCGCGAATCTTTTTAGGGGAACGCCACTTCGCCATGGCTTGAGCGCTTCGCCTCACGGCAGGAGAAAGATGGTCAGCAAAGCAAACAGCGGCAAAAGTATCCCGCCGGACCACAGCATGTAGCCGAAGAAGCTCGGCATGTTGATCCCGCGCTCCTCGCAGATCGACTTCACCATGAAGTTTGGGGCATTGCCAATGTAGGTGTTGGCGCCCATGAACACCGCGCCTGCGGAGATGGCGGTAAGCGTGCCGGCAAGCGGTCCCATCAACTCCTGCGCATCGCCGCCGGCAAGGTTGAAGAAGACGAGATAGGTAGGAGCGTTGTCGAGAAAGCTCGACAGGGCTCCGGTGAGCCAGAAATAGGCCACCGGGTTTGACTGGCCGTCAGCCGTCGATACGAGATCGAGCAGCGGAGCGAACTGGCCTTGGTGCTCGGCGCGGAGCATCGCCAGGATGGGGATCAGCGTAATGAAGATCGCGGCAAACAGGATCGCCACCTCCTGAAACGGCGTCCAGGAGAAGGCATTCTCGATGCGGATCGAGCTGCGCGTGGTCTTCCAGGAGAGGTAGGTCAGAACCAGCAACGCCGTGTCGCGCGCCAGACCATTGACCGGCATTCTGCTACCAAGGCCGACCGGTATCGTTTCGCCGCTATCCCATATGCCGCTCACCAGCACCGCCGCCACCACACCTGCGAGATACAAGACGTTATGCACACCCTCGATGCGCACTTGGCGGGGCGCACCTTTCTTGCCCTTCACTTCCGCCGGCTCCCGGTTCCAGGCCAGGCGATCGATGATGTAGAACAGCAGAAGCAGGATACCGCTCACAAACAGCGTCGGCCCCAACATGGTCTCAAGCGTCCAGAAGAAATCCACCCCATTCAGGAAGCCCAGGAAGATGGGGGGATTGCCAAGAGGAGTGAGCGTGCCTCCAATATTGCAGACCAAGAAAATGAAAAAAACGAAGACATGAACCTTGTGTTGCCGGTTTTTGTTGGCCTGGAGCAGGGGCCTGATCAGCAGCAGGGAGGCGCCGACGGTACCAACCAGGTTTGTGGAAAGCGTGCCGAAGCCAATGAGCGCCGTGTTCGTGGCAGGCGTGCCAATGAGATTGCCGGTGAGCCTGATCCCTCCGGCAACGACAAACAGTGCAAACACCATGAGGATAAATGGGAAGAAATCGAGCGACAGCGTGTGCCAGACTTCCCCTGCGGCCGTGGCTAGGCCGAATGAAATTGCGGCCGGCAGCGCAAAGGCCAGTGCCCAGGCGCAGGCGATCTTGCCGAAATGCCGGTCCCAGATGCGTGGCGCAAGCAAGGGTAGCAGCGCCAGCGACAGCAACAGTCCGACGAAGGGGAGCGACCAACCAAGTCCGATCTCGCCTCCCTCAAGACTCGTGGGTAAGGCCGAAAGCAGCCCGGTGGCGCCTAGAAGCTCATCGCTCAATTCCTGTGCCCCACCGTTGGCGCGCCCTTGGTTTGCCGACTTTACCTAGAGGAAATCTTATTTCGCGTCCGTTGACCGCGCCGAGGTCGCCCCGTAGCATCTCCCGCCACAGGGGACGGTAATCCGCCGGTGGAAGGCGACATGATTGAAGACGCAGATATCACGTTCACTAAAATACTGCGAGCCATCGCGCGGCTGACAGATGCTGAACTGCTCCAACTGAAAGCGGCGGCGCGGAAAGAAGCCGAGAGAAGAGGTTTGAAGGAAAGTAGGCACGCAGTCGCGACTGACACGCGGCGTTAGTAGCTTCGTAGCAACACACGGTCCATGACGATTGCGATCGGCTCATTCCTCTCCTTTCGCTGGCCCTGGCAGAAGGTGCCGGAACCGCCACCGCCCGATGATTTCGCGGGCAAATTGATCATCCTCGCCTCCGAGGGGCGCCCAATCCCACAGGCTGCGACGAAATTCGCCGGACGCATGGCCAAGAAGGCCGGGGCCGAGGTGCATGTGCTTTCGATCGCGCGCATCTGGGGCACGAGCTTCGGTCTGCCGAATCCAGGATTGCTGCCCAATAAACGAGAAATGCGGGAGCGGCACGAAAGCGTGGCGGGTGCCATCGCCTTGCTGAAGCGGCGCAACATCGCTGCCAGCGGCCAAGTCACCGGCACGCGCAACGCAGCCAAGCGCATTGTCGCCGAAGCCCGCCACCGCGGCGCAGACGCGATCGTAATGGCAGCGGACCCTCCGCAGCACTGGTTCATCTCGGGCATGATCTGGTCGCAAGAGCCCCAGCGCGTGCGCAGGCTGGCCTCCATCCCCGTCTATCTGGTCGTCGACAGCAAGCAAACCGGCTAAACCATGTTGCGCGGGTCACAACTCTTCGGAGCCATCAACTTCGTCTGGCTTCGGCCCGACCAGCGCAGATGATTGCGTTCATCGGCGACGTGCATCGGGCCTTCGACCGCCTGGCAAGGGCAGTCGCCGGACTTCCCACAAGTGTAGAGATTGCAATTCAAGTCGGTGATCTAGGCCTGCACCAGGACGATTTGGGCCCGACAGCGCCCGGGGTCCCGCCCCTGGCACGCCAAGTCTACTACGTCACCGGAAATCACGATCACGAGCCGTCCTACCGCGGCCTTGTCGAACCGACCGAGATGGCACCGAATCTCGTGTACGTCCCCAGGGGAACGGTGCTCGAGTTGGACGGACGGCGGATTGCCTTCCTCGGGGGCGGAGACTCAATTATCGATCGAGCCGTACGGCGGAACGGGGTGGACTGGTGGCCTGAAGAGCAGGTCACCTTGGTAGATGTCGCGCGGTTCGCCGACGCGGGCCGGGTCGATATATTGGTTTCGCACACCCCGCCGGCTTTCGTTTACCACTTCTTTCAACTCCCTCCTGATCCCTCGGCGCTCGCGGTTGGGCAAGCCTGGCAGATCCTTGGGCGTCCCCAAGTGTTTTGCGGCCATTTGCACAAGCCGCGCGAGGTCGGCTGCGTGCGTGTCCTTGGAGAGCTGGAAGTCCTGCTCGCTTAAATCACATCCCGAGTGGAACAAATCGGTAGAGCTGCTGCTGGGCAGCAGCGATCGCGCGGAATGCTTCGCGCAACTCTTTGCGGGCGAGCGGCGGCAACTGGTTGGGCCGAATGAGGTTATCTGGCGAGCGGCCCTCGCGAATCTGCCGAGCGTGGTGATCGAGCCTGACCTGCCAGATAAAGGTAAAAGCCTCCTGGAGCGATTGCGTGGTTTCCTTGTTCAGCACCCCCAGCTCTTCTGCGGCAATCAGCCGATCAAGGGTGGGGGAGATGGTGATGCCGTTCGACAGGGCATGGAATCGCGCCAGATTGGCGATCGGTACAATCCCAGTCTTCTTGATATCGATCTCCTGACGCTCCCATCGCGACACCTGGAACCAGTTCGGCAGCGGCACATCGACGTCGGTGGCGGTTCGAGCGATATGGGCTAGGAAGCCGCGATGCTCTCGTGCTTCCTGAAGCACGGCCACCAGCGGAGGCGTAATTTCGAGTCCCCCCGCGACATGCCGGAAATCGAAGGCAACTGCTGCCCGGATCAGGTGCGACCAGTCGAGGGTCTCAAGACAGTCTCGAAAGGTCTGAATCCAGCGCGACTCGGACATACGCCAGAGCGCGTTTTCAGCCACCACACCAGAAATGTCGGCCCCGAACCCTGCGCGCCCGAGGCCCGCATTCACGTGGGCGGCAATGCGCTCGAAATAGGCGTCCACCTCCTCGTCGCCGGGATCGGCATAGGCGAGCGCGTTATCCTGATCCGAAGCGAGGGTGAGTTCTCGGCGAGCCACGCTCCCGAGCGCGAGCCAAGCCCAGGCCCGAGGAGCGGGCCCGTGACGCGCTATGGCGAAATCGAGCAAACGTATCGTGACGGCGTCACAGCTGAGCGCCAATACCCGTCCGATGTCGGGCGCGCTGAGTCCAGCCTGGACCAGGGCCGCGAACATCCCAGGCAACTCTTTGGTAGCGGCGTCAAGGGCCGCTTCGGTGGGCGCGTTGAAGATGGCCGCGCGAAGGGCAAACGGACTCCAATAGGCGAGTCCCATCAGGTCGCCCGCTGACACGACTCCCACGACCTTGCCTCGCGCGTCGGTAACCGCCAGGTGCTCAACGCCTGCGTAGAGCATGTCGAGTGCGGCATCCGCCGCGAAGCGGTCCGCACGAACGGTCTTGAGTGGGCGGCTCATGATCGTGCTGATAGGCGCTTCGGGCGAGACACCTCCGGCCACCACTTTTTCACGGAAGTCGGTGTCGGTCACGATACCCAATTCGGCAGCCGCGGAGACGAAGAGAGCCGAGACACGCTCTGCACTCATCAAGCTCGCGGCTTCTCGGATTGTTCGGTCTGGACGGCAGAGCACCGGCGGCCCCGATATGAGGTTGCCGACGCGGATTGTGCGAACCTCCGGCAGGCCGTGGACCGTGTGGCCGGTGCGGACGAGCCGCTCGCGCATGGTTCGGGCAACGAAGATGGCACCTTCAGGCCGGCCGAGAACTTTCAACGCCAACTCGCGCCCGATTGCGTAACACGTGGTGTCTTCGTGCGCGCGGACTGTGAATGCCGCCGCCATGCCCGTCAGCAGCGATGGGTGGCCGAAGCTCTCTCCGGGCTCGAGGATATCCACCACCTCGTCTTGGTGGCGCAACTCGATTGAGCCGCTGCGGATGACGAAAAGCTCCGTCGCCGGCGGGCCATCCTCGACTAGAATGTCCGTGCCCGCCGGGTAAGATCGTATTGTAACGGCCGCGGCGATGCGCAGCAGATCGTCGCGGGCAAGCTGATCGAATGGAGGAAAGTCGACTAGAAAGTCGGCGATCTCTTCCACGGGACCCGTCGGCATTCCTGATTCCATAGTGGAAGGCTTAGGACAAAGCTACGACCACTAAAGATGGGCCAAAGGCCATAAAAACGAGGGGATTGCCGTCGCGTTTTAGCGCCGTAAGACGTCCGGCGATTTCAGCAGGAGGACGGGCGCCAAGTTGGCGCCCGTCGGAACCTTTGTTCAAGCTGCTTTGCGCCCAGTGTCGACCGCAGGGGCCCGCTTGTCTTCGACGTAAACCCGGTACCAATAGAGCGGTAGGTAGGCCAGCAGCGTCGCCCAGCCAAGCCAGTAATAGATCTGGACATTGCCGATCTTCGAGTACCAGAGACCGCCGAAGAGCCAGAAGACGAAATAGATCACCGCCAGGGCAACGGCGACGTATTTCATGAATTCAGGAAGCTTGAACGGTCGCCGGAGATGGGGCTTGTCCTGGCGCAGCAAATAGTAGCCGATTAGCACTGGCAGGAAGGACACGGTGTAGCCAACATTAGAGAAACTATAGATCTCCACCGCGCCCCCGAGCAAAACGATAATGAGGGATGCGATGACGTTGAAGCCCATGGCTCTGGCCGGCACGCCGTGTTCATTGATCTTTGTGAACCAGGTGGGGAACTCGCCATCGAGTGCCATCTGATAGAGGGCTCTGCCCGAACCCAAAATGGCGTTGAGGGCCGAGAGCGCCAATGCCACTATAAGCATGAAGGCAATCACCCAGTTGAGGAATTCACCCGCGAGACCAGGAAACACCTTTCCGGCGAAGGTGACGAAGATTGTCTTCGGGTCGGCGAGCGAGGGATCCGCTAGCGCCTTCGCCCCTAGAACGACGATAAAAGCGATCGGTATCAGAGTGTAGATAAACACCCCGTAGGCGCCTTCCAGGTTCATCGCGATTTTGGCATCGCGATCTGGATTGGCGCATTCGCCGATGTAGCAGGCGGCCGCCTCCATCGCGATAACGTTCCACGTCAGCAAGAAGCCATAGGCGATATATACTTGCCACCACTTAAATCCGGCCATGCCGGAAAAGAAACTCGACCCGTCGACCCGCGGGAATCCGGACAGCTCGCCAAGGTTCACTACGCTTGGGTTGAAGATCCAGGCGATCGCGATGAAAGTCAGCGGGATCATTGAGAGCAGCGCCAGGACGGTGGCGAAGTTCGCGCCGAAGCGGATGCCTCGATAGGCTGGTATGAAGAAAAGCAGTAAGCCCGCAACCGCGATGACGAACGTCGACCAGGCGATAAAGGTATTGATCGGCGTAAATCCAGCTGTCGTGTTGAGGTGGAAACGATCGGCCAGATAGAACGACGCTAAAATCATGTTGAGCGGCGCCACGGGAAACCATCCAAGCCAATAGGCCCAAGCGGTGAAGCCGTTGATGTGCTTCGCAAACCGCGGCCAGCGATCCTTGTACGCCGGATAGGCATAGGACGGCGATCCGCCGGTGCGCTCGGGCATCATGGCGGCTAGCTCAGCCAAAAACAGGCAAAGCAGCCAGCCCGTTAGGGTAATGAAAACAGTGATCGGAATGCCCGACGCACCAAGTTGGGTCACCATCACCGGCGCAATACCGGTTACCAGGATCGTGCCGGCAAGGCCGATGACGAAGGCGCCCCACCAGCCCGTCTCGCGCTTAAGGCCTCCTGAAGCGTATTGCAGCTCTTCGGAAGCAGTGGTGTGTTTGGAACCTGTAGCCATAACATCCCCCTGACTCGAAGCGGGGCTCGTATCCGCCTTCTTTCCCGGCTACACTATCAGGAAAGAAAGTTTCCCGCCAGTCCAACATACATGCGACTGCTATGGGAATTTGCAGTTCCGTTGGGCAGGATGGAAGTTGACCACATGTTAGGTAAGGAACACGCGGTAGCGGACGAAATCGTCCGCGGCCGCAAACTCGTCGTAGAGACGCCTGGCCGGCGCGTTTCCCTCGCGCGTGTGCCAATAAAGACGGCTCCAGCCACGCTCCTTCGCCCGTGCGAGCAGATCCTCGATCAGCGCGCGGCCGATGCCGTGGCCTCTTGCCTCGGGAGTGACGAACAGGTCCTCGAGATAGCAGATCGGATCAAGCGTCCATGAGCCTTCATGGAGGACCGAGTGGGTGAACCCAGCGACCTCGCCCTCCCATTCGGCGATGCGCCCGAACAAGGGCGAGCCCGGCGTGAGCACCCTTCTCCAGGTCCCTGCTGTCACCGCCTCGGAGACATCGGTCTCGTAGAATGCGCAATACCCCGCCCACAAAACCCGCCACGCGCCTTCGTCGTCCGGCGCGGGATCGCGAATGACGATAGGTTCGGGATTGCCTGATTCCACGGAGTGATCAATGCTCGCGAACGGGGGCGAGGTTGGCTATAGCGATGATACCGGCCTTGAGCGACGCTGAGCAGGGGGTTCCATGACCGCCAAAATGGATGTGCGACGGAAGGCGCGGGCCCCTCGGCGCAAAATCGCCCCGCCAGCGCCCAAGGACGGCGAGCTCAAGACTGGCTCGCTCGCCCCGCAGTCCGCTGCGAGCCGCTCCATCGCCGAGTCGATCGGCGCCCAGGTGCGGAGCATTCGCCGCAAGCTCGATTTGACCGGGACCGAGCTCGCTGTGCAAGCCGGGCTTTCCGCCGGCATGCTGTCCAAGATCGAGAACGGCGCGGTCTCGGCCTCGATCGAAAGCCTCGAAGCGCTGTCGCGCGCACTTAACGTGCCGCTCACCACCTTTTTCGCAAGCTACGAGGAGCAGCGCGACTGCTCCTATGTGCTGGGCGGCAAGGGGGTGACCATCGAGCGGCGTGGCACTAAGGCCGGGCATCAATATCAGCTGCTCGGTCATTCCATCTCCGGCGAGATCGTGGTCGAGCCTTACCTCATCACCCTCACCGAGGAAGCCAAGCCCTACACCATGTTCCAGCATGCAGGGGTTGAGTTCATCTACATGCTGACTGGACGCGTGCTCTATCGCCACGCCGACAAGGCCTATCCGCTTGCGCCTGGCGATGCGCTGTTCTTCGACGCCGCCGCGCTGCATGGGCCTGAGGAGCTGACCAAGCTCCCCATGACTTATCTCTCCATCATCATCTATCCGCGCACCTAACGGCTAGCAGTCGAGCGTCGTTGCCCGCTCCCACGGCGTGAGCTGGCGCGAGAACTCGTCCCACTCCTTGGTCTTGAGCTTGATGTAGGAATCAATGAACTCGCTGCCGAGCTCGCGGCGCAACAGCTCGGACCGTTCGGTGAGCCGCAAAGCATCGAGCAGGTTAAGTGGCAGCTTCTTGGTGTCGACAGGCGCCTTGTGACCCTCGGCATACATATCGATGTTGAGCGGCTTGCCGGGATCGATGCTCCGCGCCATGCCGTCGAGACCTGCGGCCAGAAGCGCCGCCGGCAGGAGGTAGGGGTTGGCCGCGCCGTCGGCGAGCCGAAGCTCGAAGCGTCCGTTTCCGGGAATCCTGATCATATGCGTGCGGTTGTTGCCCGCATAAGTCACGCTGTTGGGCGACCAGGTCGCGCCCGACAACGTGGCCGGCGCGTTGATGCGCTTGTAGGAGTTCACCGTAGGATTGGTGATCGAGCACAGCTCTTGCGCTGCGTCCATCACGCCGCCGATGAAATTATAGGCTGTGCGCGACAGGCCTAGCCCGTCATTACCGTCCTCGAACAGGTTCTTGCCGTCTTTCCACAGCGACACATGGACGTGGCAGCCGCTGCCGGTCAGGTTGGCGAAGGGCTTCGGCATGAAGGTCGCGCGCAGCCCGTGCTTCTCGGCGATCGCCTTGACCATATATTTGAAGAACGCCATGCGGTCGGCGGTGACGAGGCAATCGTCATAGAGCCAATTCATTTCGAACTGGCCGTTGGCGTCCTCATGGTCGTTCTGATAGGGCTGCCAGCCGAGCTCAAGCATCGAATCGCAGATCTCGCTGATCACGTCGTAGCGCCGCATCAGCGCCGACTGGTCATAGCAAGGTTTCGATTGCGTATCGGACGCATCACTGATCCCCGACCCGTCGGGGCTCACAAGAAAGTATTCGCACTCGACGCCGGTCTTCAACGTGTAACCGGCCTTGGCGGCCTTCTCCCTCATGTTCTTCAGGACCACGCGTGGAGCTTGCTCGACCAGCTTTCCGTTCATGTAGGGATCTGCGGCGAGCCAACCGACCTCCTTCTTCCAGGGGAGCTGGATCAGGCTTGCGGGGTCAGGGATAGCGAGCACGTCGGGGTCGGCTGGCGTCATGTCGAGCCAGCTCGCAAAGCCCGCAAAGCCCGCGCCCTCCTTGGCCATGTCGCCAATGGCGGCGGCGGGCGCGAGCTTTGCCCGAAGCGTGCCGAAGAGATCGACATAGGAAATCAGAAAATATTTGATCCCGCGCTCTTTTGCGGCCTTCGCCAAATCTGTTGCCATGAACTTACCCTTTCTTATTTCAGAACGAACTGCCCACTTTACCCGGTATCCAGTCTGTGCCGGCCAGCGGCACGCGTGCCATGGCCGCGGCCTCCACGGTGAGGGCGACGAGGTCCTCCGGCTCGAGATTATGCACGTGGCTTTTGCCGCACGCCCGCGCGATTGTTTGCGTCTCGAGCGTTAGCACCGCGAGATAATTAGCGAGCCGCCTGCCGCCAAGCAATGGATCGAAGCGCGCGGCAAGCACTGGGTCCTGCGTCGTGATGCCCGCCGGGTCGCGTCCTTCATGCCAATCGTCATAGCAGCCGGCCGCGCTGCCGAGCTTGCGGTACTCTGCATCGAGCGCAGGGTCATTGTCGCCGAGCGCGATCAGCGCCGCCGTGCCGATCGAGGCGGCGTCCGCGCCCAGCGCAAGAGCCTTGGCGACGTCGGCACCGTTCCTGATGCCGCCCGAGACGATGAGTTGCACCTTGCGGTGCATGCCGAGATCTTGCAGTGCTTGGACCGCGGGCCTGATGGCGCCCAAGATCGGTAGGCCAACATGCTCGATGAACACTTCTTGCGTCGCCGCCGTGCCGCCCTGCATGCCGTCGAGCACGACCACGTCGGCACCCGCCTTCAGCGCCAGCGCCGTGTCGTAATAAGGCCGCGAGGCGCCAACCTTGATGTAGATCGGTTTCTGCCAATCGGTGATTTCCCTGATCTCCTCGATCTTGATCTCGAGATCGTCTGGACCGGTCCAGTCCGGGTGGCGGCAGGCCGAGCGCTGGTCGATGCCCTTGGGAAGCGTGCGCATCTCGGCAACCCGGTCAGAGATCTTCTGGCCGAGCAGCATGCCGCCGCCGCCGGGCTTGGCCCCTTGGCCGACCACGATCTCGACGGCATCGGCGCGCCGGAGATCATCGGGGTTCATGCCGTAGCGCGAGGGGAGGACCTGATAGACGAGGATGTGCGAGTGATGACGCTCCTCCTCGGTCATGCCGCCATCGCCGGTGGTAGTCGAGGTGCCGGCCTGCGTCGCGCCCCGGCCGAGCGCCTCCTTGGCCTGGGCCGAGAGCGCGCCGAAGCTCATGCCGGCAATGGTAATGGGAATCTTGAGGTGGATCGGCTTCTCGGCGAAGCGGGTGCCGAGCCAAACGTCGGTGCCACATTTCTCGCGGTAGCCTTCGAGTGGATAGCGGCTGATCGAGGCGCCGAGGAAGAGGAGATCGTCGAACTGCGGCACGCGTCGCTTGGCGCCGAAGCCGCGGATATCATAGATGCCGGTCGCAGCGGCCCGGCGGATCTCGGAGAGCGAGAACTCGTCGAAAGTCGCGGAGGCGCGCGGCGTGGTCCGAGGCGTCCAGTCCATCAATAGGCTCCCGCGTTGTCGACGTGGAAATTGTAAAGCTTTCGCGCCGAGCCGTAGCGCCTGAACTCGGAAGGATCAATCTCTCCGTTCATTCCGGCGCGCCCGAGCACCTCATGCAGCGCGCGTATGTGCTCATCCCGCATCGGCTTCTCGATGCAGTCCGCGCCGAGGCTCTTGACCGTCCCACGCACGAATAGCCGCGCCTCGTAGAGCGAATCGCCGAGGGCGTCGCCCGCGTCGCCGAACACAACCAGATTGCCGGCCTGGGCCATAAATGCGCTCATGTGCCCGACCGAGCCCTTCACCACGATGTCGATGCCCTTCATGGAGATGCCACAGCGCGACGACGCATTGCCGTCGATGCGCAAGAGGCCCCCGCGTCCCGTTGCGCCGGCCGACTGGCTCGCATCGCCCGCTACGTGGACGAAGCCCGACAGCATGTTCTCGGCCACGCCCGTACCGGCGCTGCCGTGGATCAGCACGCTGGCGAGTTTGTTCATGCCGGCGCAGTAATAGCCGACCGGGCCGTTGATCTCGACCGTAATCGGCGCATCGAGCCCTGCGGCGATGGCGTGACGACCGGCTGGGTGATCGATGATCCAGTGCCGCTCATTGGTGTCCGGCCTGAGCTTATGCAGCGCGGCGTTGAGCGTTCGGAGCGGCGTGGTGCCGAGATCGACCTCGGGCATTGCTTAGCGTTCCCAAAAATAGACCGTGGCGGGCTCGGGCTCCCATACGCGCGCCGTCTCGATGCCGGGGAGGCTGGCGAGGGCCCGATACTCCGATCCGAACGCGACATAGCGATCGGTCTCGGCCATGATCGCCGGCTTGCAGGCGATACCATCGCGGAGCACGCCGAAGCCGTTCTCGGTGCCGACTACGAAGGTATAGAAGCCGTCGAGGTCGTCGAGGCTCACTTTGAGCGCGTCGCCGAGCGAAAGGCCCTCGCGCATCTTCCAGCTGAGATAGCCCGCCGCAACCTCAGTGTCGTTCTCGGTCTCGAAGTCGAAGCCCTCGCGCCGCAGCGTGCGGCGAATGTTGTTGTGGTTGGAGAGCGAGCCGTTATGCACCAGGCACTGGTCCTTGCCGGTCGAATAGGGGTGGGCGCCGTCGGTTGTCACCGCCGACTCGGTCGCCATGCGCGTGTGGCCAATGGCGTGCGTGCCGTGCATACCGGCGAGGCCGAAGCGCTGAGACACCTTCTCCGGGCGTCCCACCTCCTTGAACACCGCCATGCGCTTGCCGCGGCCCACGATCTCAACGGACGCTTCGCTTGTGAGCCATTCGAGCAGCCGCGGCACCGACCTATCCTCGACGCCGACCACGGCGTGGGTGTCGTGCAGCATGATATTGGCGTCGCTGAACGCACGGCCGATCCGATCCGCCGTCTCTTTCATCGCCGCGGCCGATTTGGCGCGAAGCGTCAGCTTGGTCTCCCCGCTCTTCCCTTTGCCATAGACCGCGAAGCCCGCGCTATCGGGCCCGCGGTCGGACAGGGTCGCAAGCATGCCCTCGGTGAGGCGGCCAAGCTCTGGTTCGAGGGAGGGGTCTTTGAGGAAGAGGCCAACAATGCCGCACATTGCGGGAAGCTCCGTATTAGCCAGCTTCACCATGCTACGGCGGCAAGGCCCCGTCAACCCACATGAAATAATGTTTCCTATGGGGAAAAGCAAGCCGCAAGTCAGGCGGCTCGTTTATGCTCTCTACAACCGCGCCATCGGATATGAGGCTAAGGGCGATCCCGGCCGAGCGCCGAGGGCTTGGGTAACATACAGCTACCTGAGAGCGGTCCCGGCCGCAGGCCGACGTCGGCTCTCCGACAAGTCGATGCTCTCCGAGAAGGCTGCTTGTAAGACCGGCTGAAACCACAAATCCAAGAATCCAAAGCCGGCATGGAAGTCGAACACGGAGTCACCGGCAACACCGGGCTCGAAGAACCCCTAAACTCCGTGGCCAAGGTGAAGGTCGCAGCTAACACCGGCCACACACGCTCGGAGTCGGTTTCGAAAGGGTTGAGTTAGCTTCTGCGTTACTTTCGCTATGTCCGCTAGGTGCCATCAGCGGATAAGCCGGCTGGACGCAGTGCTTCTTGTCGAGTTGGTCCGCTTTGGGGGTGTAAACGGACAAGCGCTGTTGAAGAGACTTTGCAAAACCAACTGCGCGGCACCGCGTGGCACCAGCCATAACAAGCCAACATCGTGGCAGTGGAAATCGCGAACTAGAGACGGCACACACCAGCATGAGAATCTTGGAACTCGAAAACCGTTGTACGGGTAACCGTACCGTGGCTTCGAATCCCACCCTCTCCGCCACAACCATCCTTGCATTCCAAGGCTTTTGGGGTGGAGTGTCATTTCCAGCCTACAAAACAGCCAACTGGCAAAGGCAGGATTTGGGTAAACATTGGTAGACATTATTTATGCTACGGCCCTGGGAACCCCACGGTGCCCTAGACATACTCAGAGCCGGCATCAAAGTCTGCTAAGTGCCATAAGCAGACGTTCCGCACGTCTCTCCTGATGTTCATAGATCAGCAGCCCGCGTCCTTCCTTGAGGGCAACTCGTTGAACCGTCCCGAGATCCAGCCAAGCAGGAGTGCCCGGACCTCGTCGCGGTTGATCTCATTGAGCATTTCGTGTCGTCCACCGGGATAGAAATCGTGGGAGATGCCGTCGATGCCGGTATTGCGATAGCGCGTGGGCCAGCAACTCGAAGGACTCCAACTCCTGATAGAGCACGCCCTAGATCGCGCTTTACCGTGGTCGCGATAGCGACAAGGGCGACGCGCCTAGTGTGCCAGATACTCTATCAACAGGGCGAGCACGAACATCGCGGCCAGGAGAGCGAACCTGAACAAAAAACTAGAAAGATCATCCATGTGACCTTCCTTGAACGTGGCTCACCCGCACGGGGAGATCGGTCCTCCAGATTCGGACCCCAATCGGACCCCAAAGATGTCCAGGAGTTTTCACTCATCGCAGCTT
>Ga0207674_10004244_pt1 | contig 17292 bp, 16 predicted proteins | sample KBSCornC72_FD_184303 | JGI IMG/M metagenome (GOLD analysis project Ga0207674, IMG submission 184303) | Corn rhizosphere microbial communities from Kellogg Biological Station, Michigan, USA - KBS Corn C7-2 (SPAdes) (version 2) | ecosystem: Host-associated > Plants > Roots > Rhizosphere > Soil ... | reverse complement strand
CGCCGATCTGGGCCAGGCGTGCGCCATTCGGCTGCACCCTCGCCATCGCGGCGCGCACGCGGTGGCGCGCGGCGGTGGCTTCGTCGGGCGGCGGCATCGCGATCGCGACCAGCACGCCACCAGCTCGCAGCAGTGGCCACGAGCGTTCGCGCGTCGCGCCGCCGACGGTGTCGAGCACCACGTCGAGATGCTCGAGCCCCGCGGCGAAATCACCGGCGCGATAGTCGATCACCTGGTGTGCGCCGAGTTCACGCAGCAGATCGTGGTTCGTGGCCGACGCGGTGCAGATCACATGCGCACCCGCGCGCCGCGCGAGCTGGATCGCGAACAGGCCGACCCCGCCGGCGCCCGCATGGATCAGCACCGACTGCCCCGACCGCAGATCGGCCATGTCGAACAAGGCCTGCCAGCCCGTGAGCGCGGCCAGCGGCACGCCGGCCGCGTGTTCGAGTGGCAGGCTCGTGGGCGCCCGCGCGACCTGGTCTGCACGCACCGCGACGTACTCGGCATAGGCGCCATCGCGGCTCATGTCGGTCATCGCAAAGACTGCATCGCCACGCTCGAACGCGCCGACATCGGTGCCGGCAGCCTCGACGATCCCGGCCACATCCCAGCCCGGGATGAAGGGCAGAGGCAGCGGCACGAAGTCGCGGTAGTCACCGCGGCGAAACTGTATGTCGGCCGGGTTGACGCCTGCCGAGTTCACCTTGATGAGCAGCTCGCCGTCGCCGATCCGGGGCAGCGGCGCATCTTCGAGTCCCAGCACGTCGGCATCGCCGTACTGGTGGAAGCGGATGGCCTTCATGGTCAACGGTTGTGGAAGGTCGGCGCGCGCTTCTCTAGAAACGACTTGCGCTTCTCCGCTGCGTCCTCGCTCGCCTGCGCCATGAACACCGCGCGCGCCTCGATCTCGCAGGCGGCCTCCAGGCTGGCCACGCCCTGGTTCAGCCACAGCGACTGCTTGGTGAGCCACACGCCGAGCGGCACGTTGGCGCAGATCGACGCGGCCAGCGCACGGGCTTCGTCGAGCAATTGGTCGTCGGGCACGACGCGCAGGGCCAGGCCGATCCGCTGCGCTTCGTCGGCCAGCACCGGACGCGCGGTGAGCAGGATCTCGGCTGCGCGTTGCGTGCCCACAGCGCGCGGCAGCATCCAGCTCATGCCGAGTTCGTGGCCGGTGCCGGCGTTGTGGATCGAGTTCACGAACTTGGCCGAGCTCGCCGCGAGGCACAGATCGGCGGCCAGCGCAAAGGCAAAGCCGAGGCCGGCGGCCGCGCCGTTGACCGCAGCGATCACCGGCTGGGGCAGGGCGCGCATCAGCAGCGGGATCTGTGCAATGCGCGTGATCGAATGCTTGGCTGCGTGGGGCTTTCCCAATGCCGGGTCGACCCACGGCGCCGGGCCGGCACTGCGCAGGTCGTGCCCGGCACAGAACGCGCGACCGGCGCCAGTGAGGATCAGCACACGCGTGCTCGCGTCCGAACGCAAGCCTTCGAGGATCGCGATCAGCTCTTCGTACATCGTGAAGCTGAAGGCGTTGAGGGCCTCGGGGCGGTTCAGCGTCACGGTCGCGATGCCGTCGGGGGTGCGCTCGAAAAGAATATCGGGCATGGGTTTCCTCGGCTCGGTCTTGCAATCGTTGTCGTTTCTAATATAGTACGACGTTCAACTATATGACCTATTCTAGCGGGCTGATGCGGGCATGGAAAGCCCCGCGAACGCCGCGCAGGAGACAGCCAGATGCCGCGTGTGGACCCATGGATCGATGCCCCCTTGCGCCCGGTGCGCCTCGGGTCTGCCGATTGCGCGGTCGAGGCTGGCGCCGGCGGCGGCCTGCGCATGCGGCTGCGCGAGCCGCTGCAAGCCTATCCGCGGCGCTACACCGATCGGCTGGTGCAATGGGCCGAGCGCAGGCCGGATCGGATCTTCCTCGGCCGGCGCCCGCCCGGCGGCCCGACGGTCGGCGCCTGGGACTCGCTCAACTATCGCGAGACCTTGGCGCGCGTGCGCGCGATCGGCCAGGCCTTGCTCGATCGCGGCTTGTCGGCCGCGCGGCCGGTCGTGATCCTGTCGGAGAACGACTTCGAGAACCAGCTGCTGGCGCTCGCCTGCACCCATGTCGGCATTCCGTACGTGCCGGTCACGCCGGCGTACTCGCTGCTGTCGCAGGACTACGCGAAGCTCCGGTTCCTGAACCAGCGCGTGCGGCCGGGCCTGGTCTTCGCATCGAGCGCCAAGGCCTACGGCTCGGCGGCGCGCGCCGCATTTCCGCAGGCCGAGTTCATTGCGAGCGAGCCGCACGGCAGCGACGCCACGCCGTTCGACGCGCTGCTCGCCGCCACCCCGGGGCCCGCTGTCGCGGCGGCCTTCGACGCGATCACGCCGGACGTCGTCGCGAAGATCCTGTTCACCTCGGGCACCACCGGCGAGCCCAAAGGCGTGATGCTGACGCATCGCATGCTGTGCAGCAACCGCCAGCAGGTCGTGCAAGCCATGCCCTTTCATCTCGACGAGCCGCCGGTGCTGGTCGACTGGCTGCCGTGGCATCACACCTTCGGCGGCACCAACAACATCGGCCTGGCGCTGTACTGCGGCGGCTCGTACTACCTCGATCCTGGCAAGCCGCTGGCCGATGCGGTGCAGCCCACCGTCGACGCGCTGCGCGAGATTTCGCCGACGATCTACTACAACACGCCTGCCGGCCTGGCTGCGTTGTTGCCGCACCTGCGCAGCGACGCCGCGCTGCGCGAGCGCTTCTTCGCCCGTCTGCAGCTGATCTACTACGGCGGCGCAGTGCTGCCCAAGCACACCTGGGCGGGGCTGGACGAAGTCGCCGTCAGGCACACCGGGCAGCGCGTGCTGGTCGTCTCGGGCATCGGCTCCACCGAATGCGGGCCCGTGCCGACGACGACCAGCTGGGATCCGCGCCGCGAGCCGATGGTGGGGCTGCCGGTCGCCGGGGTCGAGCTCAAGCTCACGCCGGTCGACGACAAGCTCGAACTGCGCGTGAAGGGCGACTGCATCACGCCGGGCTACTGGAACGATGCTGCGCTGACCAAGGCGGCATTCGATGATGAAGGCTACTTCTGTCTCGGCGACGCGGTAACGCTGGTCGATGCCCAACACCCCGAGCGCGGGCTTCGCTTCGATGGCCGCATCGCAGAGAACTTCAAGCTCGCCAGCGGCACCTGGGTGCATGCCGGTGCGCTGCGCAGTGCCGCGGTGGCAGCGTTCTCGCCGCTCGCGCTCGATGTCGTGATCGCCGGCAGCGGGCGCGAGTTCGTCGCCGCACTCGTGTTCCCCGACATTGCCGCGTGCCGCGCACTCGACGCTGGCTTGCCCGCCGATGCCGATGTCGGCCGAGTGCTCGACAGCAGCGTGGTCAGGGAGGCATTTCAGCGCCGCCTGGACGCGCTGGCCGCGGCCGGCACCGGCAGCGCCGGTCGTGTCGTGCGCTGTGTCATCGAGGCCGAGCCTGCCACGCTCGACAGCGCAGAGATGACGCCCAAGTTCGCCGTCAGTGCGGCGGCAGTGCTGCGGCGCCGAGCAGGTGTTGTCGAAGAGCTCTTCGCGCAGGCGCCCGGCGCGCACGTGCTGCGCGCGCAGCGGGCCTGACCCTTCGCCTCGAGCCCGCCGTGCGACCCGCCTTGTTCCGCACCCGCATCACCGAAATGCTCGGCATCCGCCACCCGATCCTCGCGGGTGGCCTGGGGCCGAAAGTCTCCGACGCGCGCTATGTCGCGGCCGTCGTGAACGCCGGCGGCATGGGCTTCATCGTCGCGGCAGGATTCCCCGATGCCGATGAGTTCCGTGGGCAGCTGCGCCGCTGTCGGGAACTCACCCAGGGCAAGGGTTTCGGCGTCAACCTGTACATCTCGCGCCAGGAGGGTGGCGTCGATCGCGTCAGGCGGCAGATCGACATCCTGGTGGAGGAAGGCGTGAGCTGCGTCGAGACCGCCGGCGCCAGTCCCGAGCCGGTGATGCCGCTGCTGAAGCAGGCCGGCATCAAGGTGCTGCACAAGGTGCCGGCGGTGCGCTACGCGCTGAGTTCCGTCCGGTTGGGAGTCGATGCGGTGATCGTCGTCGGCAACGATTGCGGCGGCCACCCCGGCATCTACGGAATCGGCTCGATCGTGCAGGCTGCGCACGCGGCGCAGGTGATCGACCTGCCGATCGTCATCGGTGGCGGCATCGGCACGGGCCGTCAGCTGGCCGCGGTGCTCGCGATGGGCGCCGATGCGGTGCTGATGGGCACGCGAATGCTGGTCACCGAAGAGCTCTGGATCCACCCCGCGACCAAGAATCTCGTCGTCAACGGCGACGGCACCGAGAGCGTCGTCGTGAAGAAGGCGATCCGCGACCACCACCGCGTCTTCCGCAACGCCAGCGCCGAAGCCGCGCTGGCGCTCGACGATGCCAAGGTCACCGACTTCGAGCAGTACCGCCCGCACGTGATGGGTGCGCTCGCGCACCAGGCCTACGTGAGCGGCGACACCCGCACCGGCATGCTCGACTACGGCCCGGCCGCGGTCTTTGCCGACGCGGTCGAGAGCGCCGAGGCGATCTTCGACCGGCTCATCGACGATGCCCGCACAGCGAGCGAGCGCCTCGGCGCGCTCGAGCTGCGCACCTGACGGAACCCACATGAGGAGCCCTGAATGACCCCCGAGATCCGCTTCGACAATCGCGTTGCCATCGTGACGGGCGCCGGCGGCGGCCTCGGTCGCACCTATGCGATCGAGCTCGCCGCGCGCGGGGCTGCAGTGGTCGTCAACGACCTCGGCGGCAGCTTCGACGGCCAGGGCAGCTCGACTTCGATGGCCGACCAGGTCGTCGCAGAGATCGTGGCCGCCGGCGGCAAGGCGGTCGCGTCCTACGACTCGGTCGCGACCTCGACCGGCGGCGAGGCGATCGTCCGGACCGCGCTCGACGCCTACGGTCGCGTCGACGTGCTCGTCAGCAACGCCGGCACCTTGCGAAACGCGGCGATAGACGAGCTGCCCGACGCGACGCTCGACGCGATGATCGACGTGCACCTGAAGGGCGGCTTCAACGTCACCCGGCCGGCCCTGCGGCAGATGAAGAAGCAGGCTTATGGCCGCATCGTGCTGGCCTCTTCGGCGGCCGGAGTGTTCGGCAACCAGGAGCAGGCCGCCTATGGCGCTGCCAAGGCCGGTCTGATCGGATTGATGAACGTCCTGTCGCTCGAAGGCGCTGCGTTCGGCGTCAAGGCCAACGCGCTGTTGCCGACCGCGATGAGCCGCATGAGCGCAGGAATGAACGAGAAGGCGCTGCAGGAGTTCGGCGCGCTGTACGGCGCACTCGGCGACAAGCTCGGCAACACCCCCGAGCCGAGCTTCGTGATGCCGCTCGCCGTTTACCTCTGCAGCGAGGCCTGCGACAGCACGCACGGCATCTACTCGGCCTCGCTCGGCCGCTATGCGCGCGTGTTCACGAGCGTGGGCGCGGGCTGGGTCGGGCCGCGCACCGCTGCGGCCAGCGTCGAGGAGGTGGCCGCGCATTGGGCGCAGGTGTGCGAGAAGCAGGGTGCCGCAGAGGTCGGCTCGCTGATGGGCGAGTTCGAGTTGATCGCGGCGCAGCTTCAGGCGCGGTAGTCCGGGCTCAGATCACTTTCGCGGCGGACAGCCTGGCCAGCTCCGCATCGTCGATGCCGAGCAGGCTTTTCAACACCTCGTCGGTGTGCTGGCCCAGCGTGGGCGGTGCGGTGTACTTCGTGATCGGCGTGGCGGAGAACCGGATCGGATTCGCGGCCAGCCGCACCGTGCCCGACAGCGGGTGCGGTACCTCGACGGCCATGCCGCGGTGCTGCACCTGCGGATCATCGAACACCTGTTCGAGGTCGTAGATCGGCCCGGCCGGAACGCCGGCCTTCTCCATCGCAGCGAGCAAGTCCTGTTGCCGCCATCGACGCGTGATCGCGTCGAAGGTTTCGGTCAGCAGCACGCGGTTCTGCACACGCGTCTGGTTGGTGGCGAAGCGTTCGTCGTTGCCGAGTTCGGCGTGGCCCAGCGCGGTGCAGAAGCGCCGGTACTGCTCGTCGTTGCCGCAGACCACCATCACCGCGCCATCGGCGCAAGGGAACATCTGCGAAGGAAGGCCGCCGTTGCCTTGCGTGCCACGCCGCACCGGTACGATGCCGGTCGCGAGGTACTGCGCGGTGTAGTGGGTCAGCGAGGCGATCACCGAGTCGAGCAGCGCGATGTCGACGTGCTGGCCGCGGCCCTGTCCCCCGTTCGCATCGCGCCCGTACAGCGCGGCGATCACGCCGATCGCGGCGAACTGGCCGCCGATGAAGTCGGCGATCGATGGCCCGGTCTTCACGGGTGCGCCGCCTTCTTCATCGGGATAGCCGGTCACGCTCATCAGCCCGCCCATGGCCTGGAAGATCGAGTCGTAGCCGGGGCGCGGCGCATACGGACCACTCTGGCCGAAGCCGGTCACCGAGCAGTAGACGAGGCGCGGATTGATTGCGCTCAGGCTCGCATGGTCGAGGCCGTAGCGCTTCAGGTCGCCGACCTTGAAGTTCTCCACGACGACGTCGGAGATCGCCGCGAGGCGGCGCACGATGTCCTGGCCTTCGGGCTTGGCGAGATCGAGCGTGATCGACTTCTTGTTGCGATTGGTGCCCAGCAGGATCGGCGACTCGCGGGTGTCGCGGCCTTGCATGTCCTTCAGGAACGGTGGACCCATCTTGCGCGAATCGTCGCCCGCGCCGGCGCGTTCGACCTTGATGACCTCGGCACCCATATCGCCCAGCATCTGCGCCGCCAGCGGACCGGCAAGCACGCGCGACAGGTCGAGCACGCGAATGCCGGACAGCGGCAGCTTGTTGTCGTCAGTGCTCATTCGCGGCCCTTCAGTCCGGTGTCGGCGATCACCTTGCCCCACTTCTGCTGCTCGCGGTGCAGAAACGCCGCGTAGGCGGGCGGCGCCAGCGCCATCGGCGTGAAACCGAGCTCCTCGAGCTTGTCGCGAACAGCCGGATTCCCGAGCGCCGCTGCAAACGCCGCGTACAGTTTTTCCACAATGGGCGCGGGCGTGCCGCCCGCGACGTTGATGCCGACGAAGGTGCCGGCGGAATAGCCGGGATAGCCCTGTTCCGCGATGGTGGGAACTTGCGGCAACGCCTTCGAGCGAGCCTGCGACCAGACCGCCAGCGCGCGCACCTTGCCCGCCTTGATGAGCGGCTGAGCTGCCTGCACCGACAGCAGGCCGATGTCGATCTGCCCCGCCAGCACGTCGGCGATGACGTTGCTTTCGCCCTTGTACGGCACCTGCAGAAAGCGCGTGCCCGATGCGCGCTGGAACAACTCCATGCCAAGGTGCGCCGGGCCCCCGCTGCCGGTGGAGCCGTAGCTGATCTTTCCCGGTTGCGCCTTGGCAGCGGCCACCAGTCTTGCAAGCGAGTCGCTCGCCGAGTTGATGGGGACGACCACGACGTAGTCGACCAGGTGGCTCAGCATCACCGGTGCCAGATCGCGCGCCGGCACGTATGAAAGCTTTGGGTCCAGCAGCGGCAGGATCACCATCGGCCCGCCGCCGCACAGGCACAAGGTGTAGCCGTCGGGAAGCGACTTGGCGACGAAGTTCGCCCCCAGCGCCCCTGCCGCGCCGGCCTTGTTCTCGACCACCACGACCTGACCGAGCGGCTTGCTCACCTCGCCGGCCAGCAGCCGCGCGACAACGTCGGTGGCGCCGCCCGGTGCGAACGGCACGACCATCGTGATCGGCTTCGCTGGAAATGCTTGCGCCCGAGCCGTCGGTGACCACGCGAACCACATCGCAAGGCATGCGACGCCCAAGGCGCGATGCGACGCAAACGACTTGCGGTTCGAGAGCATGTCGGTGGGTGTCCGTATCCGAAAGTGAGGCACGCGTCGACTCGTTGACAGTTCGTGTTGGAGCGTTAGAATACACGAACGATGTTCACATATTGGTTTTGACGTTCTATCGATAACCCCAACTCTTCGCTCATGCGCTTCGAATTTTCCGCCGACGATGAGGCCTTTCGCCAGGAGGTGCGCGCATTCTTCCGCGACCACCTTCCGCGCGATCTGGCGCGCCGCTTCCACATCGGCGCGCATCCGCCCGAGCGCGACGACGTGCGCAGCTTCCAGGCGCTCTTGCACTCGCGAGGTTGGGGTGCGCCGCATTGGCCCGAAGAATGGGGCGGCACGGGTTGGAGCCCGCTGCGCAAGCATCTCTTCATGGAGGAGCTGTACAACGCCGATGGGCTCGACTACGGCTGGCAAGGCCTGCACATGGTGGCGCCGGTGCTGATCGCCTTCGGCTCCGAGGAGCAGAAGCGGCGCTTCCTGCCGCCCATGATGCGCGGCGAGGAATTCTGGGCCCAAGGCTTCTCGGAGCCCGGTGCCGGCTCCGACCTCGCGAACCTGCGCACGCAGGCGGTGCTCGACGGCGATCATTGGCTTGTCAACGGGCAGAAGATCTGGACCAGCGACGCCGCCATGTCGGAGTGGGGGTTCTTCCTCGTGCGTACCGACGCCACGGTGAAGCCGCAGCGAGGCATTTCGTTCCTCTTGATCAAGCTCGACACGCCGGGCATCACGATCAGGCCGATCGTGTCGATCGAAGGCGGCACCGGCCTGAACGAGGTCTTCCTGGAGAACGTGCGCGTGCCGCGCGACGGCCTCGTCGGCGAGGCAGGCATGGGATGGACCTATGCCAAGTACCTCCTCGAGAAGGAGCGCACCGCGAGCGCCTTCCTCTACTTCAACAAGCGCGAGCTCGAGAAGGCGCGCGCGAGCGCGCAGCGCGAGACGGTCGACGGCGTGCCGCTGATCGCCACGCCGGGGTTTGCCGCCAGGCTCGCGCGTGTCGAGGTCGACGTGCTGGCGCTCGAGTACTCGGTGCTGCGCGTGCTGTCGAACGAGAAGAATCGTCAGAACCCGGACGCCGTGGTTTCGGCGCTCAAGCTGCGCGGTTCGGCGCTGCAGCAGCGCGTCACCGAACTGCAAGTCGACGCGTTGGGGCTGCGTTCGCTGCGCCAGTGGAGCCATGACGAAGGCGAGGTGCTCGATGCCGACGAGGCGATGCGCTGGCCGGCCCACGTGCCCGGCCGCACGGCGCAGGCGCTGATCGCGCGCGCTTCGACCATCTACGGCGGATCGCAGGAGATCCAGAAGAACATCATCGCCAAGCTGGCCTTCGGCCTCTAGGCGCGCGGAGACCCAAGCATGGATTTCAACCTGTCGGATGAACAGCAGATGCTGCGCGACGCGGCCAGCCGCTTCGTGCGCGAGCAATATGCCTTCGAGGCGCGGCGCCGCTGGGCCGCAGCGGCCGGCTGGTCGCCCGAGCGCTGGGCACAGTACGCCGACATGGGCTGGCTGGGCTTGAGCATCCCCGAGGAGTTCGGGGGGCTGGGCTGCGGCTTCATCGAAACCGCGATCGTTGCGGAGGAGCTCGGTCGCGGTCTGGCGCTGGAGCCCTTCATCGGCTGCGCGGTGCTCGCTGCGAGACTGATCGAAAGGGCCGATGCGCCGGCGTTTGCCGCGCGTCGTGGCGAGCTGCTCCAGGCCATCGCCGCGGGCACGCGGCGCGTGGCGCTGGCGCACAGCGAGGCCGCGAGCCGCTTCGAGCTTGATCGATCGAACGCCGTGGCGCGCGCCGAGGGCAGCGGCTTCGTGCTCGACGGCGTGAAGATGATGGCGCCGGCGGCAGAGGGGGCCGACCAGCTGATCGTGTCGGCGCGCCTGGAAGGCGAGGCGGATATTGCCCTGTTCCTTGTCCCGCGCGATGCGACCACGCTGCATTCGTACCCGCTGATCGACGGCACCCGCGCAGCCGATGTCGAGCTGCGATCGGTCTTCGTCGCCGCCGAGGCCCGCTTGTCGAGCCCGGGCTCGGGCCTGGCACTGCTCGAAGAAGGGCTGGACCGTGCGGCACTGGCCCAGGTGGCCGAGGCGCTGGGCTGCATGGAGGCGGTGCTCGAGATGACGAGCGACTACCTGAAGACGCGCCAGCAATTCGGCCAGGCCATCGGCAAGTTCCAGGCCTTGCAGCACCGAATGGCGGAGATGTTCGTCGAGGTTCAGGAAACGCGTTCGATCCTGTACCGCGGCATCGCGCATCTCGAGGGTGCGCCGGCCGCGCGCCGGCAGGCCGTGTCCGCGGCAAAGGTGATGCTCGGGTCGGCCGGCCGCTTCGTCGGTGCGCAGGGCATCCAGCTGCATGGCGGCATCGGCGTGACCGACGAGTACCCGATCGGTCACTACTACAAGCGCCTGCTCGTGCTCGAGAAGCTGTATGGCGACAGCGACTGGCATCTGGGCCGCTTCATCGAAGCCCGGAAGGAGGCCGCATGAACTTCGACAGCTACAGGAACATGGCGTTTCGGCGCGACGGCAAAGTGCTGCACGCGAGCTTCAATCGCCCCGATTTCCTCAACGCATTCGACCCGCAGCTGCACGACGAATTCGAGCGCTTCATCTTCGAGGTGCCGCGTGACGACGCCACTCACGTGATCGTGCTGAGCGGCGTCGGCAAGGCATTCAGCGCCGGCGGCGACGTCGAGCAGATGCAGCTGCTGATCGACCAGCCGCAGCGCATGTATCCGGAGGCCAATACCGCGAAGCGCCTGATCAACACCTTTCTCGACATTCCGCAGCCAGTGATCGCGAAGATCAACGGCGCGGCAATGGGCCTGGGCGCGACCTTGGCGCTGTTCGCCGACATCAGCTTTGCGGCCAACCACGCGAAGATCGCCGACCCGCACGTCAAGGTCGGTTTCGTCGCAGGCGACGGGGGCGCAGTGATCTGGCCCCAGCTGATCGGCTACTCACGAGCCAAGCAGTACCTGCTGACCGGCGACGCCATCACCGGAGAAGACGCGGCGAAGATCGGCCTGGTCAACTTTGCCTGCGCGGCCGAGGAACTCGACGCCGCGGTCGATGCCTTTGCGCAGCGCCTGGCGGCCGGTGCGCGCCGTGCGGTGCAGTGGACCAAGGCCACGGTCAATGTCGGCCTGAAGCAGATCGCTGCCTCGGTCATGGATGCCGGCATGGCCTACGAGACATTGTCGAACCACACGCGCGACCACGCCGAAGCCGTCGCTGCCTTTCGAGCCAAGCGCGCGCCGGACTTCAGCGGCAACTGATCTACACATGAAGGAGCAACGGATGGGTATCGTTCAAGACAAGGTCGTGGTCGTCACCGGCGCCGGCGCCGGTATCGGCCGCGACTTTGCCAAGGCCTTCGCGGCGCATGGCGCGAAGGTCGTCGTCAACGACCTGGCGCGCGACAAGGAAAGCGGCAAGCCGCTGGCCGATGCCGTCGTCGACGAGATCAAGGCCGCCGGGGGCCAGGCCGTCAGCGCCATCGAGAGCGTGGCCGAGTGGGACTCGGCGCACAAGATCGTGCAAGCCGCGCTCGACACCTTCGGCCGCATCGACTGCATCGTCAACAACGCCGGCATCGTGCGCGACCGCTTCATCTTCAACATGAGCAAGGAAGAGTGGCAGGCTGTGGTCGACGTGCACCTGAACGGCTCGTTCTTCATGACGCGCGCCGCGGCGCCGCACTTCAAGAGCCAGGAGAGCGGCAGCTACGTGCACATGACATCGACCTCCGGCTTGATCGGCAATCTCGGGCAGGGCAACTACTCGGCCGCGAAGATGGGTCTGGTCGGGCTCTCGAAATCGATCGCGCTCGACATGGCGAAGTTCAACGTGCGCTCCAACTGCATCGCGCCGTGGGCCTGGACCGCGATGACCGCGAGCATTCCGGCCGAGACGCCTGAGCAGAAGGCGCGGGTCGAGAAACTCAAGAAGATGGAAAGCGCGAAGATCGCGCCGCTGGCGGTGTATCTCGCGAGCGACCGCGCCGCGAAGGTATCGGGGCAGATCTTCGGCGTGCGCGCCAACGAGATCTACTTCTTCAGCCAGATCCGCATGATGCGCTCGATGCACCGCGGCGATGGGTGGACACCGCAGACGATCGCCGACGATGCGATGCCGGCCTTCGAAGCGAGCTTCTTCGACAACGTGCCGTCGATGAAGCTGACACCGTGGGATCCGGTATGAAGGCCGAGCGCCGGGCCGTTGCCGAGCCGGCCTTCGTCCCCTCCGGGGACCGGCCGATGTATCCGTCGGAGGAGGGGTTGTCATGAAAGTGCTCGTCGCAGTCAAGCGCGTGATCGACTACAACGTCAAGGCGCGGGTCAAGTCCGACGGCAGCGGGATCGATCTGGCCGGCGTCAAGATGTCGATGAACCCCTTCGACGAGATCGCGGTCGAGGAGGCCGTGCGATTGAAGGAGGCGGGTGTGGCGACGGAGGTCGTTGCCGTGAGCATCGGCGTGGCCGCCTGCCAGGAGACGCTGCGCACCGCGATGGCGCTCGGCGCCGACCGCGGCGTGTTGATCGAGACCGCTGCCGAACTCGAACCGCTGCACGTCGCCAAGTTGCTGCGCGTGCTGGTCGAGAAGGAGCAGCCGCAACTGGTGTTCCTCGGCAAGCAGGCGATCGACGACGATGCCGCCCAGACCGGTCAGATGCTGGCCGCGCTGCTGCGCTGGCCGCAGGCGACGTTCGCATCGAAGGTGTCGGTCGGAGGCGACGGCGTCGAGGTCACGCGCGAAGTCGATGGAGGTCTCGAGACCGTCGCGCTGACCTTGCCTGCCGTCGTGACCGCCGATCTGCGCCTGAACTCACCACGCTACGCGACCTTGCCGAACATCATGAAGGCGAAGAAGAAGCCGCTCGAGACGATGGCCGCCGATTTGCTCGGCGTGGATCTCGCGCCGCGCACGCGGCAGCTGTCGGTCAGCGAGCCCAAGGCCCGTGCCGGCGGCATCAAGGTGCCCGACGTGGCGACATTGCTGAGCAAACTGAAGACCGAAGCGAAGGTGATCTGACATGGCCATTCTTGTTGTAGCCGAACACGATCAGGTGTCCATCAAGGGCGCGACCCGTGCCGCGGTCACCGCCGCAGCCCGGATCGGCGGCGACGTGCATGTGCTGATGGCCGGACACGACTGCGCCCGCGCTGCCGCCGAAGCAGCAGGCGTCGAAGGCGTGTCCAAGGTGCTGGTCGCCGATGCGCCCATCTATGCCCATCCGCCGGCAGAGAGCATTGCGGATCTGGTGGTTGGACTGGCGCGCGAGTACAGCCACGTGCTCGCAGGCGCCACGGCGGTCGGCAAGAACTTCATGCCGCGCGTCGCGGCGCTGCTCGATGTGGCGCAGATCTCCGACGTCACCGCGGTCCTCGCGCCCGACACCTTCGCGCGGCCGATCTATGCCGGCAACGGCCTGGCGACGGTGCAGGCGCTTGACCCCATCAAGGTCGTGACCGTGCGTGGTGCGGCCTTCGAAGGCGCTGTCGATCGTGCCAAGGACGGCTCGAGCATCGCAGCGATCGAGCCCGTGCCGGCGGGTCGGGCGAGCGCGGGCTCGCGATTCGTCAGCCAGGAATTGACGCAGTCGGAACGCCCCGAACTGACGGCTTCACGAATCATCGTCTCGGGTGGGCGCGGCATGGGCAGCGCAGAGAACTTCCGGCTGCTCGACCAGCTCGCGGACAAACTTGGCGCGGCGGTCGGTGCCTCGCGGGCTGCAGTCGATGCCGGCTTTGCGCCGAACGACTACCAGGTCGGGCAGACCGGCAAGATCGTCGCGCCCGAGCTCTACATCGCGGTCGGCATCTCGGGTGCGATCCAGCATCTGGCCGGCATGAAGGACAGCAAGCTGATTGTCGCGATCAACAAGGATGCGGAAGCGCCGATCTTCGGCGTTGCCGACTATGGCCTGGTGGCCGACCTGTTCGAGGCCGTGCCGGAGCTGACTGCGGCGCTGTAGCCGTCGGTACCCCGTTGTCCGTTCAAATATTGAATATCGTGCGAAAACCGTCGGTTAGCATCGAGTTCGGTCCGGTAGACGCGGTGACGCGGCCGGCCACAAAAAAGAACGGAGCACTGCCTATGGTCACCCACAAGAAACGCGAATCGACCGAAGTGTCCCAGCCGGCTGCCGAGCGGGAAGTCACGGGCCCACGCTCGCTGGCGCGCTTGCTCGGCCTCTTCGACGTTCTGGCGCTGATGCCCAACGGCATGTCGCTCGCCGAACTCAACGTCACACTGGAAACGCCCAAGAGCAGCTTGCTCAACCTGCTGCGGCCCCTGGTGGCCGAGGGCTACCTGATCCACAGTTCCGGGGTCTACCGGCTCGGTCCGTCGATCTTCCGACTCGCCGCGAGCGTGATGTCGGCCTGGAACTTCCCGAAGATGATCCGGCCGTTCATGGAAGAGCTTGTCGAGCGCACCGGCGAGTCCGCGCTGCTCAGCGTGCTCAATCGCGAGTCCGAGGTGCTAACCTATGTCGAGATCATCGACAGCCCGCACCCGGTGCGCTACCAGATTCCCGTCGGCACGACGCGCCCGATCTACGCCAGCACGGCCGGCCGCTTGCTGCTGGCCTACACAGAGAAGTCCTGGCGCGACCAGTACGTGACCTCGGTGGCGTTCAAGGTCAAGACCGCGATTCCGATCACCCGCGCCTCGCTGACGCGCGAGCTGGAGAAGATCCGCTCCGACGGTGTGTCCAGTTCCATCGATGGCTATTCGATAGGCCTCGCGGCGATCGCGGCCCCGGTGTTCGACGGGGAAGGCAAGTGCATCGCCTCGCTCAATGTCGCCGGGCCCTCCGATCGTTTTCGCAAGGAGCTCGACACCTTGCGGGCCACCGTGAAAGACGTCGCTGCGAAAGCGTCCGGTGCGGTTGGTGGCGTCGAGTCGAAGCGCGCCGGCAAGACCGCCTGATTGTGCCCGCGGCCAGTCCCGCGGGCTGGCCTGAGTTGGCCGATCAAGCGTCGATCAGCCCGCCCGCGCGCGCCAGGCACCGCAGGTGGTGTTGCGTGTCGCCGAACAGTGTCTCGATGACCGTCAGGCGCCTGAAGTAGTGGCCGGCCTGGCATTCCTCGGTCATGCCGATGCCGCCGTGCAACTGGATCGCCTCCTGTCCGACGAGGCGCGCGCTCTTGCCGATCTGCACTTTGGCGGCCGAGATCGCGCGCGAGCGCTCTGCGGCATCGCTCTCGTCGCACATCATCGTCGCGTACAGAGCCATGCTGCGTGCCTGTTCGATCGCGACCAGCATGTCGACCGCGCGATGCTGGAGGGCCTGGAACGAGCCGATCGCGACACCGAACTGCTTGCGCATCTTCAGGTACTCGAGCGTGATTTCGTGAACGCGCTCCATGGCACCGAGGGCTTCGGCGCACAGAGCGGCGACGGCGCCGTCGACCACGCGCTCGATCACCGGCAGCGCGGCACCGGCTTGGCCGATCAGCGCGTCGGCGGGCAGATGCACCGCGTCGAACGTGATGTCGGCGGCACGGCTGTGGTCCTGCATCCGGTAGCCGCGGCGCGAGACTCCGCGGCAGCGCGCATCGACCAGGAACAGCGAGATGCCGTCGCGGTCGTCGGCTTCACCTTGCGTTCGGGCTGACACGATCAATTGATCCGCATGGTCGCCGGCGAGCACGAAGCGCTTCGCGCCATTGACGATCCAGCCCGTCCCGTCGCGGCGCGCCGTGGTCTCGACCCGGGCGAGATCGAAGCGGGCCGGCGCTTCGCTGTGCGCCAGCGCCATGATCAACTCGCCCGCCACGATCGACGGAATGTGCGCCGCGCGCTGCGCCGCCGATGCCGCATCGCGCAGCACGCCGCCGGCCAGCACCACCGTGGCGAGGAAGGGCTCGGGAGCCAGCACCCGGCCGAGCGCCTGCATCACGATCAGCGTGTCCACCGGGCCGGCGCCAAAGCCGCCGTCCGCCTCGGCGAACGGCAGGCCCAGCAGGCCGAGCTCGGCGTATTGCGACCAGAGCGAAGCGCTGTAGCCGGTGGCTTCGGCCAGATGCGCCTCGCGCTGCTCGAAGCTGCAGCGATCGGCGAGCAGTCGCGACACGCTGTCCTGCAGCATGAGCTGCTCTTCGGAAAGATCGAAGTTCATAGGCCGAGGACGGTCTTGGCAAGGATGTTGCGCTGGATCTCGTTGGAGCCGCCGACGATCGAGACATGGCGTGCCCAGAAATGGTTGGGCGCGATCGCCATCGCCCAGTCGTCGCCTTCGACCTGGTTGTGTCGACCGGCGACGAATTCGGGGTCGAACTCGAGCGCGCTGTAGCCGGCGACTTCCAGCAGCAGCTCGGCCGAAGCCTGCTGCAACTGCGAACCCGTCATCTTCAGGATCGACGACTTCGGGTCCGGCTTGCCATCCTGGCGGCGGCCGATCTCGGAGACGAGGCGCATCTGCGTGATCTCGAGTGCCTTCAGCGCGACCTCGAGCTCGGCCACGCGCTCGCGGAATCGCTCGTCCTCGATCAGGGGTCGGTTGTTGGCGATCACGCGTGCTGCCAGCTGCTTGGCGCGCTTCACCCGCATCTTGGACACCCCGACGCGCGCAATGCCGCTGCGCTCGTGGCCGAGCAGATACTTGGCGTAGTCCCAGCCCTTGTTCTCCTCGCCGATGCGGTTGGCCACGGGCACGCGCACCTTGTCGAGGAACATCTCGTTGGTCTCGTGGTGCCCGTCGATCGTGACGATGGGGCGGATCGTGATGCCGGCTGACTTCATGTCCATCAGCAGGTAGGTGATGCCCTGCTGCTTCTTCGCGCCCGGGTCGGTGCGCACGAGCACGAAGCACCAGTCGGCGTGGTGCGCGGTCGAGGTCCAGAGCTTCTGGCCATCGAGCACGTAGTCGTCGCCATCTCGCACGGCGGTCGTGCGCAGCGCGGCGAGGTCGGAGCCTGCGCCCGGCTCCGAGAAGCCCTGGCAGAACCAGTAGTCCATGCGCGCGATCCTGGGCAGGAAGTGGCGCTTTTGCGCGTCGCTGCCGAAGGCGATCAGGGTCGGGCCGATCATGTTCATGTTGAACGAGATCGGCTCCGGCGCGGGTGCCATGTGCAGCTCTTCCTTGAAGATGTACTGGCGCACCGGATCCCAGCCGGTGCCGCCCCACTCCGGTGTCCAGGATGGGGTGGCCCAGCCCTTGGCGTGCAGGATGCGCACCCAGCGCAGCATCTCTTCCTTCGAGATGCGCTGGCCCAGCTCGCACTTCGCACGGATGTCGGCCGGCAAGGCCTCCCTGAAGAAGGCGCGAACCTCATCGCGAAAGGCGAGTTCGTCGGCGGTGAATCGCAGGTCCATGAATGTTCAGCCTATCAAGCCGCGCTGGCGCAACTCGGCGATCTTGTCTGCGGCGAACCACATCGACAAGGTCCGATCGGGGTTGTCGGGCGTGACGGCTTGTGG
>Ga0207674_10004243_pt1 | contig 17297 bp, 13 predicted proteins | sample KBSCornC72_FD_184303 | JGI IMG/M metagenome (GOLD analysis project Ga0207674, IMG submission 184303) | Corn rhizosphere microbial communities from Kellogg Biological Station, Michigan, USA - KBS Corn C7-2 (SPAdes) (version 2) | ecosystem: Host-associated > Plants > Roots > Rhizosphere > Soil ... | reverse complement strand
CGTCGTCGGCTCCGGCAGCGGCATGGCCGCGCTCGTGCTCGGCGCCACGATCGTCAACCGCTGGTTCGTCGCGCGACGCGGACTGGCGATGGGCATCCTGACGGCGAGCACGGCGACCGGACAGCTCATCTTCCTTCCGCTGCTCGCGTCGGTCATCGAGCGAGACGGCTGGCGATTCGGGATTCTCATCGTCGCCTCAGCCGCCGCGCTCATGATCCCGATCGTATTCGCACGCCTCCGCGAGCGCCCGGCCGATCTCGGCATCACGGCGTACGGTGGAACGGCCGGCGCCGCGCCGATGGCTGCAACGGCAAACCCCGCTCGCATCGCCATCGACGCGCGCGCCGACGGGCTTCGATCGCGCGACTTCTGGCTGCTCACTCTCACGTTCGTGATCTGCGGGGCGTCGACGAACGGCCTCGTTGGCACGCACCGCATCCCGGCCGCGCACGATCACGGCATTCCCGAGGTTCGCGCGGCGGGCCTACTCGCGATCATGGGCATCTTCGACCTCGCCGGCACCACCGCGTCGGGTTGGCTCTCGGATCGATGGGACAGCAGACGTCTGCTCGCGTGGTACTACGGGCTGCGCGGGATGTCACTGCTCTTCCTGCCGTTCGCCCTCGGCGGACCGGGTACCGCGCTCTGGGTGTTCGCGGTGTTCTACGGGCTCGACTGGATCGCCACCGTGCCGCCCACGGTGAAGCTGGCGACGGATGCATTCGGGTCGGCCCGTGCGCCGGTCATGTTCGGCTGGATCGCCGCCGGGCATCAGGTGGGCGCCGCGCTCACCGCGCTCACCGCCGGCTGGGTGCGCACGACGTTAGGTGACTATCAGGTGGCGTTCTGGGCCTCCGGCGGCCTGTGCCTCGTCGCCGCGCTGCTGGCTCTCCAGATCCGGAGGCCAGCGGCCGCCCGCGCGACGGCGTTAGGCACGCCGGTTCCTGCGCTCGACTGAGAAGAAGAGCCACCGAGGACACAGAGGGCACGGAGCACGCTCCGAGCAGTTCTCCGTGACCTCTGTGTCCGCTGTGGTGGAAAAAGCTCTTGGTGGCCTAACGCCCCCGATCCTGCAGCGCGTAGGCGAGCGAATCCACGCAATGCGCGGCCAGCTCGCTCGAGTCGTACGCGTACCCGGCGACGTCGTCGCTCTTCCACTGCCAGTCCTCGACCCGGGTGGCGTCGGCGCGAAGCACCGTCTCGCGAAGCGGAATCGGACTCGGACCAACACTGGCTGCAACGCCACGCGCCATCTGCCCTTCCCACTCGATGATCATGAGCCGCCCGGTCCCTACCGTGTCGGGTCGCGTACGAACCCACGACAACGTTAGCGCCACCGGCCCGAGCTGCACCGTGCACCGCCCCGGCACGCGATGTACCTCGAGCGGCACCTCGGTGTCATCCCGATTCACGGCCGCCGCGCGCTTCGCGACCTCCGACGCCAGTCGGTCGAACTCGCGCCCGAGGTGCGTGATCGCGCGATGCGACGCCAGGAAGCTGTCGCGCTGCTGCGTGGACCGATCGTCGCCGGCAAGCGGGACCGATACGACGTCGTCCGTTGCCCGACGCGTTGCTCCTCCCAGGCCCGCCACCCCGTCGACGATCCAGTCGGCACACTGGCCGACGTCGCCCAACGTTCTCGCCGGCGCCTTCCGGAGCCACGCGGGCACCTCGGTGCGATCGAGCAGCACCACACGCACCGACTCGGGACCGCTCGTCGTTAGGCGTCGCTTGATGGCCGTCGCGTCCGCTTTCGTGGTCGGGTCCTTGCCCCACAGATGCTGGTACAGGACGACAACCAGGCGGGCGGACTTGCCAAAGACAGACGCGCGAGGCGCGTCGAGCAGCTCGGCGGCGGTGCTGGTCCACACGGGACGCTGCGGCGGGATGCTCGGCAGCCGAAGCGTCAACTGCCGCTCGAGCTCACGGAGCACGCGGGCGTCGTAGTCGGCCGAAGACACGGCGACGTCGAACGCGAAACCGGAGGGCTTGCTGATCACCGGTCGATTACCCCTTGCAGAAGGTGAAGCGACCGCGAGCGAGGTCGTGTTGCGAGACCCGCAGGCTCACGCGGTCACCATCGAGATCACGAACGTCGAACCGACACCCTACCTGCTCGGGCGACTCGGCCGCCCACGACGCCGCGCGGCGGCCATCTTGAGCTGTCGTGCCTCGCTTGGCTTCACGTAATGGCGCTTCCGGCGGAGATCCTTCAGAATCCCGGCCTTGAGCACCTTCTTCTTGAATGTCTTGAGCGCCCAGTCCAGGCGATCGCTTTCTTCCAGCGTAACCTCGATCATTGCAGCTCCGAGGTGAAATGACACCGCGCCCGATGTGAACGCGGGTGCTACCGGTCCCTGGCAAGCGAACGGCCGGCCCGGGCGCGGAAACCCGGGCCGGCCTGCCACGAGCCTCGTCAAAGACAAAGGGGCCCCGCGAGAGCGACGCCCCTCTAGTCGACGGAGTTGTGCGCTTTTGCGCGTGTTACCGCTCGGGAAACGTACCCGGCAGCACCAGTGTCGTCAACGCGACACACGCCAGTCACCGCTATTCAGGGATTGACGAGTAGAATGCTCGACACGCCACGTACCGGAGACGCCGAACAGGTAGAGTTCCGTCAGCTGGACGCGACCCGGTGGTCTCTGCAGGCGATCCAACGCCTGAGCGTCCCGCGGGGCGACGTGTTCCACTTTTTCGCCGACGCCGGGAACCTCGCGCGTATCACGCCCCCGGAGCTGGGATTTCATATCCTGACACCGCAGCCCATCGCGATGCGTGCCGGGGCGTTGATCGACTATCGGATTCGACTGTGGGGAATCGCGATGTCGTGGCGGACGGAGATAACCACCTGGAATCCGCCGATCGAGTTCGTCGACACGCAGTTGCGCGGGCCGTACGCCGAGTGGGTGCATCGGCACCGCTTTATCGCTGTGACCGAAGACTCCACGCTCGTGGAGGATTACGTCCAATTTCGGCTGCCGATGAGGCAGTTCGGCGCGATTGCTTCCCCGATCGTTAGGCGCCAGCTGCGCCGGATCTTCGATTACCGCCGCAGCGCGATCGCGCGGCTGAAGATCGGGAATCGGGAATAGGAAATCGGGAATCGAAACCCTCGGGATGCCTCGCGTGGAGCGAGCGCCATCCCGAGGGCTCTGCGATCCCCGATTCCCGATCCTTACGGTTCGACCGCCTGCGCAATCAGCGTAGGCAACGCACCCGGCTGCGCCCCGGGCGTCACCGATTTGAGCTCGAGCGTCAAGGTGAACTTCGAGAACTTCGCCTTTACCTGCACCGGGTATCGGTTCGCGTCGTCAGTGAACCACACCTGCGCCTGACCGTCGTCCGAGAAGATTCCACTCGTGCGGATCGTCGGCCGAACGACCGTCGTCGCGTACGTGCCGGCAGCCACCTTGACCGTCTCCTGACGCAGCCCAGTCAACACCACCGGATTCTTGTCGGGGCGGAAGTAGCGGTCGTCGCGCCGCGTTTCACCAACCTGAATGCCCGCCGTACGGACGGCGTAAATGAATGATCCGTCGTCGAGCGGATTCGCCACGCTCGCCCGCACCGAATCGCCTTCCTTTTGGTACTCGGCCCGTTCCGGGTAGATCTCGTACACAGTCGTCCGCTTGTAGTGACCCTCCGAGATCTGCTGGCGATGACGCAGCGACGCGAGCGTCTCGACGTCGATCCAGCTCTCGTAGCGATCATGCACTCGGAAGAACGGGATGCCACCGTCCACCGAGAACACCACGTGATAGGCCGGCCGCCCCCGAATGATCTCGATACCGTCCACGCGCATGCGCGCCGTACCCGCACTGATGCCGCCGAGGCTCGCCTTGTACGTCAGTTCCTCGCCGACGGCATAGGGCACCACCGCGGCGTTGACTGCGGCGGCGGCCGAACGCACCGCCTGCACATCGATCGACTGCGCGACGACCGGTGTCGCCGAAACCATCAGCATGCCTAACGCGGCAACGGTACCTGCCACGAGTCCCATGCGTCGTTCTTTCGTGCTGCGCATTGTCTCACGCCTCCCGTTTCTCAGACCGGCCCCGAGAAGGCCTCCAGCGCGTACGCCGTCCAGAGCCGACCGGATTGCCGTACGCTTCGTCCGAGAATCATGCATGACAGTGAGGTTCATATCTGAAGAATTCATCCAACAAAAAAAGATTCCCTACCTCAACGAGCTCAACACCTTCGCCAGAGCCAACCGCTCGGTCGGACCGAGCGACTCGGCAAACGCTGTCTCGACTTCCGCAACCACCCTGGCGCCAGCCTGGGCCTTTTCCTTCCCGAGCTCGGTGAGCTCGGCTCGCTTGCTCCGCCGGTCCGCAGGGTCGTCCACACGTCGAACCAGCCCGTCGGACTCGAGGCGATCCACCAACGTGGTCACGTTCGAGGCGACACACTGCTGTTCCTCGGCGAGCAGACGCAGCGGCACCGGTTCGTTGGACTTCGCGATCTGCGACAGCACCTTGTATTTCGCCGCCGATAACCCGACGGACTTCAATGCTTCCTCGAGCCGGGCAAACTGCGCCCTGCCTGCGTCGAGCAGCATGAAGAAGATCGGGTCCCTACGCTCGGTTTCTTTCACATGTGTACTTTACACCTCGCGTCCGTCCGACGCAAGCCCTGATCTCTCATTCACGATCAACCGGAACACATCCGGGCGGGCGTAATGCCCCGCGACGTCCAGGTCGAACTTGCCGCGGACCGTATCGCCGAGATCGACATCGGCGGTCAGGATCGCCTCCCCATCGTACACGGGGCCCGCGATGATCTCGCCAAGCGGGTTTACGATGCAGCTTCCACCGCGCGTCACGACGGCGTCCGCGGAATTCGGTACGTCGCCCGGATAGTCGGGCGGATAGTCACGGCGTCGCGCGAACTGGTTGCAGCTCAGAACGAAACACCGCCCTTCGAGCGCGATGTGTCGCATGCTGGCGAGCCAGCCCTCGCGGCTGTCGGCCGTGGGAGCGAGGTAGAGTTGCACACCCTTCGCGTACAACGAGGTGCGGTAGAGCGGCATGTAGTTCTCCCAGCAGATCGCCGCGCCGATCTTGCCGATCGCGGTATCGAATACGGGCATCGTACTTCCGTCGCCCTGACCCCAGATCAGCCGTTCGCTCGCCGTCGGAACGAGCTTTCGGTGCTTCCCGAGGAACTCGCCGTCGGGCGCGAAGAACAGGACGGAGCAGTAGAGGGTTCCTCCGTCACGCTCGATGACACCGATGACGAGATAGACCTCAGCATCGCGAGCGATCGCAGCGATCTCGTCGCACGCTTCGCCGGGCACGTCGATGCTCGACTCCCAATACCGTCGATACCAGTCGCGACCCTCGGGAGTTCGCTCGCCGACCACGGCACCGAACGTCATGCCGCGCGGGTAGGCGCTCACGAACGCCTCGGGGAAGACAGCCAGCTTCGCACCACGTGTGCTGGCCTCGAGCGTGAGCGTACGAACCTTGGCCACTGTGCAGGCGCGATCGAACGCGACCGGCGCGGCCTGCACGACCGCGACCCGCCCTTTGAATGGTGAGGGCACCTGTGTCTCGGATGAGGAGGTGGCGTGCAGGATGGCCGGGCGACGCTACTGGTGCCAGACCAGGTTCCGGATTTTCGCTTGCGATAACATCTGTTTGCCATAGCTTGGTGGTCCCGAACAAATACCGAAACTCGGTACTCGAACTACTCGAAAGACGGAGGGACCATGTCGAGCTCGAAGCTGCCGGCCGGCTATCACACGGTTACGCCCGCCATCGTTGTACGCGACGCGAATGCCGCGATCGATTTCTATCACCGCGCGTTCGGCGCTAGCGAGGTGAGTCGCATGGCCGGCCCTGACGGAAAGATCATGCACGCGGAGATCCGCATCGGTGACTCGCTGATCATGCTGGGCGAGGAGAACGAGCAGTGGGGTACGAAGTCGCCGCTCCTCACGAATGGGAATCCGGGGTCGCTCCACATCTATGTCGATGATGCCGACGCCTCGTTCGATCGTGCGCTCAAGGCCGGCGCCACTGTGAAGTATCCCCTCGAGGATGCCTTCTGGGGTGACCGCTACGGGAAGGTTGCGGACCCGTTCGGCCACGAGTGGGGCATCGCGACGCGCGTGAAGGATCTCACGGATGCCGAGATGAAGCGCGCCGCGGACGAGTGGATGGCAAAGGCCGCGGCGCATGCGTAGGCGTTAGGCAGCATCGGGACTCGGGACTCGGGACCCGGCTACCCTGCCTCTCTGCTCCGGGAGGCCGTCCTCTCGGCGCTAATAGGCTCCCGGCCGAGTCCCGAGTCCCGAGTTACGCCGATCGCAACGCCACCATCGGATCGGTTCTCGACGCCCGAAGAGCCGGCAGGAACCCCGCGAGCGCGGACACGGCAACCATGATCATCGCCGTGGCACCGAAAGACAGCACATCCGCGGGGCCAACACCGTAGAGCAACGAGCGAATCAGATGCGCGGCGCCGAGTGACACGACGGCGCCGATGACCACGCCCGCGCCCGCGAGCAAGAGCGTTCGCGTCACCACGCGCTGCCTAACGCTGCCGGCGGACTCGCCCAGGGCCATGCGAATGCCGATCTCCCGACTGCGCTGACTGACCGAGTACGACAGCACCGCGTAGATCCCGAGCGCCGCGAGGAGCAGCGCCGTGCCGGCGAACGCGCCGAGCACCGTGAGAATGAACCGTCGGGGCGAGACCGCCCGTTCCACGACCGAGCCAAGCGTCTGGTAGTCGGCCACCGGCAGCAGTGGATCCACCGCACGCAGCGCCGCCTGTACTCGCGAAGCCAACGCCGTTGCCGGGACACGCGATCGAACCACCATCGCCAGCGTGCCGAAATCGGGGACCTGCGTGTACGCGAGGTACACCTCGAGCCCGGATTCCTTCTCGAGCGCCTGATGCCTGACGTCGGACACGAGACCGACAACTCGAAATTCACGGTCGCCAAACAACAACACCACCTGACCCAGCGCGTCTTTGCCAGGGAAGAGCTTCGCAGCAGCAGTCTGGTTGAGAATCGCCACCAGTTCCGAACCGTCCCGGTCATTCGGCGTGAACTGGCGACCGGCAATCAGCGGCACCCTCATCGCGCGCAGGTAGTCCGCATCGACCAGACGGGGAAAGAAGGTCGGTACCTCCCCCTTGTCGTAGACGACGCCCTTCGCCTGGATACCCCAACTGCGATTCCGACCGAGGGGTGGCGTGTCCGTCAGGCCAACGGCGTCCACGCCCGGCACATCGCGCACGCGATTCACCAGGTTCTCGAAGTACGCGATCCGCGCGGTGTCGTTCGGGAAGGAGCGCCCCGCGTCCAGCTGCCACATCATCGCGCCCTCCGGCCGGAACCCGAGGTTCACGTCGAGCAATCCGACGAAGCTGCGCAGCAACAGTGTGCCGCCCACGACTAACACGAACGCGAGCGCCACTTCACCCACGACGAGCGTCTCACGCACCGCGCTGCTCCGACGGCCACCGCTGGACCCGCGGCTCGCGTCGTTCAGGGTTACCCATTCCCTGCCCTGTGACAGCTGCAGGGCTGGCGCAATTCCGACCACCAGCCCCGTCACCAGCGTGGCGACGAGCGTGAAACCTAACGCTGACGCGTCGACCGACACGGCGCGCAGCATCGGGATGCTCACGGCGGTCGTGCCGGATACCCATTTCGTGATCCAGAACGCCAGCCCTACCCCGAGCGTGCCTCCAGCCGTCGCCAGAATGAGGCTCTCCGTCAAGAGCTGGACGACGAGGCGGCGGCGCGTTGCACCGAGGGCGCTGCGAACGCTCATCTCCTTGGCGCGCCGTTGCGCCCGGACGAGCAGCAGATTCGAAAGGTTGCCGCACGCCACGGCGAGAACGAGTGCGGCAGCCACGGCGAGCACGACGAACGGAGCGCGGAACGATCCCGCGAGGTGATCGCGCAATCCGCTGACGGTCGCGCGCAATCCCCAGCGCCGCGGGTCCGCCGCCGCGAGCTGCTTGTTGACACGATCGAGATCCGCCTGCGCGCTCGCCACGGTCACGCCGGGCTTGAGCCGCCCGATCATTGACAGCGTATTACCCTGGCGGTCGGTCTCCGCACTCACCGGGAACGTCGTCAGGAAGTCGACGCGCGACGACGGCGCGAACGTCGATGCGAAGTCGAACCACCGTGGCAGGACGCCGACCACCTCGGTCGGTTCGCCATTCAGCGTGATCGGCCGCCCCACGATTGCGGGATCCGCACCGAATCGCCGAGTCCAGAATCCGTGGGTGAGGATTGCCGCGTGGCGACCGTTGAAGACGCTTTCCTCGTCTGTGAAATTCCGCCCCAACAGGAGCGGCACGCCAAGCACGGGGAGGAAGTTCTGAACGACCCCGACGCCGACGAGGCGCTCTGGAGGCCCATCGCTCACGAGGTTGTAGCTGTCGTAGTCGAAGAACGCGTCGAAACCAGTGATCGCCTCGAACGAACGATTGTAGATGCGATAATCCCGCAAGTTGAACGCGCGTGACGTGACGGACGACAGTCCCCCGCTGGGTTCTCCCGCGATCCAGCCGAGTCGTTCCTGATGGGCGAATGGCAGCGGCCGCAGCATGAGAGGACTCATCACGCTGAACACCGCCGTCACCGCAGCGACGCCGATGGCCATGATCGCCACCGCGAACGCGGCGAAGGCGGGTTCCCGGCGGATACGCCGCAGCGCGTATCGAATGTCGTCGCGCGATGTGCTCATGCGATTCGTTTCGTGTCTGGAGGCCGTGGAGCGAGCCAACGAGGTACGGGCTTGGACAGCCTTCGAGGACGAAAAGTTGGTGGCGAGCCTTGCGCCGACTCGAATCGTTGCCACGATTCCCCGACCCCTTCGCCAGCTCAGCCATGCGAACCCATGTGCTTCCGCGCATCATCGCGATCCTCGCAGTCCTCGTCGCCATAACGCCGCAGCTCGCGAGTAGTCAGACCTCGCAGAATACGCGCGTCAAGGCACTCGTCGGCGGAACGCTCATCGACGGATACGGCGGAGCACCGCTCAGAAACAGCGTGATCATTCTCGACGGCGAGCGTATTCGTACCGTCGGGCAGGTGGGGACGCTCGCCGTTCCCGCGGGCGCCGAGGTCATCTCGACCGAGGGAATGAGCGTGCTGCCCGGGCTGTGGGACATGCACGTCCACCTCATGATCAACGGTCACGGCGACTACGCGCATTGGGACAAGACCTACCCGCCACTCCAGGAGTCGGTGATCATGCCGTCGTCGGCGAAGCAGCTGCTGCTCGCCGGCGTGACGAGCGCGCGCGACCTTGGCGGCCCGTTAGGCGCGAGCATCGCGGTACGCGACGCGATCAATGTGGGCAAGATTCCGGGCCCCACGCTCTACGTGTCGGGGCCATTCATCCAGCACGAAGCGTATCCGGGCACCGAGTACTTCCGGTGGGGCGTGAAAGGTGAGGCGGACGCGCGCGAGAAAGTGCGGCGCCTGGCCAAAGCCGGCGTGAACGTCATCAAGATGATCGACCAGGATCAGATGACGATGGAGGAAGTGCGGGCGGTCGTTGACGAAGCGCACAAGGCGAACCTCATGGTCGTCGCGCACGCGCATCGTCCCGAAGAGATTCGTCGAGGTCTCGCAGCCGGAGTCGACGACTTCGAGCACACGGGGCTCGCGACAGCGCCGGAGTATCCTGACGACATCATGTCGGCGCTCCGCGAGCGAACAGCGCGTGGTGCGGCAGGCCCATTCTTCTGGACGCCGACGATCGACGTGCTGTTCAACTACGAATATCTGCGCGACAACCCGGAGCGTGTGGATGATCCGGCGTGGCACGTCGGGCTGCCGGATTCCATTGTCGCCGACATCAAGCAGTCGTTGGCGCATCCCGACCAGCTCGCGTACTTCTCGATGGTCCCGAGCCGCCGGCCCACGCTCGTGCGAAAGTTCAGGCAGTTGCAGGCGTCAGGCGTGGTGCTGCTGATCGGCACGGACTCGGGCGTTCCGATGAACTTCCACTGCTGCTCGACCTGGAACGAGCTGGCGACGTGGGTCAACCTTCTTGGCGTAGACCCGATGGTCGCGATCCGCGCCGCGACGTACTGGCCGGCAGTGGCAATGAAGGTCGATCGCGATGTTGGCACCGTGAGCGCGGGCAAGTACGCGGACATCATAGCGGTGCGCGGAGACGTGCTCCGCTACATCGACCTGTTACAGCGCGTGGATGTCGTGGTGAAGCACGGGGTACGGTACAAGTGAAGAAGACTGATGACCGAAAACCAACCACCCAGTACTCATCACCCATAACTCGTCATGCATCACGAGATGTCATGGCGAGTCATCGGTTCTGGGTCGTGGGTCCTTGGTGATCGGTCATCAGTGTCCCGCCAGCACGCGCACGGCAGAGCGATCGCCCGGTCACCTAACGATGTTGACCACCGTCGAGCCCACGCGATCGCGAAGTGACGCCGAGTACTCGCTTTGAACGCGTCGCTTCACGCTGTCGGGCTCGAGCCGAACGCCGGCCGCGGTGAGCGCGTCGCCGAGCGCGCGGAGCTGCGTCGTGTCGCGCAGCAGGAACACACGCATGTGGGTCCACGGCACGGTCGTATCCGAGGCCTGATACGTCGTGACCGATATGAACGCCCCGGACCGTCGCGCCTCGGCGTCGATCGGCTCGGCGCGCTCGCGAATGTATCGCGTGTACTCGTCGGCCTTTCCGGGCTTCGCGCGCCAGAAGTAGATCTGCGCGATCGTGGCGCCCGATGCGTCGCCCGTCGCAGGCAAGGCGGCCGTGCCATGGCTCGAACCGCCGCTCGCGCAACCGGGTACCACCACCGCCATTGTCAGCGCGACCACGCGCGAACGAATCATCGACTCCTCCAAATCGTCTTCGGGAGGCGCAAGGATACCGTCAGACCGAACGGGCCGCGAGCCCGGCCGCTACCAACTACAGTAGAATTCGAAATGCGATCGGGAGCATTCTCATGAAGACGCGGGCGAAGATCCTAGTTGGCGCAGGAACGGTGATCGTCGTCCTGCTCATTGCACTGGCGACGCTGCCATTTCTGTTCAGTGACCGCATCGTCGCTCGAGTGAAGACCGCGGTCAACTCGGCACTCGAGGCGCGCGTGGACTGGCGCGACGCCGGTCTCTCGCTGTTTGGGGATTTTCCGAACCTCACGCTCAGGCTCGATGACCTGAACATCGCCGGCAAGCGGCTCTTTGCCGGCGACACGCTGGCCAGGATCCACCGGCTCGACGTCGTGCTCGACCTCGGGAGCGTGTGGCGCAACTATCGCGGAGGCGACGCGATCGTCGTTCGCTCCATCGAGCTCGAGCGGCCCGTGATCGCGCTCAGGGTCCTCGACGACGGCAGCGCGAACTGGGACATCACGAAGAAGACGCCCGCCACCTCGCAGCAGCCGTCGAGCCCCTTCAAGGTGAGCCTGCGGAAACTCGATATCCGCGATGCGACGATCTCGCTCGACGACCGGAAATCGCGGCTTTTCGCATCGCTGGTGGGATACCGGCAATCGCTCAGTGGCGACTTCGCGACGGACCTCTTCACGATCTCGACGCAGGCGCACGGCGACTCCGTGACGGTGGAGTTCGCGGGCATCCCGTATCTCAATCACGTCGCGCTGGACCTCGCCGTCGATGTGAACGCCGACATGCGGAACAAGAGCAGTCAGAAGTTCACGCTCGCGAAGAACGAGATCCGGTTGAACGACCTGCGACTCGCGCTCACCGGATCCGCCACGACCCGCGGCGACAACGTCGCGCTCGACCTCGCGTTCAACACGCCGCGTACGGACTTCCGGCACATCCTGTCGCTCGTGCCGGCGATCTACATGCGCGACTTCCAGAAGCTGAAGACGACCGGGGTGCTGACGCTCTCCGGTCAGGTGAAGGGAGACTACGGACCGAAGGCGTTCCCATCGTTCGCAATCAACGCGACCGTGGCGAACGGCGCATTCCAGTACCCGGACCTTCCCCTGCCCGCTCGCGACATCGCGCTCGACCTCCTGGTTCGGAACCCCGGCGGCGATGTGGACAGCACGATGGTTCGACTCGACCGGTTTCACGCCGCGATCGGAGGCCAGCCCATCGACGGCGCGCTCGTCCTGCGGACGCCGATCTCGGATCCCGACGTGGACCTCCGCCTAACGGGCAAGCTCGACCTCGGCGATCTGCGCAAGACCGTGAAGCTCGCCAGCGTGAAGGAGCTCACGGGCAAGATCGACGCGGACGTCGCCGTGCGCACGCGCATGTCCTACGTGGACAAGAAGCAGTACGATCAGATCGCGGCGCGCGGCAACCTCGGGGTGCGTGATCTCACGCTGAAGAGCGCTGATATCCCGCGCGATGTGGCCGTCCGGGAAGCCTCGTTGCAGATCTCGCCGCAGCGCGCAGACCTTCGCTCCCTCTCGGCCCAGATCGGCAGCAGCGACATGCAGCTCTCGGGCTCCGTCGAGAACCTCCTGCCGTTTGCGCTGCGCGGCGATCCGCTGCGCGGGAACGCGACGTTCGTCAGCCAGCGCTTCAACCTCGACGAATGGAAGTCGGACGATAGCCTCACGATCATTCAGGTTCCCGGGAACATCGACTTCGGCCTCCAGGCAACCATCGGCGAGCTGATTTACGGGAAGCTGAAGATGACGAACGCGCGCGGCGGCCTGCGCGTGAAGGACAAACGCGCCACGCTCGACAATTTCGCCATGAATATGTTAGGCGGTTCGATCGGCGTGAACGGGTTCTACGAGACCGTCGATTCCCTGAGGCCGACGTTCGACACGCAGGTGCAGCTCAAGAGCGTCGACATTCCGAGCGCGTTCGCCGCGCTCACCACGGTGCAGATGCTCGCGCCGGTCGCCAAGTTCGCGCGCGGTAATGTGTCGACCGACATACATCTCGCCGGCGCGCTCGGGAAGGACATGCTGCCGTTGTTCAACGTGCTCGACGGAAAGGGCACGCTCAGAACCTCCGATCTCGTGATCCAGGGCCTTCCACTGTTAGGCAAGATCGCGGACGCGGTGAAGCTCGAGCAGTTGAGGAATCCGACGCTGGACAGCCTGCGCGCGTCGATTCAGATCCAGGCCGGCCGGGTGCAGGTCAACCCGTTTACCGTGCGTGCCGGTCGATCCGCGCTGCAGGTCTCAGGCTCTCATGGCTTCGATCAGACGCTGCAGTACACGTTAGGCGTCCGCGTTGCGCGCGCCGACCTCGGTGCCGCTGCCAACCAGGCGATCGCCAGTCTGATCTCTCGCGCGGGCCGAACGGGGCTAAACCTGCAGGCGGCTGACACCGTCGCGCTCGCCATCAAGGTGGGCGGTACCGTGTCGAATCCGACGGTGCAGACCAACCTCGCGGACCTCGTCGCGTCAACGGGCCAAAGCGTCAAGGCAGCAGCGCAGCAGGCGGTTGCCGAGCGGGTCGACTCGCTCAAGCAGCAGGCGGATTCCGCAGCCGATGCGGCGCGAAAGAAAGCACAGGCGCAAGCCGAGCAGATGATCGCGCAGGCCGAGCAGCAGGCGGCGGCGATTCGGGCGGAAGCGCAGAAGCTCGCCGATACCGTTAGGCTCGAGGCCAATACCCGGGCGGATTCCCTGGTCGCGCGCACCACGAACCCGATCGCGAAAGCCGCCGCCCAAGCGGCGGCGAATCGGATGAAGAAGGAAGCCAGCGACCGGGCGGACGGGATGATCCGGGAGGCGGACAAGCGGGCCAACGATGTCGTCGCGGAGGCACGAAAGAAGGCCGCGCAGATCAGCCCCACCTGATGCCGGGGGCCTGCTGACGCTCCAGGTCTCACCCCCCGGATCCGGGGGGCAGATCCGGTAATCTGACCCCGACTCTCAGGGCTCGTCGCCGCTCGGGCCGTAGATCTGCGGCACCGTGGAGCCCATCGGGCGCAAGTACGTCGAGATCTGGCCGCGATGGTGGACGATGTCGAACAGGAAGCTCCAGGCCATACGCGACGACGGTCGCTTGCTCCCGAAGAACTCCATGTCGCCCTGCCAGTTTGTGGAGGACAGCGCGTTCCACCGAGCGGGCATCGCCGCGCTCTGCGACTGGTACGCGTCGAGCACCTCTTTCATCGTCGCCGGCAACGGCGGCGGCGCCCATTCGGCTTTCCCTTGCTCCAGCGCATCGATGATCATCTTCTCTTCACAAACGATCTGCCACGCGATCTCCTTCGCGGTGCGCGACCGAGGGTCCGGCTTGTAGTCGGACCCCTCGGGAATGCGTGCGAGCACCTTTCGCGTGGTCTCGGATTCTTTCACCCAGAAGGTCGTAAAAAGCGATTTCTCGTCCACGGCGTCTCCTGTCGGTCAGATGCCAATGATGGGTCGAAGCCTAGGCTTGACTCGGGCCGTTGAACATCCAGCGAATCCCGAACTTGTCAACGAGGATGCCGAAGTAGCCGCCCCAGAACATCGCCTGGAGCGGCATGTCGATCTGCCCACCCGCGCCCAGCGCCGCGAACAGCTTGTCGGTCTCGGCGCGGGAGTCCGGCTCGAGGTTGATCGTGACCGTATTCCCGGACGTCAGCGTGAAGCCCATCGACTTGGGTGCGTCCGTGCCCATCAGCACGTGCCCGCCGAGGATCGGCAGCTCGATGTGCATCACGAGCGTCTTGTCCGCCTCGGGCGTCGCGGGTTGCCCCGGCTGCGCCGGGATGTCGCCAAACCGCATGATCGGCCCGCTGAACTGTGTCCCGAACGCCGAGCGGTAAAAGTTGAACGCGTCCTCCGTGGAACGCTCGAAGTTGAGATACGTGCTGACGCGGGCCATGGCTGCCTCAGAGTAATGGTTGCAGGGTACTCACGAGTCTTCATACTCACGTCGAACGGGCGGGCGCCAGATCGACATCCCCTCACGCCCGCTCGCGACGGCGTTTGACCGGTCGCTACCAGGTTCGTTGCCGCGCGCGTCTCACGTGGCGTGCTCGCTGCGCAGACCGCGGCCGCACCCGCGCACTCGACCGAGCTCCGCGGGGTGAAGTTGCGCGTTAGGCGCGATAACCCGAAAGGCACCGCCGACATCGCACTATGCAGCGATCAGTTTGCCGCCGTCGTCCACGGCGCTCATTGGCTGGCTCGAGATCGCGCTGGCAATCGCGTCGCAGTCCGACCGGCTCCGCGCTGCTCGTGCTCGCCGCGGCGTGGAAGCTGTCGAGCGAGTCGCTGTGGGTGGTGTCGGGCGCCCGTCTGGGAGCTGGTCGAGCAGGCCGGAGCTACGCTGCGCCGCTGGTCCTAGCGGCGCTGATCCTGGTCGAAGAGTCGGCGAGGTCGGGGCGTCTGAGGACTGGTTTTCGGTCACCGTGACCGGGCCGCCGAGACCCTTCCCGGCCAGCCATGCTCGGGCAGACTCGGCAGCGCCGTGCCCGCTATTTCGGCGGTAGCCGGTTGCGTCACCCGGCCGCGCGACGTCCATCAATCGCGATGGACGCCTTGTGGACGTCCGTCCCCGCGCAGATGATTCGGCGCGCACCGCGAACGGCCGACTCGGGCTGGACTGCGACGCACCGCGAGACTCCCCGACATGATCGGTTCAACGATTTCCCACTACCGCATTCTCGACAAGCTCGGCGAAGGCGGGATGGGAATAGTCTATAAGGCGCAGGATACCCGACTCGAGCGCTTCGTCGCCCTCAAGTTCCTCCCTCAGCGACTGGCTGAGGAGCCCGGGGCAAAGCAGCGGTTCGTCAACGAGGCCAAGGCGGCGTGCGCCGTCAACCACCCGAACGTCGCCGTCGTCTACGACGTCGGTGAGACGGACGTCCACTCCTTCATCGCCATGGAGCTGGTGGAAGGAGAGACGCTCAAGTCGAAGCTCAGAGCCGGGCAGCTCTCCATTGGTCAGGTGCAGGCGCTCGGCATCCAGATCGCGCAGGGTCTGCACGCCGCCCATGCCAGGGGCATCGTCCACCGGGACATCAAGCCGGACAACATCCTGCTGACCCCGGATGGCAGCATCAAGATCATGGATTTCGGCATCGCGAAGCTCGGCAACAACTCGAGCCTTACCCAGACCGGCGCGACGCTCGGGACACTCGCCTACATGTCCCCGGAGCAGGTTCTCGGCGAGGACGTCGACCATCGCAGCGACCTCTGGTCGTTAGGCGTGGTGCTGTACGAGATGCTCGCCCGCGAGCTTCCGTTCCGACGGGACCGTGAAGCGGCGGTGCTGTACGAGATTCTCAACGCGGAGCCGGCTCCGATCGAGACGCAGCGATCCGACACGCCGCAGGCGCTGCGATCGGCGATCCAGCAGTTGCTGCAGAAGGATCCCACCAAACGGCCCGCCTCGGCCGGCGAGGTCGTGACGCTGCTCCAGAAAACCAGCACGCAGACACCGGCCGAGGTCCCCGCACGGTCGATCGCGGTGCTGTACTTCGAGAACATGAGCTCGGAGCGAGAAGGCGACTATTTCTGCGCCGGGATTACCGAGGACATCATCACCGACCTCTCCAAGGTGAGCGGGCTTCGTGTCGTGTCCCGCACCGACATGCTGCCGTTCCGAAACAAGGAGATCAACATCCGGCAGGTCGCCGATGCGCTGCGCGTCAACTACGTGCTGGAAGGTAGTGTCCGAAAGGCCGGGAATCGGATCCGGATCACGGCGCAGCTCATCAGCGCTCGCGACGGCTACCATCTCTGGGCGGACCGATTCGATGGCCTGACCGAGGACATCTTCGATTTTCAGAACGAGGTGTCACGCAAGATCGCAGATGCCCTCAAGATCTCGCTGACGGATTCTGAAAAGGAAACGCTGGCGAAAAAACCCACCGACGATCTGCGTGCCTATGACTTCTACCTGCGTGGACGCGACTACCTGAGTCGGCGGGGGAAGAAGAACACCGAAGCGGCCATTCGGATGTTCGAGAACGCAATCAAGATCGACACGGAGTTCGCTGCTGCGTATGCGGGCCTCGGCGAAGCCTGCGCGTACATGTACGAGTGGTACGACGGCGCCCTCACGTGGCTGGGGCGCGCGATCGAGATGAACCGGGAGGCGCTGGACCGTGAGCCGAACTCGATCGAAGCGCGGTTCGGCATTGCCATGGTCTATTACCACCAGGGCCGACTCGCCGAAGCAAAGCGCACCTTCCTGTCGGTGCTCGACACGGACCCGCAGCACGTGCTCGCCCGCCTTCGACTCGGCATGCTAGTCGAGCGAACTCCGGGCGCAGACCTGAAGGACGCGCTGACGCAATATCGGCGTGCAGCCGAGCTGCGACCGCACGATGACGACCCGTGGCGCTTCCTGGCCGGGCTGTACCGGAAGCTCGGTGACGAACGTGCGGCACAGGAAGCGG
>Ga0207674_10004241_pt1 | contig 17299 bp, 8 predicted proteins | sample KBSCornC72_FD_184303 | JGI IMG/M metagenome (GOLD analysis project Ga0207674, IMG submission 184303) | Corn rhizosphere microbial communities from Kellogg Biological Station, Michigan, USA - KBS Corn C7-2 (SPAdes) (version 2) | ecosystem: Host-associated > Plants > Roots > Rhizosphere > Soil ... | reverse complement strand
GCGAGGTATCGGGCGTGTAGACGATCCACTTCCCGTTGTCCTTGGGCAGCCGGAAGGCGCGGACGTTGGCTATCGGCGTGGTCTTGCCGTCGGCGAGGCTGACGATGACGAGCGTCTGGGTGCCGACGGTGTCGGTGGCCGGCGGGTTGCCGCCGGAGGCCTTGGCGGCCCGCCAGGTACGCTGGAGCGCTTCGATCTCGGCCTTGTTGGACTGGGCGATCGCGAAGGCGTAGCGGGAGTCGGCGGAGAAGGGTGAGGCGGGTCCGGCGGCGCCGAATCGTCCGCCGCCGCGAGGACCGCCGGTTGGCGGAGGTGTGGGCGGCCGGAGAGCGCCGGGGACGTTGTTGGGGCGTCCGATGTAGCCCACGGGGACGCGGTATTCCGTGGTGCCGGAGGTGGCGCGGACGACGAATTCGCCGTCGCCGACCTGGGGCTGGAGGGTGTAGGCGGCCCACTTGCCGTCGTTGGACAGCGTGGGGTTGTTGATGGAGCGCCAGCGGTCCCAGTCGGCCTGGGTGAGCGGCTTTTTCTGGGCGGACTGGGCGAGGAGCGGAAGGGGGAGCGCTACGAGGAGGAGCGCCGAGGCGGACAAGCGGGAAAGTCGCATCGGGGAGCCGTCTAAGGTGTGGGGCCTGGGAGCCTTAGGGATACGCACCAGGGACAGGGGGCGTTGGCGTGGGACGGCCTGACGTCGGTGTCCGAGCAAGGCTACGCGGTCGACTGCGATGCCTAACGCTGCGCCTGGCGATGCTGGCGAGCGACGGATTCGAGTGGCCGAGCGTGGCGCTTAGCTCAGTGACTCGGCGGCCTGGCTCACCGTCTAAACCCAAAGCTCCAACTGATGCGTGAGCATCCGCAAAAGGTCCCGCTTATTCCGGACAGGCCAATTCGGGTTAGACCGCGCCAATCGCCGCAGTAGGACTAGTCAGATCCCAGTCGGAGAACTCCCCGCGTGGGTTGCTCAGCAATCCTTGCGGCCGCGCTGTCTAAGGAACGCTGAAGCCGTCGAGCGACCTATTGATTGCTCGTTCCGCTCGCTTTTATTTGACTCGCTCGCAGCTTGGCTGGGGCGTTAGGCTGCAATCGCGTTCAACTGGATTCACGCCGCAGTTCACGAGGTGTCTACCACTCAATCCTTGAACCATGAACGTCAAACACCGCCCGATCACAGCGGCATGTGTAGCAACCCTGGCGGCGGGTTGCGCCACCGCCGGGATTCAGCACGCGTACGTCGCCCCCACGCAGCAGACCGTTTACACGGCCGTCGAAGAGACGCCCATGGCGTCCGGGCAGATCGTCTACGTTGAGAACCGGTCGTCCGTGCCCGTCACTGTGTACAGCGTCACGCTGCGCGACTGCGAGAACGTCAAGGGTGGCTGTAATGGTCCGCGACCGCTCAACCTAGTTATCCGACCGGCCGCGCGCGCCTCCCTTATCCGCGTTGAGCCGGCCAACTCGGCAAACGCATTCAGCTTTCATTACACGTTCGGGTGGCGCGCAGATTCCTCGACAACCGCTGCGCTTGGCGCGCTTGCCACCGGCGGCGACAGCACTTCCCAACAACGCCTCGACGCGATCAGGCGCGAAGAGGCTCACCGACGCGGCGCCGTGGGTGGGATCGACTTGGATCTCACCGCGAGCGAGATCGCGGGACTTGCCGACCGCGCCGAAAGGCTACGTGTGCTTCCGGACTCGGTCGTGCTTCCGCCCGGCCGACGTATGAGCCTCGACACAGTCCGCGTGCTTCTCATCGGACCGCAGGGCGAGACGCTCGGCCGGATTCGCGCGGTACAATGGCGGCTACCCGCGTCAGCGGCCGTCACGGTCGTCCGACCGGACACCGTCGTCGGCGTCGCGCCTGGACGCACGTCGCTTCAGTTAAAGCTCCCTGACGATATGCTGCCCACGAAGCCAACGCTGCACGCTCCGCTCGACGTGCCAATCATTGTTCGGCAGTAGCAGCACGTGGCGCGAAGGACTACTCGCTTCGCGGTTTGTTCGATTCGATCGTGGGTTAACGTCGGGCGTTAGGATTGCCGTAATCTTCGAGAGCGGCGTACCATTAGTCGAGGACCCGACTATCCGCTTCGCCGCGCGGGGCGTCGCTGTCTGTCGCCACCACGACCTTCCCGACGTTAGGCCCATGCGACAGCCAGGCGACCCCGTTTGCCCAACCTGCGGCGGGCGCGGGCATCCCACGGAACTCTCACCGCGGCTTCGCTACTTCGTCGTTTGCCAGTGTGATGGGCTGGGCTGGGTTCGGCATCGCTCGCACGCTCCTCGCTCGCGAGCACGATCGAGAGTTTCACGACGGGTTCTACTTGACGGACGCTGCGACCGCGGCGAGATACGACGAGCCTTCTCGGAGCGGCTCATGCGTTCGGCCACGAACCTTGGCATCACGCTTCTCGTTGTTTTCTCGTCGCGCGCGGCGTCCCAGGTTTCGATCACCCATGTCAGCGTCGTCGATGTCGAGCGTGGCACCGTGCAAACGGATCGCACAGTGGTCATCGAGGACGATCGCATCCGCGCGATAACGACGGGCGCGCCGGCCGGTGCTAGCGGGACTCGCACCATCGACGCACGCGGGGCCTACATGATCCCCGGACTCTGGGACATGCACGTGCACCTCGGCATGGCCGGACGGTCGGCGCTCGCGCTGCTCGTCGCGAATGGCGTCACGGGCGTCCGCGACATGGGCGGAAAGTTCGACCTCGTTCGCTCGTGGCGCGACAGCTCCAGGCAGGCGAGTCTCGAGCACGAGCTCCTCGGATTCGCGAACGACCGTTGGGTATTGTCGCTCGACGAGATGACTCCGGCCGATCGCGCGGCCCTGTACGCGCGCCTCGTTCGCAATCACACGGTGCTCGTACCGACGCTCATCGCGGGCGCAGGCTTCCGCCGCATGCCGGACAGTCTCGCCATCGCCAAGATCGACGGGACGAGCGCGCCCGCTGATCCGCGGCACCGCTACCTCGACCCGTTGCTCGCGCAACACTGGCGCAGGCAGATGGCGATGAAGAAAGCAGAAGGGCTGCAGCCGGATTGGGCAGCGCTGTACAAGCTTGCGGCCGCGCAGCTGGCCGGCGCCGACTCCGCGGGAGTCATGATTCTCGCCGGCACCGACCTCGGCACGCCGCTCACCTACCCCGGCTTCGCGGTGCACGATGAGCTGGATCTGCTGGTGCGCGATGGCGGTTCAGTCCGCGGCGCGCGTTGTGGGCCGCGACGCTCGGCCCCGCGCAATTCTTCCATCTGGAACGTGACGCCGGCAGCATCGCGCCGGGGAAGATCGCGGATCTCGTGCTGCTCGACGCGAACCCGCTCGCCGACATTCGGGCCGCCGGGCGGATTCGCGCCGCGTGATCCGGTCGGGCCGTTACCTGGATCGTGCGGCGCTCGACACACTGTTGGCCAGTGTGACGCGTTAGGCGTCTGGTGTCATCCCTCGAGCCGTCAGTCACTCCGGAGCACCTCCGCGGGGTGCAGCCTGGATGCCCGTTGCGCCGGAACGCAGGTCGCCGCCAGCAGCGCCAATGCCAGCACCACGATCGCAATCGCGCCGAGTCGCACGTCACTCGCATGCGCGCTCAGAAGTGATCGCAGCAGCGGTAGCGAACCGGCAACGCCTAACGCACCGACCACGGCGCCCGTGAGCGCCGGTTTCATTCCATCTCGCAGCACCGTCGTGAAGAGTCCCCGCGGCGTCGCGCCCAACGCGGATCGGATCGCCAGCTCGCGCGTGCGCTGCACCACGCTCTGCGACACGACGCCATACAGCCCAATCGCCGCGAGCAAGAGTGCGATCACGCCGAATGCGGCAACCCAGGCGCTGGCCGTTCGCTGAGGACGAAGCTCGCTCTGCAGTCGGTCCATCAACGTCCGTCCGCCGAGGACTCCGACCGACGGATCGACGCTCGCCACGAGTCGGCGCAGCGCGTCGTGCGGGACCGGAGTACTCGCACGGCCGCGCACGATCAGCGCCGGTCTCGATCCGGGGCGTTGCGCGTACGGCAGGTACATCGACATCGGCCGGTTGTCCGAGAGCGTCACGTCACGCGTGTCCGCTACCATGCCCACGACCTGCAGCGGTGGACGAGCCGGGCCCTCGACCGCGGGCCACGCGATCCACTCCCCGATCGGATCGCGGCCGGGCCACAGCGCCTCGGCGACGGTGCGATTCACGATCGCCACCGGTTGCGCGCGCTCATCGTCGCTGGCTCGGAATGCCCGCCCGCGGAGCACCGAGATGCGCATGACGTCGAAGAACGACTGCGAGATCTCGACCACGCTCACCCGAATTCCGAGCTCTACCTCGCGCCCAATGAGTGCGCTGGGCGCCGGCTCTTCGCCACGCCGGAAAATCGTCGTGCGTGAGCCCCACTGGAACGGCGGAATCGAGCTCCCGAATGCAGCGCCCTCGACCTCGGGAGCGGCCGAAGCGCGAGCGAGGAGCGCGCGCTGAAACGTTAGGCGCCTTGCTGGGTCGTTCACCCATTCCGGCGGAAGCTCGTACGACATGTCAGAGAGGCCATTGGGGTCGAACGAGCGGTGGCCGGCGACGACGCGCTGGAATGTCGCAAAGATCGTCGCTGCCGCGGCGAGCAGCACGAGCGATGCGGCAACCTGCACCGCCACCAGCGCCCGCTGGCCGAGCGAACGTCCGCGAATGACGTGGCCGCCTTCCTTGAGCACTGCCCCCGGTGGCAACCGCATCACGTGCAGTGCCGGCAGGATCGAGATGAGCAGCATCGTGACCGTCGATGCCACCACCGCGACCGTCAAGACACGTGGATCGATGCGGAGATCCAGGTCCGACATCGACACGACCGTCTGCACCAACGTGGCGGATTTCACCAGCGCGCGCGCCAGCAGCATGCCTAACACGGCGGCCGCCACCGCGATCACCGCGGCCTCGAGCACAACCTGCCGAACGAGGCCGGCGCGAGATGCGCCGAGTGCCACCCGGGTCGCCAGCTCGCGCCGTCGCGAGGCCACGCGGATGAGCGACAGGGTAGCGACGTTGCCGCACGCGATCAGCAGCAACAGCCCGATCGCCACCGCGAGCAGCGTCGGCACTCGGCTCATTTCCTGTCGTTCTTCGGTGATCATCCCGGCGCCCGCCCACACCTTCACCGTTCGCCCGCGATTGGACGGGTGAGTCGCGGCGAGCCAGGCTGCCGTCGTCGCGAGATCGCGCTGGGCATCGCCGACCGTCTTACCCGGAGCGAGCCGCCCGACAAGCCGCATCAACCCCCGGCGCCGGGATTCGAGGTCCATTCCCGCGAGAACGGGCGAGCGACGCCCGGCGACGACGATCGGCACCCAGATGTCCATCACATGCGTTGCCATCGCGCCGATGAATCTTCGCGGTGCGACACCGATGACCGTGTACGGCTGATCACTCAGCGTGATCGTCGATCCGATCACTCTCGGTGAGCCGCCAAACCTTCGTTGCCACAGATCGTAGCTGAGGACGACGCCGTTCTCTGATTCGGGGTCGGCGAAGACGCGCCCCGCGACGGGCCTAACGCCAAGCACAGTGAAGAAGTTCGCGGTGACGAAGCTGACCCACTCGCGACCCGAACCCGACGAATCTTTGACCGTCAGCGACGTGCCGTCGAACCCGGCGATTCCGCTCAACGCCGTCGACCGCGCGCGGAGGTCGAGGTAGTCCGGATAGCTGAAGACGGGATAGCCGGATTCCGACGCTGCTGTCGTTGGGTCGACCCGCTCGATCGTGACGAGTCGATCCGGGTCCGCTGCCGCGGGAAGCGGCCGGAGGAGTGAGCCCTTGATCACTGTGAACACGGCGGTGGCGCCGCCGATGCCGAGGGCGAGTGTGCCGACGGCGATGGCCAGGAATCCCGGAGCCCGCCGCAGCGTGCGTAGGGCGTAGCGCATCTCGCGCGAGAATGTGGCGAGTGCATTGCCGGCCCACGCGTCGCGCGTGGCGTCCTTTACGGCCTCGATCCCACCCGTTTCGACGAGTGCCCGTCGCCGAGCGAAGTCGGGCGCCAGTCCGGAGCGCTCGTACTCTGCCGCGAGCAGGTCGACGTAAGCCCGAAGCTCAGCGTCGAGGTCGTGGTCGCGCTGCTGGCGACGAACGAGGTTCGACCAGAGACGGCGGACGAAGGCGATGGAACGCACGATCCGGCTCTCCTATCGACATTCGATACGAGAACGTACGAATTGCACCGCCGAAGGTCAATGCCGTTTCAGGCCGCCGAATCAGTCAAGCGTGGCCGGCAGAGACGAGCGAGTTGCGCTACTCGGATAAACTTTGTCGGTGACCGTCACGATCGTCGAGCAGCCACTGACCTCGCGGGCGGAGAGCGCCGCGGCCGTTGTCGGGGCGCCCAGTGTAGCCGACACGGAGTCGGCTATTCGGTGGCGCCGGAGGTGGCGCGGACGACGAATTCGCCGTCACCGACCTGAGGTTGGAGAGTGTAGGCGTCCCACTTGCCGTCGTTGGACAGCGTGGGGTTGTTGATGGAGCGCCAGCGGTCCCAGTCGGCCTGAGTGAGGGGCTTTTTCTGGGCGGACTGGGCGAGGAGGGGAGGGGGAACGCTGCGAGGAGGAGCGCCGAGGCGGTGGTTCGGGAAAATCGCATCGGGGAACCGTCTAGGGTTGTATAGCCGGGGGCCTAAGGATACGCACGGAGGGTGGGGGCGTTGGTGTTGGCACGCCGTAACGTCGGTGTCGGAGCCGGGCTCACGGTCGACGGCTGTGCCTAACGCTGCGCGCCCCTGGCGAGCGACGGGATGCGAAGGGCCGAGTGGTGAACGCTCGGCCCCAGTGGTTTCCGCTACGGATTCTCAGCGGCGATCGTCTCGAGTGACTCCCAGCGCTCCGTCAGCTCGGTGATCTCCGTTTCCGCGGTGACCAGCCTGGATCGTGCCGCCACGACGGCCGACCCGTCCCGCAGCACAGCAGGGTCAGAGAGCGACACGTAAAGCGCGGCGCGCTCGCGTTCGAGCGCGTCGATTCGATCAGGTAGTCCGGCCAACTCGGCGGCCTCCTTGAACGTTAGGCGACGTGGCTTCGCCTTCGTCGTCTGCGGCGCGGGCGCCTGTTGCTTGGGCGGAGCTGCTGGCGCGGGCGCTACCACAGGTGGCTTACGCTGCCGCACCCAGTCGCTGTACCCGCCGACGTACTCACCCACGGTGCCGCCGCCCTCGAACACGAGCGTGCTCGTGACGACCGCGTCGAGGAACGCACGATCGTGGCTCACCACCAGCAGCGTTCCGGAGAACTCGAGCAGCAGCTCCTCGAGCAGATCGAGCGTCTCGATGTCGAGGTCATTCGTCGGCTCGTCGAGCACGAGGACGTTGAACGTCCGCGTGAACAATCGCGCGAGCAGCAGTCGATTTCGCTCGCCACCGGAAAGCGCCGCGACCGGAGTCCGCGCCCTATCGGGCGGAAAGAGAAAGTCCTGAAGGTAGCCGATCACGTGCTTGCGGCTCGTGCCGATCGCGACGAATTCGGCGCCGTCAGCAATGCTATCGAACACGCTGCGCTCGGGGTCGAGCTGCTCGCGCATCTGATCGAAGTACGCAAGCTCGATCCCCGTTCCGAGGCGGACCGTTCCCGAATCTGGCGTCAGCTCGCCGATCAACATCCGGAGCAGGGTCGTCTTGCCCGAGCCGTTCGGGCCGATCAGGCCGACGCGGTCGCCGCGCACGATCGTCGTGCTCAGGTTCTTGATGATCGTCCGACCGCCTAACGCGATGCTCGCGTTTTGCACTTGGGCGACCAGCTTCCCCGATCGCTCGGCTTCCTGCATCTCGAGTTTCACGCTGCCGGCGCGCTCGCGTCGAGCACGACGTTCGACCCGCAATGCCTCGAGTGCGCGGACGCGTCCTTCATTCCGCGTGCGACGAGCGCGGATGCCCGTGCGAATCCAGACTTCTTCCTTCGCCAGCTTCTTGTCGAACTCCGCCTGCTCGCGCGCCTCGGCCGCGAGCGCGGCTTCCTTCCGCTCGAGATACGTGTCGTAATCGCCACCCCAGTCAACGAGACGTCCTCGATCGAGCTCGATGATGCGCGTCGCGACCCGCCGCAGAAACGCGCGATCGTGCGTGACGAACAGGAGCGTCGTGCCGCGTTCGATCAGAAAGGTTTCCAGCCACTCGATGGCTTGCGTATCGAGATGGTTCGTGGGCTCGTCGAGCAGCAGCAGGTCGGGATCGCGCACGAGGGCGCGCGCGAGGAGCGTCTGCCGCTTGCGGCCACCGGACGCGTTCGCGAATGGAAGGTCGGCATCGAGGCCGAGGTGCGAGAGGACTGTCTCAACGCGCGTATAGAGCTGCCACGCTTGCGAGGCGTCGAGCGCATGGTGAAGGCGATCGAGCTCGCGCAGGGCAGCGTCTGTGCCTTCCGCCGCGACGCGGTGCGACGCGTCGTGATAGCGCGCGAGCAGCTGGCCACGCTGCCCAAGTCCGGCGGCGACCACATCGAACGTCAAGCCGGAGAGGCCGCCAGGAACTTCCTGCTCGAGTCGCGCGACGCTGGCGCCCGTCTCGCGAACGATAACGCCGCTATCAGGCACGACGGTTCCGTCGAGCGCCTTCATGAGCGTGCTTTTGCCGGCGCCGTTGCGCCCGAGGAGACACACGCGCTCTCCCCGCTCGATGTGAAGCGACGCGCGGTCGAGGACGGGTGGTCCGCCGAACGCGATACTGACCTCCTGCATGCCGAGCAGCGCCATGCAGGAAATATAGCCGCCGCGATCGCGCCTAACGCACTGTGGTCACCGGTCGCCATCGTACTCGCAGCATGCATGGTAATCTTGCGCGTGGCGACTTTGACTGAAGTCAATGATCGACTCCGAGAGAGCACTCGCGTTCAACCGCGCCGTGCCGCTCCGCTTCGGACTAACCGTTCGTGAGCTCGAGAGCGACTCGGTGCCTTCCACGATCGTACTTCGCGCTGAGGGCACGGAGACCCTGTTTGCGTGCTCGCGTCTCGCGAGCTCGACCAGCCGGAATCTGTGCGACGATCTCGGCATCGGTCATCCTGCGGTCAGCCATGATACCTCTTCCGCTTCTCGGGTAGCATGTCAAACAATAACCTATCTGTTGGGTTATAGTCGTAACGCTACTCTCCGACGAGGCCGACGGACTCGCTACTATTCGTTCCTGAGCGCGACGATCGGGTCGACCCCCGCCGCCCGACGTGCCGGAACCCAGCTCGCCACCACCGCCGCCACACCCAGTGCGATCGCCGCCGCGCCGAACGCGACTACGTCCGTCGGCGGAACGCCATAGAGCAGGCTCGCTATCAGCCGCGTCGCGCCGAATGCCGCGAGCGCGCCCACCACCACGCCCACCACCGCCAGCACCACACCCTGCCGTAGCACCAGCCCGAGGACGTGCGACCGCTGCGCGCCTAACGCCACTCGAACCCCAATCTCCCTCGTCCGCTGCGACACGCTGAACGCCGTCACCCCGTAGATCCCGAGTAGCGCCAGGAGCAAGGCGACGGTCCCGAGGCCGCCGGACACATACAGCGCCACCCGCTGCGGGAAGAGCGAGGTCGCCGTCTGTTCTTCCATCGTCTGCTGTCGGATGATGGGCAGTCTCGCATCCACATCCTGCACGAGCCTTCGGATCGGCGACGCGACCGACGCCACCGCGCCCGGCGCCGTGGTCTTCACGAGCAGGCTCGTGCGACCCAGGTACCGCTGTGCGAACGGCACATAGATGAAGTTCCGCTGCGGCTCGCCGAGCGACCGGTACTTTGCGTTTCGCGCGACGCCGATGATCGTGACCACGCGGTCATCAGTCGTTAGGGTGCGGCCCACGGCATCCTGCCCCGGGAACAGCGCGGCGGCGAACGCCTCGTTCACGATCGCCACATCACCCGCGCCGACGCGATCCGACTCGGCGAAGTCGCGCCCGCGGACCAGCGGAATACCCATCGTCGCGAAGTAGCCCGGCGTCACGACGTTCCAGTCCTCACGCCAGCCCTGGTCCTGACCACCGGGCGGTTCGCGCCCCGCTACCTTGATAGTGCCGAGTCCCAGGCCACCACCATCCAGCGGCAACATGGCCGAGAGTGCCGCCGAGCGAACGCCGGGAATCGCGCGGGCTCGCTCGAGGAGCGTCGCGGCGACACCGCTTCCGGCCGCCTCATCGAGATTCGCGAGCCCGAGGTCCAGCGCCGCGATGTACACGCCGCGCGCATCGAAGCCGGGGTCGATGCTCCGCGCACGCGTCAGCGTCCGTGCGAACAGTCCACCCACGACGAGCAGCAGCATCGAGAACGCGATCTGCGCGACGAGGAGCCCGCTGCGGAGACGCAGTCGCTGCCTCGTCGCCGTGCCACCCGTGTCGGACTTGAGCGCCGGCACGAGATCCGGGCGCGTGCTCTGCAGCGCCGGAACCACGCCGGCGACCAACCCGGTCACGAGGGTCACCGCAAGCGCAAACGTCAGCACGCGCCAGTCGAGCTGCGGGTCGACATAGAGCGGTACCGGGAGCCGCGGAACGAGCGCCATGAGTGCCGACACCATCCACTTCGCGAGCAGGAGACCAGCCGTGCCGGCGGCCGCGAATACGAGCAGGCTCTCGACGACGAGCTGCATGACGAGCTGACCACGCGACGCGCCCAGCGCAAGCCTCACGGCGATCTCGCGCCGCCGAACGCTCGCGCGCGCGAGCAGCATCCCCGCGACGTTCGTGCTCGCGATCACCAGCACGAGTCCCGCGATCGCGAGCAGCAGGCCCAGGAATGCGGCGACCATGGGACGTATCTCTACCGGGAAGAGGCTCGCCGGCGCCACGGCGAGCCCTTGTCCCTTGTTCTCGGTCGGGTACTGCGCAGCGAGTCGCGCGGCGATGCCCGACAGCTCGGCCTGCGCCTGTCCGATGCCGACGTTAGGCGCCAGGCGGCCGATGGCCATGATCCACACGGACTGGCGACTCTGGAAGATGTCCGCCGGCACTCCCAGGAGTGAGGCCGCCGTGAGCGGCACCCAGACGTCTGGCGCCAGCACGAACGGGCCCTGGAACCGCTCTGCCGCCACACCCAACACGGTGAACGGTGTTCCATTGAGGACGATGGACTTCCCGACGATCGATGAGTCTCCCTCGAAGCGTCGCTTCCAGAACCGATGGCTCAGCACGACGACACGATTCGCGCCGGGCGCACGATCCTCCTCCATCGTGAAGAATCGGCCTAACGAGGGACGCGCCTCGAGCACGGCGAAGAAGTTGCCGCTCGCGGCGCCCATCTGAATCGGCTCGCCACCGCTCGGGCCTGCCAGGCTCACAGCGTGCGGGTCGAGGCGGAGTGCCGCCAGCCCCGAGAGCGATCGCGCCGACGCGCGGTAATCGACGAAGTTCGGGTAGGAGAAGTTGTCGAAGCCACGACCGTCCTGCGTGCGGCCGACGGTGACAACCCGCTCGGGGTGTCCGACGCCCGGTGGCGGCCGAAGCAGGAGCGTGTTGGCGAGCGTCACAATCGCGGTCGTTGCGCCGACGCCGACGGCGATCGAAAGCACGGCCACGATCGCGAACAGGGGACTTCGGCCGAGGGCCCGGATGGCGTAGCGGACGTCCTGTCTCAGGAGGTCGAACATGGGCGGGCCTCAGACGGGTGGAGGGGTCCCGTTCCTACGGCACGAAGGCGCGGTGCGTTTCGATGGCAGCCAAGCGCGACCGTGGCTCGTTCAGGAACTGATCCACCTCGTGGCTCATCCAATCATCCTCGCTGATGCGGTCAAGCTTCGCCAGCAGCGACGACCCTAGTTTGCGTTAAACCGGAAAACATTTTCGATGACTCTCACGATCGTCGAGGATCTGCCGACTCGGTTGGCTGAGTATGCGCAGGTCCCAATGGCGTTCACCGTCGCCGAGCGCTTCGATGACCAGGCGCTCGCGGCGCTGAGACATGACGCGCCGTCCAGGCCGTCGCGGTCTCACCACCCAGTGGAAAGACTACGATTCCTATCCCGGCAGCCATCCCTCCGCCTGGACAGGTCAGTTCGAACTCTCGCGCTGGACTATTCTCGCGGCCTATGATCGCACGCACCGGGTTGGAGGCGCGGTGGTCATTGTCGATGATCCCAAATCGACTTGCTTCGCGATTGTCCGGCGTGTGCGCTTCTCTGGGAACTTCGCGTGGCGCCGGATGCACGCGGCCAGGGCCTTGGCTCCGCGCTCGTCGAAGCTGCCGAACGGCGCGCCCGCGATCGCGGTGCTCGCAGCCTTCGTGTCGAAACGCAGGACGTCAATGTGCCAGCATGTCGACTCTACCACGCCCAAGGGTTTCGCCTGGAGCGAGCGACACCGGGAGCCTACGCGGAGCTGCCGAACGAGGTTCAGCTGCTCTGGCACAAGCCGCTGCGTTGAACGCTCTACGCGTCACTCGTTAGGCACATGGAGAAGAACTCGCGTTTCGCGCTTCAGATTGATGCCCCCCGCCACGACGGACCAGTCGTGGCCCGCCGACCAAGCCCAGTGCACTGTCTCGAAGTTGGGCTTACCCGGGTTTCCCGAAGACCAACAAGAACAGGAGAGGCCGGTGGGCCCCTCCTGTGCTCATTTCCCAACAGCGATCGTCAGGCGATCGTCGACAGCGAGGCGTAGTCGAACGTCTCGATCGTCGCCTTCCCGTTCATCACCGGGCGAAGCGTCTTGTCGACCTGCGGGTACGTCGCGGTCTCGTACTTCCGCGCTGCATCCGCATTGTTCCAGACGCTGATGGCGAGTACGTGCTGATCGTGCACCAGCAGCAGCTCGTCCTTGAATCCGTCCTGTTTCTTCAGGACTGGAAGCACTTCGGTCTTGAAGAGCTTGTGGAACTCTTCGTTTCTGTCCTTCGCGATGTCGAAGCGAACGCTGCGTGCGACCTGTTTGTTGATGTCTTGCATTTGAGAATCTCTCCAGACACCTCGTCGGTGTTTTCCGGAGCCCTGCGTGCGAGGATCTTCCGCAGGTCCCCAACGCCGAGAGGATCAACCCTGGCGCCTCAGTTTCATACCCTATGGTTCAAGTAGTATAACACATCTAGCGCGCTAAATGTGGCATTTTCAATAATTTAACCTAAGACGCGAAGGCCGCGGCAGTTACCTGTCGAGGTCGTATCGGAACCCAAGTCCACGCCGATCGAACGCTCGAAAGGCAGACGACAGGCGTATGGCTCGCCGCCGTTAGGCGAATGCCAGCCGCGCCCACCCAGTGTGTTGCAGCCGCCGCTCACCGTGGCCGGCGTTCCCGCCTAACGCCGCCTCCGGCGACCACACCCGCGGCGCGATCGAGACGGTCTATGTGCCGCCCGGCGAGTGCGAGCACGCCGTGAACGGAAGACCTACACCGGCACGCCCGGAATGACCGGCCACCCGCCAAGACCCCGACGCGCGACCGCCCGTGCCAAAACTGAAGGGTCGCCGTGTGGCGCAGGGATGAAGCGACCATGATGGCTGCGGGAAGCACGGTGGAGAGCACGAGCCGAGAACCCGGCGCCTTTCGTCACCCGCGTTAGGGACGAATGACTCTCAGACTCACCTGACGAATCGTTGACATTCGCCAGTGCCCCGCCATATCGTCGCATTCATAGGGCACCCATGCGGGATCCGCATGTGCCGCCCGACGAAGTCACCCCAACGCCTAACGCGTGGAGCAGTCGGTATGACGATCAGCCCGCAGGGCCATTCGGCCATCCTGTTGACCCCATCACGGAGGAACCCACCGCACCTCGCAGGTCCGCCACGCAGTCGAGACCCAACTCTCTCGTACCAAACGGTCGACGGACGACCAAGGAGGCAGGATGCACGTATCCTGGCGTTGGCTCAGTCTTCTCATCGGAGTCCTCATTGCCGGCCCGGCTCGACCCGGGCTCCTCACCGCTCAGCAGCCGGTCACCATAACCGGCCGCGTGACGAATGACGCCGGCGCTCCACTCTCGCTGGCATCCGTCTACATCGAAGCACTCGGCCTCGGGACCCAGACTACCGAGGACGGACGATACCAGCTCACCGTCCCGGCCGCGCGGGTTACCGGCCAACAGGTCACCCTCGGCGTTCGCGCGATCGGCTTTCGCAACACCTCCGCGCTGATCACGCTGACGGGCGGTTCACTCTCGAGGGACTTCACACTCACCGCCAACCCACTCCGACTGGGCGAAGTCGTCGTCACCGGATCCGGCACGTCCACGACGGTCGAGAAGCTCGGGAACACGATCAACTCGGTCAAATCCGAGGAGGTCCAGAAGTCCAACGAGCCTAACCTCGTCAACGCGCTCGCGGCGAAGGCCCCCGGTGTCGAGGTCACCTCGCAGGCGGGGGATCCCGGTGCAGGGTCGTCGATCATCATCCGCGGGCTCAAGACGATTCAGGGCGACGGGCAGCCGCTGTTCGTCATCGACGGCCAGCCGATCGACAACTCGACGCTCAAGACCGGCGACTTCGCGGACGCGGGAACCGCGTACACCAACCGCGCCGCGGACATCAACCCTAACGACATCGAGTCCATCGAGATCCTGAAGGGTGCCGCCGCGTCGGCGATCTACGGCGCACGCGCGGCGCAGGGTGTCGTGCTCATCACCACCAAGAGTGGTCGCGCCGGCGCTACACGGTATTCGTTCCGCTCGTCGAGCGGATGGGACGACGTCAACCGAAGCCTCCCGCTCCAGCGTGAGTTCGGCCGAGGGGACTTCGGGTCGAACGCGTCGGCGGAGTGCGGTGGGCCGGGGTGCACGCCAACGTCGTCGAGCTGGGGACCGCAGCTCGCGGGCGGCACGCCGGTCTACAACCACTGGGACGAGGCCTTCACCACCGGCCACACGTTCGACAACGACCTGTCGATCTCCGGCGGCGATGACCGGCGCACGTTCTTCGCATCGTTAGGTAACACCTACCAGAACGGCACGATCGTCGGCGACCACGACACGTACAACCGGACGACCGGCCGCCTCAAGGCGACGCAGTTCTTCGGCAGCAAGCTGCGCGTCGGGGGCAACATCTCGTACATGGATGTCCGGGCGCGCTACATCCAGAAGGGAAACAATCTCAACGGCATTCTGCTCGGGCTCGCGCGCACGCCGCCCGACTTCAACAACTTCCCGTACGTCGTCGACGGGATGCACCGGTCGTATCGGTACCCGGATCCCGCGAACACGACCGACGATCGCATCTACGACAACCCCTTCTGGGTCATCAATCGCGACCAGAATACGTCGGACGTGAACCGCGCGATCGGCAACTTCGACATCTCGTGGGACCCGATGGCGTGGCTCAACCTCAAGTATACGTTCGGCGCCGACTACTCGGCCGACAATCGCATCGAAGGGCTCCCGCCGCAGAGCTCCGGCGACGCCCTCACCGGCCAGCTCTGGCAGGGCACGTACAGCAATCTGCAGCTCGACGGAAACTTCACGGCGAGGGCAGAAAAGCGGTGGAGCTCCGCGATGAACACGTCGCTCACGTTAGGCCAGAACGTGAATAGCCGAGACCTTCGGCAGGTGCAGGCGAAGGGGACGACGTTCCTCGATCCGAACCTCTTCACACTGAACAACACGGTCAACTCGAATCTGCAGGCCCAGAACTACACCTCCCTCGTGCGCGTGGCGGGCTACTTCGCGCAGGCCGGCGTCGATCTCTGGGATCAACTCTACCTCACGGCTGCCGTTCGCGCCGATCAGTCGTCGACGTTCCCGAAAGCCGATAGAACGAACTGGTACCCCAAGGCGAGCCTCGCCTGGAACGCGTTCGGCACGGGTTCTCGCGGACCGATTGGCCCGCTCAGCTACCTGAAGCTGCGCGCGGCATACGGCGCCGTGGGCCGTGAGCCGATCCCTTACCAGATTCTCGACGCCTTCAGTGGCGGCGCCCAGGGACTGGATTTCGGCGGCGGCACGACGAGCCCGACACAGAACGGACTGGGTGGCCTCGTCAGCGATACCGTGAAGGGCGCGCCGAAGCTCAAGCCGGAGCGCACCGGCGAGTTCGAGGGCGGGTTCGACTTCGGGTTGTTCAAGCAGCGCATCGATGGTGGCATCACGCTCTACAACGCGAAGACGACGGACGTGATCTTCTACCTGCCCGTCCCGGTCTCCACCGGCTACAAGAACGTGACGAGCAACGGCGGCGAGATCACGAACAAAGGACTCGAGGTCTCGCTCAACGCGCGCGCGCTCGAGTCCAACACGCTTCGGTGGGAGATCGGCGTCAACTGGGCGAAGAACAAGAACAAGCTCGTCGAGCTCGACGGCGCGGACTACGTGGGACTCACCGGCGGGTTCGGCAACAGCGTGGCGGTGCGGGGTCAGCCGTTAGGCACGTTCTACGGGACGGACTGGGTGCGCTGCCGGTACAACATTGCCGACGCCGACAACTTCCAGTCCACGAGCCTTGGCGCCAGCACCGACATCAACGCACTGTGCCGCTCGGCCAATGCGCCTAACGGCTCGCTCTTCGTCGACGCGAACGGGTTCCCGATCCAGGACCCGGCCAATCGCGTGCTCGGCGACCCGAACCCGGACTGGATCTCGGGTATTCGGAACGTGTTCACACTCTACAAGAAATTCCAGATCTCGACGCTCATCGACATCAAGAAGGGCGGCGCGAACTGGAACGGGACGCGCCTCGCGCTGCAGCGGTTCGGCACGTACGCCAACACCGCGGCTCGCGCGACGTGCGACGAGAATCTCGTGTGCACGGGTAACGAGCAGGAATTCGGCGTCACGATGGAGAAGAGCCCGGGCGTCGTCGGACCAGGGAAGGGCATGAAGGTGCCGGTCGGCCAGAACTGGTGGCAGGCGGGCCTCGGCAACAACTTCAACGGTCCTACCGGGCAGGGCGTCGAGGACGCCGGCTACGTGAAGCTGCGTGAGATCTCCGCCGCGTACACGTGGGAGAGCGCGAAAGTGCGAAGCCTCACCGGCTTTACCGCCATCGAGTTCCGGTTGGCCGGGCGCAACCTGTCGACGTGGACGGACTATAGCGGCGTCGATCCGGAGACGAACCTCGAGGGCTCGTTCGGCATTGGGCGGGGACAGGACTACTTCAACAACCCGCAGACCCGTTCGCTCATTTTCTCCATCAATCTCACCCACTAGCGCGCCGGAGGACTCGTTATGCGTACGCGAATTCCCGTCGCGCTCGTCGCGACAATGGTTGCCGGTGTCGTCGCCGGCGCGTGTTCCAACGACTACTTCGAGGGACCTCGGCTCAACGAGAACCCGAACAAGCCGTCGACGGCGGCCGCCGATCAGCAGTTCGTCGGCTTTCAGGCGTTCACGTTCTCGGCGATGACCGGCGATGTGAACCGTCTCATCAGTCTCTGGATGCAGCAGA
>Ga0207674_10004240_pt1 | contig 17303 bp, 18 predicted proteins | sample KBSCornC72_FD_184303 | JGI IMG/M metagenome (GOLD analysis project Ga0207674, IMG submission 184303) | Corn rhizosphere microbial communities from Kellogg Biological Station, Michigan, USA - KBS Corn C7-2 (SPAdes) (version 2) | ecosystem: Host-associated > Plants > Roots > Rhizosphere > Soil ... | reverse complement strand
TTCACTGCGATTATTTCCAAGTTCCTGCAGGGTATGTACTTAGCAGATACCGCGGTTCATCGGGCGGACTTCCTGGCCCCATCTCAGAATCTTGTATGTTCCTCATTTCAAATGATGTTAGATCTAAGTTCCTGCAGGATAGGCACTTAGCCGACGCACGTCCTCCGGGTGGAGCGCCGGCTACTCTTCGAGTTTTTGCAAGTTACTCATTCCACACCATGTTACCTTTAAATTAGTGCAGGATAGATACTTAGCTGATGGCACTTGCTCCGGGCGAAATCTCCCGCGATTCAACATTTTTCGTAAGTTCCTCATTTCAAAGCTGGGTACCTCTAAGTTACTGCAGAATAGCAACTTACAGATATGACTCTGTAGTGAGTCAGTGCGCTCCCTGGGGTAGCGAAAGCAAACTAATCCACCTAACCTCATTGTGCGCATTGAGGCGATTTAGCACGCAAAGGGCTGAGGCTTTTTTCAGAGATACAACTCGAAGAAGTGTATCGGTGTTCTAATACACAATTAGGTGAAAGCGCGATCTTATTTAAGTGAAATTCGGCGATCTGGTGAGAGATCGACTTTCAGTAAGCCGAGCAAGCGGAGAAAGGAGGAGGGAGCCATGAAGATTCTTCGTTCGGTGAGCCGCAGGGGGTTCAGTGTAGGGACAGCGGGATGGTTCACGGTTCTGAGGCCGAACACATGGTTTCCAGCTTCGCGGCTGCCGAAGACTTACCGGGGTTCGGACGTACATGCGGAGGGAAGAGCGGAGCGGGTGCCAGATGCAGGTGCTGTGCTCGGCGCCAGCGGCGAGGCTAGTGCTGTACGGTGGCGGGCGATGGAGCGAAGTGCGAAGGATCGCAATCGGGTGCGGCTCGCATCGGCGATCGTTGGGGCACTTGCGATCACTACTGGGATGCTGTGGTGGATCATGCATCCGTAAAAGCGAGAGTTGCAGGATAAGCAGGTCTGGAAGGAAGTTCTCGTCCACTGTGAACTCTTGTCGAGCTGCCTGACGGAGCCCGAAGATTAGACGATAGACTGAGAATCGATCCGTTGACATCTGTGCCGAAGGGGGACGTGATGCGTCTGGGGATCTTTTTCGCAGTAATGGTTGTGGCGATTTCGCCGGCGTTGCGATCTCAAGGGGTTCCCAAGGCAATCTACACCGACCCGCCTGCCGATCGAGCGCATCCGGCGCGGATGGAAGTGCTGCACATTCCGAGTCACGGTCTGTCGATCAATGGAGTGATGTACGCGCCGGCCAGTGCGGGGCCGCATCCGACGATTGTGATCTGTCACGGATTGCCGGGAAACGAGAAGAATCTAGATCTGGCACAAGCAGTGCGACGCGCCGGATGGAACGCGGTGACGTTCAACTATCGCGGATCGTGGGGAAGCCCCGGCTCGTATCGGTTTGCACAGAATCTCGAAGACGCGGTGGCCGTTCTCGCGTATTTGCGCGAGGCTGCGAATGCGAAGAAGCTGGGAGTCGATACGAAGAAGATCGTGCTCGCCGGTCACAGCATGGGCGGATGGGTTACGGCCCTGACTGCGGCACACGAACATGATCTAGCGGGCGCAATCTTGATTAGTGCGGCAGATATGGGGCAGGCCGGTAAGATGCCGCATGACAAACTGGTGGCTCGCGAAGCCAACAACATGGAAGCGCTTGCTGGAGTGACGGCCGCGTCGATGGCAGATGAACTCAGCCGCAATGCTAAAACCTGGGAGTTCGCGAATGCTGTGGACGGTTTGAAGGATTTGCCGCTTCTGGTGTTGTCGGCGGATGATGGGCTGGCGCCGCAAACGGACGCGCTGGTGAGCGCGATTCAGGCCAAGGGCGGGCACAATGTCAAAGCTGTGCATCAGGCGACAGACCATGGATGGTCGGACCACCGGATCTTTCTCGAGAGCGCGGTGATTGAGTGGCTGGGGACGTTGAAATAGGTTCGCCATGGCTTGCGCGAAGGGAGTCGAAGACAAGATTGCCGGCTCAGTTGACGACTGAATCTGATTGGATACGAAGGAGTGCGTTGAATCCGTTGCGGCTGATAACGGACCTGCACCAGTCTCGCCACGTCGTGATTTTCCTGGGTCAATGGGCTTGTGCCGCGTAGATAGCGGCACAAGTCGACTGAATGATCTTATCTGCAGTTCGGCGCCGTCACAACATAAATCCCGCCGGATTCGAACTCAGGGCTGAACCGGGTGATTCCATCGCTCTTGGGAAAGATTGTCGACCATGAGATCACGGCATCATCCCGACCGGTGTTGGTGACGTTGTGCACTTCACCGGGTGACTCGACAAAGGCACTGCCAGCAGTCAACTCTTCCGACTCACACTGAGAAGGGCCGACCACGTGCTGCTCGGTGAGAGTGCCACGGGAAAGGACAACATAGCTCACCCCTTTGTGGAAATGCCATGGAATGGTTTCGCCGGGTTTCAGCGTGAATTTCTGGATTTGCATGGTGGCCGGAATTGGAAAGCCGGGGCCGAAGCCGCCGAAGTCGTATTTGGCAACCGTGGCGGTGGTAAAGGAGATGCTTGATAGAGCCAGTGCCGTACCGGTAAGGATGGTCATCAGAGCTATGACTATGCCGGTGGAGATTTTTCTTTTACGCGTCATTCAATTAACTCCCGTTCGATTAGGTAGATTGTTGGGGGAAGGCCGAAGAACTGCCGCGACCCGCAGGCACACTTCCGGCCCAGATATTCGTTTCACTTTTTATTGGGGAGACACGTAACGCGCGGCAGCTCTGTTGGGCATTGCTGTGGGCGTCGGTGCCAGGATTGAGACTTATCGGAATCTACTACTGCTGCTGGGGAGGGACCGAGGCTACTTCTTGCTTGGGTCGTCCGCGGGATTTACGTAGTTGAACTGCAAAGGTGCGCTTCCGTGAACCTGAACAATGACTTCACCAGAGGCCATTGCGTAGTGGTGCATATCAGGGTCGAGATAGGCGAAGCTGCCGGCGGGAAATGATCCCATCTTGCTGGTGTCGAAGGAATCTCCCATTCCAACTTTGAAGGTTCCGGAGATGACCGTGACGTTTTCGCGGAGAGGATGCCAGTGAGGCGCAATGCGGTAGCCATCGGGCATCTTCAAGCGCACGGTGTAGTCACCGCTGGAGGCTCCTGGATTGCCTTCGATGACGGCGAGTTGCGCTCCTGGGGCGATGAAGGGCGGTGCTGGGCCCCACGGGATTTTTTCGGGGGTGAATGCGTTGTTCTCGTGAGATGCGGGATGTGCAGCAGTTGTGAAGAGTTGGCCTGCGAGGCATAACGTTCCAACGAGTGACAAAGTTAGCAGCAGTGTTCGTTTCATTTACGTCTCTTCCCCTTTCAACTCTTGATGGGGAATGATCGCGTGAACGGGGGGACAATGCAATGCAGCGTGTATAGCTTTTAGATATCTTTTGTGTATCGCCATAACTCCTTGACTTCCATTGGATCGTGATCCGTAGACTGGTGTCTCCATGCAGGTTTACAGACGGACAGCAGGCGAAGTGGAAGTGGACCTGGGTCGCTACGAGCTTCGGCGGTCGGGGCGGCGAATCAAGCTCGAGAAGAAGCCCATGGAGCTGTTGATTTTCCTCGCCGGGCGACGCGAGCAGATGGTGTCGCGCGAGGAGATCGTCAAGAGGCTTTGGCGATCTGATCTGTTCATCGACACCGAGAAGAACCTGAACAATGTTGTGCGGAAGCTTCGCACAGCTCTTGGCGATAACGCTGACAATCCGCATTTTCTTGAGACGGTAGTTGGAAAGGGATACCGATTCGTCGGTCCAGTGAGGATCATCGACGCGAAGTATCCAAGCTCTGCAGAGCGAAAACCGGCGTACAGCGGCGACGGGAAAGCTGGGGCTGATGGCGAGCGCACCTCGATCGCCGTGGTGCCGCTGACGCTGTTGGGGAAAGCCGCGGACGACCGAGGGTTGTGCCTGGGATTTGCGGATGCACTCGTAACGCGCCTTGGAAATCTGCCGGGCCTCGATGTACTGCCCACTTCGGCAGTGCTGAGCCTGCCGGCGGAGGCAAGTCCTGCGCAGGTCGCGTCGCATCTGGGCGTCCGATTTGTGATCCACGGCGCTATTCAGATGTCGAAAGGGCAGTGGCGTATCTCGCTGGAAATGGTTGACACGCGCCTGGAGCGCTCCTGTTTTGCGAAGAAGTGTGACCTGGAAATTGATCGGATATCGAATGTTGAAGACGATGTTGTGAGACAGGTCAGCGCCGCGTTGAATCGACCTTCAGTTCCAGCGATCGTCGAGCCGCGTTCGCGGTACAGCAAAGACCCCCTGGCCTATGCGGATTTCATGCGTGGTTATCGGATTACCGCTTCTGGCGATTCTTCCATGATGGGCAAGGCGAGTGATCATCTCACCAGTGCGGTGACGCGCGATCCTGCGTTCGCTCTGGCGCATGCAACTCTTTCGTTTGCGTGCACAACGCGTCACTTCGAGTTCGACCCTTCCAATCATTGGTTGGAAAAAGCAGAATTTCATTGCAGGCGCGCGCTCGAACTGGATGCGAACCTCGCAGAAGGACACATGGCCCACGCTTTTCTTCTGTGGGGGCCATCGAAAAATTTCCAGCATCTGGAGGCGATCGCGGAACTGAAGCGTGCTCTCGCTCTTCAAAATAATCTTCCCCATGCATACAACCGCCTGGGCACGATTCTTGCGCATATCGGGCTGCTCAATGACGCACGCGAGATGTTCGAAAAGGGAAGGCCATTTCAACCCAGAAGGGCAATCAGCCCGAGCGTTGTGCAGGTTTACATCTGGGGTCAGGAATATGAAGCGGCGCGTCAGCAGATCCAAGCATGGCGAACGGAGAGCCCTGGCAACAAGTATCCCATTTACTATGCTCCGCAATTGGCCATGATGACCGGGGAGCTAGAAGAAGCGGGCGTTTTGCTGGAGAGAGCAAGCCAGCTCTTGCCCGACGAACCACTCATCGTCAGTTTGCAGGGTATTTATCACGTATTGAATGGCGACGATCGAAGGGCTCTGGACTGCGTCTCCAAGGCATGTGCAAGCCCAAAATCATTTGGACACGCTCATCACAGCTACTATCAGCTCGCCTGCATTTTTGCTCTGCTGGGAGAGCGGGAGACCGCATTCGATTGGCTGGAGCGAAGTGTCAGCAGCGGATTTGCATGCTGGCCGTTCTTTCTGAAGGATCCTTTTCTGGAGAAGGTGCGCGAGCTTCCGAATTTTGAGGCTCTGGTGAACTCGCTGCAAGGCAAGTATCCGGCCGATCTGGGATCGTTTTAGTCATCAACCCCGTTTTTACTCGTCGTAATGGAGGAGGCTGAAGACGTCGTAATCCTTGAAGCGATCGCGACCTTTGAGGAAATCGAGTTCCACGGCGAACGCGAGCCCGGCGATTTCTCCGCCGAGTTGCTTCACGAGTTTTACGGTTGCTTCCATGGTGCCGCCGGTGGCGAGGAGGTCGTCGACGAGGACGACGCGCTGGCCGGGCTCAATTGCGTCGTTGTGAATCTCGAGGGTGTCGGAGCCATATTCGAGGTCGTAGGTGACACGGGCGACGGCAGCGGGGAGCTTGCGCGGCTTGCGCACGGGGACGAATCCGGCGTTGAGGCGGTAGGCGAGGGCGGGGCCGAAGATGAATCCGCGGGCCTCGATGCCGAGGACCAGGTCGATCTTCTTTTCGATGTAGTACGCAGCGAGGGCGTCAATGAGCTTGGCGAAGCCGGTTTTGTCTTTCAGAAGCGTGGTGATGTCGTAGAAGAGGATGCCGGGCTTGGGGAAGTCAGGTACGGTGCGCACGAGGGCTTTGAGCTCTTCTACATTGATCGGCTTGGATTTGGGCATGAGTTGATTATAGATTCCGGTAGCCGGTAGCCAACTCTGCGCGGCTACCAGGCGCCTTCGATTTGGAAGGAGCCGAGGTTCTTGGCTTCCTTTTCGTCCAAGTGGTGTTCGATGAGGCGATCGACGCGGCTGCCGCGAGGGCCACGGCGGAGACTTTCACGAAGGTCGGACAAATCTTCAGCGGAGCCGGCCGCGACGACTTCGACGTCGCCGTCTTCGGTGTTGCGCACCCAGCCGCGGAGGTCGAGCTCGCTGGCTTCGCGGTGAACATACCAGCGGAATCCGACGCCTTGTACCCGGCCTTGAACGAGGAAGTGGAGAACCATATCGCGACTAAAGCCAGTGTTTCAGAGGGCGGACTGGGCGTGCAACTGCCGGCGCGCTACACTGGACCTACTCATGGTATTTGTTCTCGATAACTACGACTCGTTCACGTACAACCTTGTTCAGTATCTCGGGGAACTGGGCGCTGAGGTCGAGGTGCGGCGCAATGACGAGGTAACGGTGGACGAGGTGGAGGCGATGAAGCCGGAGCGGATTCTGCTGTCGCCGGGGCCGTGCACGCCGGGCGAAGCCGGAATCCTGGTGCCGCTGATCCGGAAGATGGCGGGGAAGGCTCCCATCCTGGGAGTATGTCTGGGCCACCAGGCGATCGGGGAGGCGTTTGGCGGACAGGTGGTGCGCGCGCACAGCCTGATGCATGGGAAAACGAGCAAGGTGGATCATGACGGAAAAGGGGTGTTTGCGGGGTTGCCGACGCCGCTGACCTGCACGCGCTATCACTCGCTGATTGTGGCTGAAGAGTCGCTGCCGAAGGAGTTGGAGATTACTGCGCGTACGCCTGAGGCGAATGGTGCAGGGAAGAAAGGCGAGACCGTGATCATGGGTGTGCGGCATCGCAGCTTGCCGGTTGAAGGCGTGCAGTTTCATCCCGAATCAGTGCTGACCGAAGGCGGGCATCAGATGATTCGAAACTTCCTGGAAATGTAGGGCGATGCAAGGTCCCCGGAACGTGGTGAAGAGCGGGTTCGGTTTGCTGCTGGCGGGGCTTTGTGTCTGCAATGCGTCGGTGGCTTGGGCGCAGGTTCCTTCGCAGACTGTTGAGCCGCAGACGTCAACGCCTGTGGTGAATCCAGCACCAGCACAGCAGCCAATTGTCGCTCCACCAACACAGCAGAGCCAGCCGGGACCGACACCAACGGGGCCGATTGCGATTGTTCCTCTGGACAGCAAGGATCCGGGAAGCGCGTCGATTGTGACGGGCGCTCTGCAAGTGGCGAATGGGCGCGCAATGATTGCAACGAACGGGGCAATCACGGCAGGGACGAGCACTGCGGAGGTGACGCTGCCGCATCGCGGAGTGCTGCGGGTGTGTTCTGCGACCACGGTGAAGCTTGCGTCGGATGCGAGTGTGCCTAAAGATGAAGTGCCCGGGCTGATGATGGTGATGGATCACGGCGCGATGGAGGCGAGCTTCGCGACAGGGCGCAATTCAGATATGTTGCTGACGCCGGATTTCCGGATTTTAATTGGCGGTCCGGGCGCGGCGGATGTGAAGGTTCGGCTGGGGCAGCACGGCGATACGTGCGTTGATAACGCAGGAGTGAATGCACCGTATGTGCTGGTGACGAGCGTGTTCGATGGCGGGATTTATCGCGTGCAGGCCGGGCAGCGGGTGATGTTCCAGCACGGCAGCGTATACGCGGTTGTAGATCAGGAGAAGGAGTCGTGCGGGTGTCCGGCGGCGCCGCGGCCGAACAGCAATGATTTCCCTGAGGCGCAGAGCGCGGGGTTCACACCGCTAGCGCCGGTGGGACCGGCAGGCGCGATTCCGCAGAATACGCCCACGGAGGCGACGGATACTTTTGTTCACAAGAGCGGAGAGCCCGCGCCGGAAACGGCTACGGTGGTGGCGAAGCACAATGAGCCGTTGCCCCCGATTGAGCCGGTTGCCAAAGCGCCGAAACCGCACAAGGTGAAGAGCGACAAAGGCCCGGGTTTCATGAGGCGAATGGGACACTTCTTCCGGCGGCTGTTCGGAGCTGAGTAGTCCCTGCGGCCCTAAGGGGGCTGAAGCCGGCCGCTAGTGGCGAGGCTAACGCCATGCGGTCTTCGCAAAGCCGCTCTTGTTGCTGCGCATCTGGTTAAACTTATCCGGCAAAGTCAGGGCTCGGGTGAAGTCGTGCCATTGCAGAGGCGCGATGGTTGCGCGATGGATCGGAGCATTATATGGTTTGGGCGTTCCGTTTGTGAGCGGTCACAAGACCTATGCGACGTCCGTTGGGTGTGCAGTGTGCTGGTCTGGCTCTGTTCCTATGTTTATCGGTCATTCCGTTGCGGGCACAAGCTGGCGCTCCGGTGATCAGCAGAATTGATCCGCCGAACTGGTGGGTGAAGCTGCCCGATCCTATGCTCATGGTGTATGGGAAGAATCTGAGTGATGCGACGTTTGCTGTTGCAGGGCACGGCGTCACTGTCGTGAAGACGCAGGTCTCAGCGAATGGGCATTATGCATTTGTGTGGCTGGCGACGAAGAGCGCGAGAGTGCAAAGGCTGCGAATAAGGGCGACGAGTTCTGCGGGATCGGCCGAGGCTGAGTGGGTGCTGAAGGCGAGAGAGGCTGAGGCGGGAAGGCATCAGGGGTTCAGCGCAGCAGATGTGATGTACCTGATCATGACGGACCGGTTTGCGGATGGCGATGCGTCGAACAATCAGCCGGGCTACGATCCAGGCGCGCCGCGGGGGTGGCATGGAGGCGATCTGCGAGGTGTGGATGAGCACCTGAATTATCTGAAAGAGCTTGGTGCGACCACGGTGTGGCTGACGCCGATTCTTTCGAATGGGAGTGAGAAGGATTCGTATCACGGGTATGCGGCGGCGGATCTGTATGCAGTGGATTCGCACTTCGGAACGCTGGGTGACTACGTGAAGTTGACGCACGATCTACATGCGCAGGGGATGAAAATCGTGTCCGATATTGTGCCGAATCACATCGGGCTCGACAGCCCTTGGGTACATGATCCGCCAGTGCCGGGCTGGCTGCATGGTAGCGCGGAGCAGCACTCGCAGACGCGCTACAACCTCGAGGAACTTGCCGATCCTCATGCGACGGCTGCTGCGTGGTGGGAGATTACGCACGGATGGTTTGTGGACGCGATGCCGGATCTGAACCAGGAGAATCCGCTGGTTGCGAAGTATCTGATCGAGAATGCGATGTGGTGGATTGAAACGGCGGGGCTGGACGGATTTCGGATCGATACATTCCCGTACGTGGGGCGAGAGTTCTGGGCACAGTTTCATCGCGAGCTGAAGGCCCTGTATCCGAAGCTGACGACGGTGGGTGAGGTGTTCAACGGCGACGCTCAGCTGACTTCGTTTTTCGCGGGGGGCGTTGCGCATGAGGGGATCGATACAGGGCTGTATACGCCGTTTGATTTTCCGATGTTCTACGCGATCAGAGATGTGCTGCTGCACGATAAGCCAATGACGGCGCTGAAGGGCGTGCTCGGACAGGACCATCTGTATCCGCATGCGGAGCGGCTGGGGACGTTCTTCGGGAATCACGATACGAAGCGGTTCATGGGTGAGGAGGGAGCGACTGCGGAGAAACTAAAGGTGGCGTTTGTGCTGCTGGCAACGCTGAGAGGCATGCCAGAGGTGTATTCAGGAGACGAGATTGCAATGGTGGGCGGGGCCGATCCGGATAACCGCAGGGATTTTCCGGGAGGGTTCACTTCGAGCAGTCACGATGCGTTTACCTCGGCGGGACGGACGCAAGCGGAGCAGGAGATGTTTGCGTGGGCTGCGGGGCTGTTCAAGTTGCGGGCGCAGCATGGGGCATTTGCAGAGGGCGATCAGCAGGACGTGATGGCGGATGGGACGGCGATTGCTTATTTGCGCGGAAAGGGTCTCGGCGCGGGATGCAAGGCGGGCGGACCGGAACGGATATTGGTGGTGGTGAGCAAGGATGCTTCGGACCGGAGTGTGGAGGTGCCGACGGGGCGAACGGGGCTGGAGGGTTGTACGGCGTTCAAGGCGTTGTTTCCAACGACAGCGGGAGAGGTGAGGGTGGGGGATGGGAAGGTGACGGTGTCGATGGCGGCGAATGGGGCGGGAATTTACTCGGTGAAGTGAGAGTGTGCGGAGCGGCGATTATTCCTGATATCCCATGTCTCCAAAACCGGGAGACATGGGGCACCCGGTCGATGTGGTGGAGCCGGTTTACGTTCGTCTTGCTGTGTGGTCTCCCATGTTTCCAACATCGGGAGACATGGGGCACCCGGTCGGCTTGGTGGAGCCGGTTTACGTTCGTCTTGCTGTGTGGTCTCCCATGTCTCCAAAACCGGGAGACATGGGGCACCCGGCCGATGATTCCGCGCCTAAAGGGCGCAATCACCTCAGATTCTCCTATTCAGAGGCCTGACGGCCTCTGCTCCCTCCGTGCATGTGTGATTTCCTGAGACGCGGGCCAAGACCTTCCTACTTCGCAATTTGGTTGAGTTCGGAGGCGGCGAGGAGAAAGGCGCCTACGCCATAGACATAGCTAGAGGATGGCTTGAATTTGCCGGGCTCGCCGCCAATGGGCTGGATTGAGCCGAGGCGGCCGTCGGCGTAGATGTGCGTGAGCATGCCTTGCCAGGATCTGGCGACGATGGGGAGATACTTTTGGCGGTCGAGCAGGCGATGGTGGATTCCCCATGCGAGGCCGTAGGTGAAGAAGGCAGTGCCGGAGATTTCGGGGTTGGGGTAGGAGGCGGGGTCGAGGAGGCTGGCACGCCATACGCCGTCGGCTGGCTGGAGTGCGGCGATGCGCTCGGCCATCTGTTTGTACTGTTCAATGTATTTTGCGCGTGAGAGGTAATTGGCCGGCATGCGGTCGAGGACCATGGCGAGTCCGGCGAGGACCCAGCCGTTGCCGCGTGACCAGAATATCTTTTTGCCATTGGCTTCATGCATGGTGAGGAACCGGTCGTCGCGATAGTAGAGGTGTTCAGCAGGATCGTAGAGTGCGGACGAGGTGAGCCACCATTCGTGATCCATAAAGTCGAGATAGCGGTGGTCATTGGTGGTGACGGAGAGCTGGGCGAGAACCTTCGGAGCCATGTAGAGGGCATCGCACCACCACCAGAGATTCTTTTGGGGATCGTCGGGGCGGGCGATGAGCTTGTCCATGCCCTCGCGGGTGGGGGCGAGTTGTTCGGGGTTGTGGGTCTCGTTGTAGAAGGCGAGGTAAGTGAGGCCGATGGCTTCGTCGTCGGCGTGGGAGAAGCGAGGAGCGAGCTGCCATTTGTAGTCTCGCGCAACTTTGAGGACCCAGTCGTGGTACTTGGGATCTTTGGTTGTGCGGGAGGCGGCGAGAAGGCCGTCGTAAAGGGCAGCGTAGGTCCAGTCGATGTTGTAGCGGTCGTCGGAGTGCTTAATCTGCCAGTCGGCGACGAGCTTCATGGCTTTCTGGATGTCGCGTTGTTTGAGTTTGGCGGAGAGGCCGGTGGCGAGAGGGCCGGGATCGTCGGGCTGATCGCCAGCGGCGGCGAGTTCGGTCATGGGAGGGCGTGCGGTGGTTTGGGATTGGGCGCAGGGAACGATGAGGACGATCAGGGACAGAGCGAGGGCCAGACGAGGGTTGTTCATGTCGGAGATGAGATTACATTCCCCGGCGGCAAGATGCGAGCTTGCTTTGTCAGGCGACCTGAGCGGATTCGATGACTTGAGCGAAGGGGAGTTGGACTTCGAAGGTGCTGCCTTTGTCGGGCTCGCTGGCGACCTGGATGCGGCCGTCATGTTCGTCGATGATGCGGCTGACTAGGGAGAGGCCGAGCCCCGTGCCGGTGGGCTTGGTGGTGAAGAAGGGGCGGAAGATCTGAGTGAGCTGCTGCGGGGACATTCCGCGGCCGGTGTCCGTGACGGAAATGGTGGCGCAGTCGTCGTGCGAACCGACTTTCACGGTGACGTATCCGTTGCCTTCGATGGATTGAACGGCATTGAGCAGGAGGTTGAGGACGACCTGATGAATCTGGTCGCTGTCGTGCTGGACCTCGGGGAGGTCTGGCGCGGTAACGACTTCGATGCGGATGGGTTTGGAGAGGACCTGCTGACGGGCGAGCATGACGGCGTGCTCGACGGTGGTGTTGAGATTGCTTTTCATCATGCGCGGAGGGTGAGGGCGGGCGGTCTGAAGAAGATCAGTGAGGATGCGATTGATCTGATCGATCTCGAGACGAACGTCTTTGACCATGGCGCGGGCGGGGCTGGTGGCGGGGAGATCGCGGCCGATGATGTCGATGACGCCGGCGATTCCGGCGAGCGGGTTGCGGATCTCGTGGGCGAGGCCTGTCGCCAATTCGCCGAGGGTGGCCAGGTGCTCGGCGCGGGACATCTGTGTGCGATGCATGGTTTCTATCTCCTGACGGCTTTCTCGCAATTGCTGCACCATGTGATTGAAGTTGCGGCCGAGGTCTCCGATTTCGTCGTTGCTGAGGCAGAAGGAAACGGTGGTATCGAGATTCCCCTGACTGACCAGGGCCATTTTTTCCTGAAGTTCGACCATGGGGCGCTGGATGAGGTAGGCGAGGACGGCGATGACGACTCCGCAAACGGTGACCGATCCGGCTCCAGCGAGGAGGAGCAGGGCGTCACGGTCCGGACCGCGCAGGGTGAGGGTGGCAATGGTGAAGAGAATCAGGCCGGCGAGGAGGACGCACACGACGGGCAGGATTGCCTTGATCTGCCAGTTGACGCGGACCTTGGACACTTTTGGGATTCCCCTTGGGCGCTGAGCGGCCGTTCCGAGCAATTAAATAGCACGTTGTTTTCCAGAGGCTTTGAGCGGGAGAGATCTAGGACTGAAAGGGGTTATGCGCAGGAGTGGCGATGAGTCTGGGGTAAATGGCGCATGGAGTGATGCGATTTCGCGCAATAAAACAGCTTCTAGCTACTAGCTTCTAGCTGCTGGCTACGAGCTGCCAGGCCGATCTGGTGACAATCTCGGAGGGGCGCGAGGTTCCCGGGCCGACATCGGCGAAATGGGGGAATTTACATGAGGGCTGCGGGAGAAGGCCCATGATGTGATCTAAATCACGGATTGCAGATGAGTACGGATTTCTAATCGAGTTGCGAAACCTCAGATGTGAGCCGGTTTAGGCGCATAGGGGGATTGCGGCAGCGTTCGCGGCAGGCTTCGTAGAAAGGCGAGACGCTTGCAAGAGACTTGGTTAGAGTCCGTATGAAATTGCTTCCTCTTGTTCGGCGTTTTCCCTTTGCGGGCAGCAGAGTGCTTGCCGCCTTGTTTTGTGTCTTGCTATTTCACGGGATCAGCGCACATGCGGCGGTACACCCGGTGCCGCTGGACAAGAATGTGGACGCAAAGAAGTGCCTGGAGTGCCACGACGATAAGACTAAGCACAAATTTGTTCACTCGGCCTTGCAGGGTGGGTGTCTGACCTGCCACGAGGTGCGGGTGAGCAAGGACGTGACGCGCGTGAAGCTGACGACGGCGACGACTTCGTCACTGTGCCTGTCGTGCCACGCAGAAAAGACGGCGAAGAACATCAAAGGAGTGGTGCATCCTCCGGCGGTGCGGGATTGCATGACGTGCCACGATGCGCACGGTAGCGAGAACAAGAATCAGCTGGTGAAACCCGCGTCAGGAGATGGGAAGGAGAATCTCTGCCTGACCTGTCACCAGACGGGTATGCACGTGGCGGAGAAGGGAAGTCGGCACGCGGCGCTCGATGCAGGCTGCGACACGTGCCATACGACGCACAAGACCGGACCAGAGCCGACGGCGGAGAACCGGTTCCACCTTACGAAGGCTGCGCCGGCGCTGTGCGTGGACTGCCATGACGTGAAGGATGCGGAACTCCAGAAGAAGCACAATAACCAGCCGTTCGGGACTGCGAACTGTTTGCAGTGCCACGATCCGCACCAGTCGGATCAGCCGAAGCTGATGGTGAAGTTTCAGCATGCGCCGTTCCAGGGGAACGGTTGCGATACATGCCATCAGCCTGCCAAAGACGGGAAGGTGGTGCTGACGCAAACAGACGTGAAGCTGTTGTGCGTTACGTGCCATGAGGACAAGGGCAAGGAGATCGAGTCGGCGAAGGTGCCGCATCCGGGAGCGGCGGGAGATTGCACGGACTGCCACAATCCACACGCGAGTAAGCAACCGGGATTGCCGAAGACCGATTCGGTGAGCATCTGCCTGGGATGCCATAGCGACATTGATGAGTTGCGTAAGAAGCCTGCGCATCATCAGCCGGCGTTTGCGCAGGGGTGCTCGACGTGCCACACGCCGCATGGAGGCGACAACGATCATCTGCTACGCGCGAAGGGAAATGCGTTGTGCCTTGAGTGCCACGGGCCGGATTCGCAGGCGAAGCGTGATGAGACGAATCATCTGTTGACGATCTTTGACGGCAGGGTTCGGTTGCCGGAGGACTACTACCAGAAGAACAAGGTCGCGATTTTGCCGTTGCGGTTTGGGCTGGGACATCCGGTGGAGTATCACCCGGTTTCGGATGTGATGGATCCTTCGGACCAGACGAAGTTGAAAACGCCGTTGAGCTGCCTGTCGTGCCATCAGCCGCATGCCTCAAGCCAGGCGGGGCTGCTGGTGAAGGATCAATCGAACAACATGGCTTTCTGCGACAGCTGCCACAAGAACCGGCTGAATATGAAGGAAACGGTGCAGCCAGGGAAATAGGTTTCAGAGCTGGAGATTCAAGAATGTTTAACTTCCTCTACAAATCGTTTCGAATCCGGAAGGTGTTGGGGTTGGTACTGTTGGCGGCGTGCGCGGCGCTGATGTCGGCGAGTGCGCATGCAGATAAGAAAAAGAAAAAGGTGGAGACGGCCGCTCCGGAGCTTGGACCGCGGAAGTTCAAGTTTGATCCGACAAAACTGGTGTGGCCGAGCCCGCCGAATGTTGCGCGAGTGAAGTGGCTGAGCTATTTTGCCGGTCAGAAGATCGACTACACGCAGACAGACAAGAAGAAAGCAAAAGCGAGCTGGATGGATCGGCTGGCAGGCGGACAGACGGAGCAGGAGAAATTCAATCCTAAAGATTTTCCGTACCAGTTGATCGGGCCTTATGGAATCGCGATCGATTCGAAGGGGCTGGTGTACGTAGCGGATCAGAGAGTGGGCGCGGTGTTCATCTTTAACACAGCGACGCAAGATGTTGAGATGATCCGCAACGGGTACGAAGCGCACTTCGGGTGGGTGAATGGGCTGGCGATTGATGATGATGACCGGCTGTTTGTTTCAGACGGGAAGACGCACAAGATTGTGATCTTTAATTCGAAGCACGAGGTGGAGAGTCAGATCACGGAGGGCTTGCAGGATCCTGTTGGGCTGGCGATCGACACGACGAACCGGTTCCTGTACGTGGTGGATACACAGCAGGACCAGGTGCTGGTGTACGACGCGGACTCTTTAAAGCTGCTACGACGGATCGGGACGGGTGGGAAGAATCACTTTCTGACGACGCCGGGAGATTTTGGCGCGCCGCAGGGAGTTGCAGTGGATGGCGAAGGCAATGTGTATGTGACCGACACGATGAATAACCGCGTGGAGATTTTCGATGCGGATGGGAACTTCATCAGCGAGTTCGGTAAGAACGGAGATGGGCCGGGTTACTTTGCGCGGCCGAAGGGCATTGCTGTCGATGGCGACGGGCATATCTGGGTTGCAGACCAGGTGCAGGATCGACTGCAGGTTTTCAATCGCGAAGGGCAGTTGCTGACCTTTATCGGCAGCGGGCATGGAGAATTGCCGGGGCAGTTCAAGACGCTCACGGGTGTGGCGATTGACAAGCACAACCGGGTGTTTACGACGGAGCAGGAGCCGGGAAGGCTGCAGGTGTTCCGGTACGTGACGGATGCGGAGGCGGCAGAAGCGAAGACGAAGCGCGAAGAGGAGCTGCAGAGAGCTGCCGAGCGGAGGCAGAAGGCTGCTGCCTCAGCGCCGGAGAGCAAGCCTGCTGAAGCTGCTGCGACGAAGCCGGCAGAGAGTAAGCCGAACTGAATACTTAGGTAATTCTGAAGATTCCAGCATTCTCATTGGGCTCGATCGATATCGGGCCCATTTTTCGTGCGCGACAAGACGCGCCTGCGTAATGCGCGACGCGGAGCAGAAGTAACCGGAGGCGAAATCGAAGGAGCCACGCCGTTTCCACTCTCGATGGATTCACGTCTTGAAAGATCGCAATTAGTGTCTGGATATAGAGCAGAATCCGGGTCGTCAACCGGGGGGCTCTAGAAGACCGAGTTCATAGAAACCGGCTGTTGTGAGCACTGATAAGTGATTGTTGTTTGATTTCAATCCTCAGTTGCGTTGGAGATCGGCCATGAAAGAAATCGAGCAGACCTGGGACGCGTCAGCGACGCGGATTGCTGATGAGACGAAGGACAGTGTCAAGGAGTCGTTGTTTAAGCGGATGTTGAGGAAGGTGTTTCCGGATCAGCGGAAGCAGTCGCGATTCGCGGGAGCGCCGCTACTGGGATATCTGGGGACGATGAGGGGATCGAGACCGTTTGAGGTGGGAAATGTGGGGCTGGGCGGTTTCAGTCTGGTGACCGAAGAGCGCTGGGAGCCGGGCACGGAGATGCCAATCACCCTTGAGCGCATGAATGTTGTGGAAGGGGAACCGGAGGATCGGTTCACGGTTCAGGCTAAAGCGGTTCGGTGGACGGAGGATGGCGTGGCGTTTTCAATTGTGCTTTTCGAAGAAGACTCGAAAGCAGTTTCCGATAATCCGCTGCAGGTGTACTGGGCGAGCAGGCAGGAGATGAAGTTGTTTCTGGAAAGGTTGAAGGGGCCAGCGGAGACGAGAGCGGCCAGTCAAGAGCGCCAGACGCAGAGCGCGGATGAGGGGTCGTTGCAGGCGGCCTTGAGTGCGCGGTTCCAAGTGTCAGCGCACACGGCCGGAGACTAGGGTTAGTCCCAGTTGAATGCTGACGTCGGGCGGTTCAGCATAAGGCAAATGACTGTTCGCCTAGTGCTGCACGTCCTCAGCGGAGACGTGCTTCTGTTCCAGGGCTCCGCGAATGAGTGTCCGCCGATTCCGCGTGCGGGGGACGAGATTGTGCATGAAAGCCGCCGGGTGAAGCTGGAAGGAATCCAATACCGGTATCTGAATGGGCATGTGGAGATCTCGCTGTTTGCGTGAAGATTTAGAGGATCCCGGCGCGTTTTGCATCCCACCCTAAATTGATCTGACGACCAATTTAGGATGGGGCACCCACTTCCTGTTCGTTCTGCGATTTCGTATCCCACCCTAAATTGGTCTGGCGACCAATTTAACTGGGGCACCCACGTCCTGTTCGTTCTGCGATTTTGTATCCCACCCTAAATTGGTCTGCTGCCAATTTAGGATGGGGATGCCCACTTCCTGTTCAATCTGCAATTTTCCATCCCACCCTAAATTGGTCTGGCGACCAATTTAGAATGGGGCACCCACGTCCTGT
>Ga0207674_10004236_pt1 | contig 17310 bp, 13 predicted proteins | sample KBSCornC72_FD_184303 | JGI IMG/M metagenome (GOLD analysis project Ga0207674, IMG submission 184303) | Corn rhizosphere microbial communities from Kellogg Biological Station, Michigan, USA - KBS Corn C7-2 (SPAdes) (version 2) | ecosystem: Host-associated > Plants > Roots > Rhizosphere > Soil ... | reverse complement strand
GCTTCTAACCCTGCTTTTAGACCTGGTCGCCCCCGGCGCGGCGCGGGTGGACGCGGCCTGGCCGGGGCTGCGCGGGGTCAAGCGCGTGGCGGTCGAGGTAGTGTTCGCGCCCGATCATCCCCTGCTGGCGCCCGAGGTGGTGGAGAAGCGCGTCGAGGACGCGCTCCTGGCCAATCCCGTCGCCCCCAAGCCCGATCCCCGCAGCACGGACCGCCTGCGCCTCGTCGTCTCGGTGCGCCCGGTGACGAGCAATGACCTCCGCGGCTACTATCTGCCCATGTCCGGCGACTACGGCGTCGGCCTGGTGCGCCTCGCGGTGGAGCGGCAGATGATCGTGCCCGGCGCGCTGCCCAACTCTGCCGTCCCCGCCATCGTCTGGCAGGTGGAGCGCCAGGCGCTGGGCCCGTGGCGCCGCTCGCGCGAGCAGATCATGGCCTTGATCGACGACCTCGTCGCCACCTTGATCGACGACATGCAGGGCGAAGGGAGCTAGCGCGCCGGAGCGCGCTTGCGGCGCCATGTCACGCTCGCTCGGGGCCGCGCTGCCCGCCGATCTGCTGGAGCTTCTCTCTCAGCGCGACCTGGCGCCGCTCCTGGGGCGCGGGATTCCCCTCGTCACGCTGGGCGCGGATGGGCGACCGCATCCCATGCTGTGCTCCTATCTCGAATTGCTGGCCATGAGCGGCACCGCGCTGCGCCTGGCCATCGCGGTGCGCAGCCGCAGCGCGGCCAACCTTCAAGCGCAGGGCGTCGGGACCTTCCTGTTGGTCGAGCCGGAGCGCAGCGTCTACCTCAAGTGCCGGGCGGTCGGGCCGCCGCGCGTCGTGTTCGGCACTCTGGCGCGCTTCGAGCTCACGGTGGAGGACGTGCTGGAGGACGCGCCCACGGAAGCCGAGGGCCCGGCGCGGATCACGAGCGGCATCACCTATGCGCCCGCGCCGGACCTGGACGCGCCCTGGGTGAAGGCGCTCCTCGCCGCGCTCCGGGCCGCCTGATCGCGATCGCCATCGCCGGCGGCGCGAAGCTCTGGCTGGGCTGACCGCGAGGCTGGCCGACCGCGATACATCTGGTCGGTCGCGGGCGACGCCCCCATACAACGCGCACCGAAAATCGACGCTTGACGGCCGCGCGCTTCGCCGCGATCCTCACGCTCACGGAGGATACAGATCATGGTGACCGTCAAGGACCTCGAGGCATTCGGCGATGGCTGGAACCGGCATGACGTGGACTACCTGATGGGCTTCATGTCGGCGGACTGCGTCTTCGAGACCACCGCCGGCCCGGACGCGTGCGGCAAGCGCTTCACCGGCCGCGAGCAGGTGCGCGAGGCGTTCGCCGGCGTGTTCAAGCGCTTCCCCGACGCGCACTTCGGCGGCGCCAAGCACTTCGTGGCGGGCGACCGCGGCGTGTCGGAGTGGCTCTTCACCGCCACCACGCCCGACGGCAAGAAGATGGAGGTGAACGGCTGCGACGTGTTCACCTTCGCGGGGGACAAGATCGCGCTGAAGTGCTCCTACTTCAAGACGCGGACGTCCTGACGATCTCCGCCAGCAGGTCGGCGAGGGCCCCCGGCGCGGTGACGTTCGGGCTGTGGCTGGCATCCAGCTCGTAGTAGCGCCAGCCCTCGCGCTTCGCGCGCTCGGCGAACTGTCGGAAGGGGTCGCCAGGCGGCGCGAGGCGGCAGTAGATGTAGCTGCGCGGGAGCGGCGTCTCCCCGCGCTTGAGCCGGAGGGGCTGCTGAAAGGTCCGGATCGGCTGCGGCATGCGCCGCGGCTCGATCCAGGCCACGTCCTCCGGCGAGGTGTCCGGCGGAATGGGATTGGCGGGCACCCGCCAGCCGTCCGCCGCGTTCGCGACCATGTGCTCGCGGGTCCCCGCCGGCAGATAGTCGAGCAGGCATCGGCCCTCGGTGGGCACGAAGGCGTCGAGGTAGATGAGGTGTCGGAGGCGCTCGGGCATGCGGTCGGCCACGCCGGTGGCGACCATGCCACCATAGGAGTGACCGAGCAGGACCACGTCCCGGAGGTCCTCAAAATCCAGCGCCGCGGTCACGTCGCTGATATGGGTCTCGAGGTCCACCGCCGGGCTCGCATGGTGCCCGCGCTCCCCGAGCCCGGTCAAGGTCGGCGTGAGGAGCTCGTGGCCGCGCGCGCGGAGCAGCGGCCGCACCTTCTTCCAGGCCCAGGCCGACGACCACGCGCCGTGCGCCAGTACCAGAGTCGCCACCCGACCTTTTTCGCCCCTCTCGTCTCGACAAGTCAAGGGGATCACTGAGAAGCTAGGGGCGGAGGAAGGCCATGAACAATGCCAGGCGTCCCGATGCGGTGGCGGCGCTGCCCGCGCAGCGCTACGTGACCGTCATCGCGCAGGATCCCAGCGTCCGCCAGAACGGGTCCAACGGCCCCATCCTCATGGCGAAGATCGCGGTGCCCGCGGAGGACCTCATCCCCGGCCCCATCGGCTACCGGGTGCAGGTGGTGGACTACGACTCGACGACCAGACGGTTCAACGGGGCGCACGATCTCCCCGACAGCCTCGCCAACGAGCCGCCCGCGTGGGCGAAGGGCGACGCCAGGATCCTCGACGACTTCCGCTTTCACGCCCAGAACGTCTACGCGCTGGTCATGAAGACGCTGGCGCGCTTCGAGTTCGCGCTGGGCCGGCGCGTGGGGTGGTCCTTTCGCACCCACCAGCTGAAAGTCTCCCCGCACGGCATGCTGGACGCCAACGCGTTCTACAGCCCGCGGGAAGAAGGGCTCGTCTTCGGTTACTTCGCGGGCGCGAGCGGGGAGACGGTGTACACCTGCCTCTCGCACGACGTGGTGGTGCACGAGACCACGCATGCCTTGATCGACGCGCTGCGCGAGCGCTATCTCGACCCGTCCAGCCCCGATCAGGCCGCCTTCCACGAGGGCTTCGCCGACGTCATCGCCATCCTGTCGGTGTTCTCCCAGCCCGAGATGGTGCGCATGCTCCTGGCGCCGCCCACGAAGAAGGGAGGGACCGCGGCGCTGATCGACAAGGAGGACGTCACCGTGGACGCGCTCAAGCAGAGCGCGCTCTTCGGGCTCGCCGCGCAGATGGGCCAGGAGATCCAGGGCTCGCGGGGTGGCCCGCTGCGCCAGAGCGCGCTCCTGGCCGCCGATCCCAGGCTCCTCGACTCGCCGGAGTTCCAGGAGCCGCATCGCCGGGGCGAGGTGCTGGTGGCCGCGGTGCTCAATGGCTTCATCCACGTGTGGGCGTCGCGCATCCAGGATCTCGGCGTGCCCGACCAGCGCTCGTTCGCGGTGGCGCGCGTGGCCGAGCAAGGGGCCGACATCGCCGACACCCTGGCCACCATGTGGATCCGGGCGCTGGACTACATGCCGCCCGTGCACCTCGAGTTCGGCGACGCGCTGAGCGCCGCCTTGACCGCGGACACCGAGGTGCGCCCCGACGACTCGCGCTACAACCTGCGTGAGCACATGCGCAAGGCGTTCGCCACCTATGGCATCGAGCCGCCGCGATCGGCCGACCGCGAGACGGGCACGTGGGCGCATGCGCCGGGCGGGCTCAACTATGACCGGGTGCGCTTCGAGTCCATGCGGAGCGACAAGGACGAGGTCTTCCGCTTCCTGTGGGAGAACCGCAAGCCGCTCGAGGTGGAGCTGCGAAAGGGCGCGTTCACCGAGGTGCTCTCCGTGCGCCCGTGCGTGCGCGTGGGCCCGGACGGCTTCACCCTGCGCGAGACCGTGGCCGAGTACTACCAGGTCGCCCGCCTCACGCCCGCGGAGCTCGAGCGCGCCGGCATCGCGGTGCCGAAGAACTACCTGACGGCCCTCGAGGAGGCGCGCCGCGCGGCCGCCGAGCGGCAGGCCAAGGCCCGGGAGAGCGCCGGGGACGACAATGCGCCGCCGGCCGGCGCCGCCGGCGGGCACGACGTGGACGACGACGAGAGCCTGGCCACCACCCCGATCTATGGCGGCGGCGTCCTCATCTTCGACGAGTACGGGCGGCTCAAGTTCCACATCCACAACGGCGTCTTCCACGCGCGGCGCCAGGCCCGGCGGCTGAAATACCTCTGGGAGACGGGCCAGCTCGAGCCGGGGCTGCGCGAGGCGCGGCTCCAGGCGGCGCGGCTCTCCACGCTCCACCGTCTCCGCGCGCTCGACGCGCGGCGCGTGCCCGCGGAGGGCTGGTAGCCATGGCCGCGGCGCCGAAGGCGGTGGAGATCCGCGGCTACCAGGTGGGATTCGGGGACTGCTTCCTGCTGTCGTTCGTCTACTCGGACACGGACAAGCGGCATGTGCTGATCGACTTCGGGACCACCGAGCTGCCCACCCGCGGCACGCCGCGCAAGGCGGCCAAGGCCTCCGAGCACATGCCCCAGGTCGCGAGCCACATCGCGAAGGTGTGCGGCGGGAGCCTCACCGCCGTGATCGCCACGCATCGCCACGCCGACCACATCAGCGGCTTCGGCACGGACGGTAGGACGGGAAAGTCCGGCGAGACGATCAAGGCGATGAATCCGAAGATCGTGATGCAGCCGTGGACGGAGGACCCGGAGGCGGCGAAAAACGCCACCAAGGCCACCAAGGAATCGCAGCGGTCGCCCAGGAGCTTCACCGCGGGCCTCACCGCCATGCACAATATCGCCGAGGCCATCTTCCAGCTCGCGGACAGCCGCCCCGCGTGGATGAGCCCGGCGCTCCAGAAGGAGCTCCGCTTCCTCGGCATGGACAATATCAAGAACAAGTCCGCCGTCGACAACCTCATCGCCATGGGCGCCGCCAAGGGCGCGGCGGCGGTGTGGGCGCATCACGGCTCGGACTCCGGGCTCGAGAAGCTCCTGCCCGGCGTGAAGGTCCATGTGCTGGGGCCGCCCGACCTGACGCAGACCGAGAAGATCCGGAAGATGCGCACGACGGACCCCGACCAGTTCTGGCACTTCCTGGCCGGCCCGAAGTCACTGCAGACGGCGGAGCCTCTCGCCAAGGGCTTCGGCAATGGCCACGCCGGCCGGAGCCCCGCCGTGCCACCCGAGGCGCGCTGGTTCCGCGATCGGCTGGAGCGCATGCGGGCCGAGCAGCTCCTCCAGATCGTGCGGACGCTGGACGATCAGATGAACAATACGAGCCTCATCCTGCTCTTCGAGGTGTTCGGCAAGAAGCTCCTCTTCCCCGGCGACGCCCAGATCGAGAACTGGAGCTATGCGCTCGAGGACGCGCCGGACGCCGCCAGGACCCGCGAGCTGCTCGCCGACGTGGACGTCTACAAGGTCGGGCACCACGGCAGCCTGAACGCCACGCCCAAGAAGCTCCTCTGGGAGGACTTCAAGCGCCGCAACAAGACCGGATCGCAGCGGCTGGTGACCTTGCTCTCGACCATGCCGGGGAAGCACGGGAAGGTGGCGAACAAGACCGAGGTCCCGCGGCGGCCGCTCCTGGCCGCGCTCAAGGCAGAGACGGCGCTGTCGAGCACCACCGACCTGCCGTTCGGGAAGAAGCCGACCTTCTGCTATCAGATCGACGTCACGCCCTGAGCGGGCGGGGCCCGGGGCCCGCTAGACTTCCAGCAAGTCCTCGCCGATGACGACCGGGCCCGCGTAGTCGCGGGCGGCGGCCGCCTGCAGCTCCTCGGGCACGGAGCCGGGCATGAGGTGGCTGACCACCAGGCGGCGGGCCTGGGCGCCGGCGGCGATGCGGCCCAGCTCGGCGGGCGGCGTGTGATAGGACTGCAGGTCGCGGATCTTCTCCTCCAGCGTGGGCCAGCCGCAGCCGGGGAACCAGCCGGTCTTGGTCATCTCGCAGCACTCGTGAATGAGCACGTCCACCCCGCGGCTCCACTTCATGAGGTTCTCGCAGGGCTTCGTGTCGCCGGAGACGACCACGCTGCGCCCGCCGCCCTCGAAGCGATAGCCGAAGGCGGGCCGCACCGGATCGTGCTCCACCACGAAGGCGCTCACCGCCACCTCGCCCGCCTGGAGAAACTTCCCCTCCTCGATCTCGGTGACGCGCACCTCCGGCGGCCGGCGGTCGTGCATGTGCGCGCGGCGGATGTCGATGTCCCACGCGAGATAGTCCAGCAGGAGGTCCATCTGGCGCCGCGTACCCGCGGGCCCGTACACCTCGAAGGGCGCGTTCTGGCCCGCGATCCAGCGCGTGATGAGGAGATGGCCCAGGTCGATGACGTGGTCCGAGTGGTGATGCGTGATGAACACCGGCGGCCAGTCATAGGCGCGCACGCCCGCCTGGATGAGCTGGACGCCCACCCCCGAGCCCGCGTCCACCAGGAAGCGCTGCTCGCCCAGCGCCAGGAGCGTGGCGGGCCCGCGGCGCTTCGGGTTGGGCGGGGGCGAGCCGGTGCCGAGCAGCACGGCGCGCACGGGCGCTACCTGGCTCCGGCCGGCGCGCGCCGGCGGGCCTGCGGCTCGAACCGCCGATCCACCTGCTCGATCCGCTTGCCGTCGGAGAGGAAGAAGCGCGCCGCCTGCTCCTGCGCGGCGCGCCCGAGGTCCGCGACGTCGGGGAAGACGGTCCAGGTGAGAAAGCCGTGAGGATTGGCGCGGAATCGCTCGGGCAGCGCCGCCGCCGCGTGCTCGTGGTGATACACACTGCTCCAGAGGTAGAGATCGCCCGCGCGCAGGATGCTGTCCGTGGTCGGGTTGGGCACGGTGCGATCGCCGACCGCCCACTGCACGAGCACGGGGCGCGGCGGGCCCAGCGGGGCCTGAAGCAGGTAGGGCGCGAACGCCACGGGGTTCGCGGACTGGTTCAGCCACTCCACGCGGTCGAAGAGATCCTGGATCTCCAGCGATCCCGCCGCCGGCTGCTTCATCGGCGGCTCGTCGAAGAGCGGGATGGACTCGGTGAAGTCCTTCTCGCCGTTCATGAGCGAGGGATTGCGCAGGGACAGGGTCCGGATGACGCCGGGCCGGAAGGCGGCCGCCTGGCGCGCGATCTCGACGATGGGCCCGCCGGGGACATTGAGGACGCCGAGCCGGATGCGCGGCTCCACCACCATGAGCAAGGTGCCGTAGATGCCGCCGAAGGACTGGCCCATGTAGTGGATGCGCTCTCCGTCCAGGTCGGGCCGGCCGTCCCCGTCCACGTCGATGCCGCGCCGGATCGCGCGGACGAGCTGCATGAGATCCGCCACCGTCTGCTTGAGCCCGTCGCGGGACGACAGCGTGGCCAGCGGCGTGCCCGGGAGCGTGGACACGCCCTCGGCGAGCTCGATCTTGCCGTCCTCGTTGCGGTCCATGCCGCGCCCGCCGGCGGACAGGGTCACCGGCGGCCCGTCCGTGCGCGCGACGGTGAGGGTGCCCTCGGGGCCGGCGCCGTGGCCCACCACGTTGATCGCGATGGTGGCGAAGCCGTGGCGGGCCAGCGTGCCCGCCACCATGGGCGTGATGACGTGGCGGTCATTCGTGAACCCGTGCCCGAAGATCGCCACCGGCCAGCCGCCGGAGGGTTTCTGGCCTTCAGGGAGGAAGAGCGTGAGGTGAATCTCCTCGTCCGCCACCGGCGGGGACATGGGCCGCGCCGTGGCCACCTGGGGGATATACCGGTCCGCGGAGAGGAAGGACGGGCTCCGGTAGCGGCCGAAGGCGATGGCGCTCACCTCGGTGGGCGGCAGCAGATCCAGCGCCAGGGGAATCGCATCGCCCAGGAGCATGCCGCTGGTGGCCAGCTGACGGCGGAACTCGATCGACCGGAGCCCCGCGCGCGGATACACGGACGGGCCGCTCCCGCGCGCCAGGTCGAAGGTCACCGCCGGCGCCGGCCGCGCCTCCAGCACCGCGCGCATGCGCTCGAGGTCCGCCGTCACCGACTGGGTGGTGAACAGCGCGAGCGCGGCGACGTCCGCGCGCTTCACGCCCGCGCCCAGGAAGGCGCGGGTGATCAGCGCATCCACCGTGTGCGGATGGTCGGTCTGGTCCCGCGGCTTGACGAGATCCGGCGAGACCTCGAGGCGGCGGCGCTCCGCGTCCGCCACTCTGGTGGTCACCACGATGGCATAGAGCCGGCCCTGGAGCAGCGCCCGCTCGGGGCGTGCGTAGAGCACCTTGCGCTCCCCATCCCAGACGAATTGCCCCAGCGCGATGGGCGAGCGCATGGGCTCGGGAGCGAGCGGCAGGATGAAGACCGTTTCGCGCGTGACGCTCTCCACCGTGACGGGCGCGTCGAAGGCGAGCGCGATGCGGGGATGCACGGAGAACCCGTCGAGCTGATTGAGCAGGGCGACCTCGTCACAGCCGGACGGATCCACCGGGCAGCTCGGCTCCGGCAGCGCCACGCGGCGGCCCGTGCGCTGGGCGGGATCGGTGACGGTGAAGCGGTCGTTCGGGAAGATCGCGGTGACCTGGGCGCCCCACGCGGGCGCCCAGGCCCCTGCGGACAGCAGCGCGGCGACGGCAACGGCGAGCCGCCGGGCCGCGGGCCGGCGATGGAGCGCCATTGCCCCCTGCCCCTACTTCGGGGGCTGCGGCCCGCCGGGGGGCGGCAACAGGGGCGCGCGGCGCGGCGGGCGGCTCGCGCCCTGATACGCGCCCACCACCACGTCCAGCTCGGTCGGCTTGCCCTCGCGCCACAGCTTGAGCTTCACGGTGCGCCCCACCGGCGTGCTCGAGATGATGCGCTGCAGATCGCGCGGCCCGTCCACCAGGGTGCCGTTGATGGCGAGCACCACGTCGTTCGCCTTCACGCCGCCCTGGTCCGCGGGCTGACCCGCCACCACCTGGCGGATCATCACGCCCTTGGCCTCGGCGAGGCCGAGCTTCGGCGCCTCGTCCTCCGCGATCTCGGCGATGGAGACGCCCAGCCAGCCCCACTCCACCTTGCCGTTCTCGGCGAGCTGGGGCAGCAGGCCCTTCACCAGGTTGATGGGGATGGCGAATCCGATGGTCCCGTTGCGCGCGGCCATGCTGTTCACGCCGACGATCTCGCCCGCCATGTTCACCAGCGGGCCGCCGGAGTTGCCGGGATTCACCGCGGCGTCGGTCTGGATGAAGTCGAAGCCGGGCGCCGCCACGTCGAGCGGCGCGCCCTTCCTGCTCACGATGCCGAAGGACACGGTCTGCTCGAGGCCGAAGGGGTGGCCGAGGGCCAGCACGAACTCGCCCACACGGAGCCGGTTGGAGTCGCCCAGCAGCGCTACCGGCAGGTTCGTGGCGTCGATCTTCACCAGGGCCAGATCCACACGATTGTCGAAGCCGACCACGCGCCCGGCGAACCGGCGGCCGTCGGAGAGCTGGATCTGGATGCGCTCGGCCTCTTCCACCACGTGCGCGTTGGTCACCAGATAGCCGTCCTGGCGAATGATGAAGCCCGAGCCCGAGGCGCGGCGCTCGTCGGGATTCGGCTGGCCGGGGATGGGCGCGCTCGGAAGGGAGTCGGGATCGGCGGAACGCCGCACCCGCACCTGCACCAGCGCCGGCTTCATCCGCTCCGCGAGGCCGTTCATGAAGTCATTGAGGCGCTGGATATCCGCGGGAACGCTGGCGCCAGGGCTCTCCGTGAAGTAGGGCTGCTGGGCCACGGCCGGGCCGCTGAGGCCGGGAGCGGCGAGCAGGGCGAAGGCGAGCGTGACGAGCAGGACGCGGCGGGGGAGCAATGCCATGAAGAACCTCCTCGGTAGTCCGACCAGTATACCGTAGGGCCCTAATTCCCGTCGGCGCGGCTAGGTGCGCAGACGTTGCGCGGCCAGCGCCAGGGTGGCGCCCGCGGGAGAGCGCAGGGCCTGGGCAGCGAGGGTGGCGATGGCCTCCCCGGCGTGGTCCCGCCAGGCCTTCCCCCGCTCCGCCAGCGCATCGCCCGGCGGCGCGTGCTCCGCCAGCGCCAGCAGCGCCTGCGCCATCTCGCCATTGCCCGTGATCGGGGTGAAGGCGCCCTGCCCCTGCCCGCGCTCTCGCGCGGGCGCGAGCGGCTCCGCGTCGAGGAACGCGCCGGCGGCGGCGTCCCATCGGTGGGCGACCGTCCAGTCGGCGGCAAGCGCGGCCCAGTCGAGCCGCGCGCGGTCGCCGGCGGCTCGATAGGCGTGGACCGCGGCGCTGATGGCCAGCGCCTGATCGCGCAGAAGGCCGCGCACCCCCGCCACGTCGGGAGCGTCGAGACGGTGGGGCACGGCGCCGTCCGGCGCGGCCGCGATGAACTCCAGCGGCGGCAGTGACGTCGAGCCCGGCGTCGAGCCCGCCCCGGCCGCCAGGAGGGCCGAGGCCAGCGCCGCGCTCGCGTCGGCGAAGCGGCGCATGTCCACGTCCGCATCGGGCTGGGCGGCGATGCTGGCGTAGACGCGCCCGGACGCGTCCATCAGGTGCGCCCGGGCATGCGCCAGCGCCCGACGCGCGACCGCCCCGTACGCCGGGTCACCGAGCGCGCGCTCGGCCTCGAGGAAGAGCCGGATCAGCGCGGCCTGGTCGAGCGTGACCTTCTCGGTGTGCGGGCCCGTCCAGTCGTCCGCGGCGCCATAGCGGAAGAAGGCGCCGTCGGCCGGATCCACCAGGTGCCGCGCGATGGCGTCCAGGGCCTCGCGGGCGATGGCCTCGAGCGCCGCGTCGGGCCGGCGCCTCGCCTCGCGCAGGAGGAGGGTCACCGCGTCGGGCTCGGGGTGCTTGGGCGCGCCGCCGAAGCCCCCGTGCTCGCGATCGGCGCGGCGGACGAGGCGCGCGACGATCTCGTCCACGAACGCGCCCGGCGAGAACGCCGCGTCCGAGCGGCCCGGCGCCGCCGCGGGCCGCGGGCGCGGAGCGGGGCGGCGCCCCTCCCGCAGGTCGGCGGCCGCCGCGTCGAGGAGTCCGAAGAGCTGGGTGGGCGAGAGAAAGGTGCCGCCGCGGAGGAAGTCGCCGTCGGCCGTGAGCAGCGCCGTGGTCGGCAGGCCGCCCAGATGATAGCGCCCGTAGACGTCGGGCCGCGCATCGGCGTCCACGCGCACCGGCACCGCGACCGCGGCCACCCGCGCCGCCACCCCGGGATCGTCCCAGGTCTCCTCGTCCATCCGATGGCAGGCGCCGCACCAGCGCGCGGTGAGGGAGAGCAAGAGCGGCCGGCCGGTCTCGCGCGCGCGGGCGAAGGCGGCTTCCCCCCAGTCCTCCCAGCGCAGGCCCACGGCGGCGCCGCGGCCTAGCGGTTGACTTCGCGGAGCAGGTGCCCCATCTCGGGGATGATCAGCTTCTCCAGCGCGAGCCGGCAGGCGTGCGGCGAGCCCGGCAGCGAGAAGACCAGCCGCCCCTGGACGACGCCGGCCTGGGCGCGCGACATCATGGCGGCCGCGCCCACCTCCTGATAGGAGAGCATGCGGAAGAGCTCGCCGAACCCGGTGATGCGCTTGGTCAGGATGGACTCGACGGCCTCGAAGGTGGAGTCGCGCGAGGTGATGCCGGTGCCCCCGGTGAGGATGAAGACCTGGTGATCGGGCCGGGCCAGCCGCTCTCGGATCACCGCCACCACCTGGGCCGGCTCGTCGCGCACGATGGCGTGACCGACCACGGTTTGCCCCGCCGCGGTGAGCAGCTCGCGGATGAGGTTGCCGCTGGTGTCGTCCTGGGGCGTCTTGGAGTCGGAGACGGTGAGGACGAAGCAGCCCGCCGTCTGACGGCCGGTGCTCCGATGCTCCTGCGCGACCTGATCGGGCTTCACGTCGGCCATGCCATCCCCCTCACTCCGCGCGCTCGAGGTAGATGGCGCCCTCGTCCACGCTCACCGCGTAGCGGGCCGCGCGCTCGCCGGGGATGGTCATGCAGACGCCCGTGCGCAGGTCGAACTCCCAGCCATGGAGCGGGCAGCTCAGGATATCGCCCTCGATCCAGCCATCGCAGAGGTTGCCGCCCTGGTGCGGGCACTCGTTGCCCAGGGCGAAGATCTCGCTGCCGCGGCGGTAGAGGACCACGTCCTCGCCGTCCACCGTGACCAAAGTCGGCGTGAGGAGCGGCAGCGCGGCGACGTCGAGCACCTTGGTCTTCACCGGTCTCGATAGGCCTCGTCCAGCAGCTCGACGATGTGGAGCACGCGGATGGGCCGGGCGCCGCCCGCGAGGCCCTGCTGGATCTGGATGATGCAGCCGGGATTGGCGGTGATCACCGCCTCCGCCCCCGTGGCGCGGATGTTCTCGATCTTCCGCCGCTGGAGCTGGCCCGCCATCTCCGGCTGGGTCAGGTTGTAGGTGCCCGCGGAGCCGCAGCACCAGTCGGCCTCGTGCAGCTCCTTCACGGTGAGCCCGGGAATCTGGTGGAGCAGCGCGCGCGGCTCCTTGCGGATCTTCTGGCCATGCGCCACGTGGCAGGGGTCGTGATAGGTGACGGTGCGGGCGAGCGGCCGGAGCGGGCCGCGCAGCGGCTCGCGCGCCAGGAACTCGGAGATATCGCTCACCCGCCCCGCGAAGCGCCGGGCGCGCTCGGCCCACTTGGGGTCGTCAGCCAGGAGCGTCCCGTACGCCTTCATGTGGGCGCCGCAGCCCGAGGTGTTCACCACCACCTGCTCCACTCCCGCGGACTCGAAGGCGATGATGGTCTTCCGGGCCAGCTCGAGCGCGGTGTCGTGCTCGCCGCCATGGGCATGCAGCGCGCCGCAGCAGGTCTGGGTGCGCGGGGCGATGACCTCGACGCCGTTCCGGGCCAGCACGCGCGCCGTCGCGCGATTCTGCGGGCCGAAGGCGACCTGCTGGACGCACCCGGTGAGGAGACCCACCGTCGCGCGCTTCACGCCGTCCGCCGGCGTGACCTCGGGGAGGGGCGCGCGGTCGGCGGCGGCCGGAATGCTGGGAAGCAGCGGCTCCCAGCTCGCCAGCGGGCCCGGCAGCAGGCGCAGGACCCCGGAGGCGCGCACCAGCCGCTGCAGCCCGCTCACCTGATAGAAGCGCAATCCCGCCGCCGCCAGCGAGAGCAGGCGCGGATGCGGAAGGAGCACGGAGAAGTTCACCCAGCGGAAGAGCCGGCGCAGCGGGCCCCCGGGGCGTTGCCGCTCGATGTCCGCGCGCGCGGCCTCGATGAGCTGGCCATAGGGGACGCCCGAGGGGCAGACCGTCTCGCAGGCGCGGCAGCCGAGGCAGAGATCCAGGTGCGCGGCGGCGGAGTCGGTGAGGCCGATGCGCCCCTCCGCCATGGACTTGATGAGGAAGATGCGCCCGCGCGGGGAATCCATCTCGGTGCCGAGAATGGAAAAGGTGGGGCAGTACGCGAGGCAGAGGCCGCAGTGCACGCACTGGTTCACGCCCTCGACGTCGTGCCCGTGCAGCCGGAGCGGCCCCGCGACGGGCGCCGTCTCCGTTCCATGTGCCATGCGCTCAGATCCCTCCCACGAAGCGGCCCGGGTTGAGAGTGCCGCGCGGATCCAGCTCGGCCTTGAGCCGGGCCATGATCCGCTGCGGGGCGCCGGGCGGGTCCCAGACCGGCACCCGCTCCTTCACCGCGAGCGGCGCCCACTCGAGCATCGCATGCCCGCCCGCCGCGTGCACCAGCGCGCGCCAGTCGCCCAGCGCGGCCGCCACCGAGGTGGCCGCCACCGCCGCGCCGCCGCCCGGGCTCCCGCCGCTCGACCCTCCGGGAGTCGAGCCCCCGCTGCTCGACCCAAGAATGGCCGTCACAATGCCCATGCCGGCGTGCGCAGTGAAGGCGGCGGTGAGGCCGTGGCGCCGCGCCACGTCGCCGCCCGAGTCGATCACCTCCGCCACCTGGCTGGGCAGCACGCCCCACTTCATCACGCCGGTGACGCCGGGGAGCGCCGCGCGCGGCAGCGCCCCGACGGCCTGCCAGAGCGCGTCGCGCTCGGCGCCGTCCAGCACGCGCGTGTCCACACGGGCGCCGGCGCCCAGGATCTTCGGCAGCTCGGCGCATTGCCACTCCACCTGCTCCGCGATGCCGTCGAAGCCAAGGAGGAGCGCGGCGCCCTCGCGCCCGCCGGGATCGAGCGCCCGCAGCGCCTCGGTGTCCACGAGGTCCAGCGCGGAGGGAATGAGGTCCGACGCCATCAGGGCCCGCACCGCCGCGCCCGCGTCCTTGACCCGCTCGAAGCGCGCGAGGACGAGCCGGTCCGTGTCGGGGCGCGGGCGCAGCTTGAAGGTGGCCTCGACGACGACGCCGAGCGTGCCGAAGGAGCCGATGACGAGCTTGGGAAGGTCGTAGCCCGCCACGTTCTTCACGACCTTGCCGCCGCCTCGCACGATGGAGCCGTCGGCCAGGATCACGGTGAGCCCGATGAGCAGGTCCCGCATGGTGCCGTAGAGATGCCGGCGGGGCCCGGACGCATTGCTGGCGACGATGCCGCCCAGGGTGCCCTCGCGCGGATTGGGGGGATCCAGGGAGAGCCACTGGCCGCGACGGCCCAGCGCCTCCTGGAAGGCGCCCAGGGTGAGGCCCGCCTCGGCGGTGGCGGTGAGATCGCCCGGCTCGTGCTCGATCAGCCGGTCGAGGCGCTTGAGCGACAGCACGAGGCCCGGGCGCGCGGGCGGCAGGCCCACCGACATCCGCGTGCCGCCGCCCCAGGGGGTGACGGGCATCCCGTCCTCGCCGGCGAGGACGAGGAGCGCGGCGACCTCTTCCCGGGCGCCGGGAAAGACCACCGCCTCGGGCGTGCGGCCCTCGAGCACATAGGGCGAGCATTCGATGCCGGTGAGCACGTGACGCTCGCCGACGATGGCGGCCAGCCGTCGCGCGAGGTTGGAATCCACGAGGGGAGTTCGCCACGCCCCGCGCTAGAAGCGCTGGGCGAGGCCTTTCTCTTCGATGGGGTGCGGACGATACGCGATGCCGGCCTCGCCGCAGGCCTTGCGGCTGGGAAAGATCTTGCCGGGATTGCAGAGCCCGGTGGGGTTGAAGGCGCGCCGGAGCCGGTACATGCAGTCGAGATCGGCCTCGGAGAAGATCAGCGGCATGTAGTCCGCCTTCTCGAGCCCGATGCCGTGCTCGCCGGAGATGGAGCCGCCCACCTCGGCGCAGACCTTGAGGATCTCGCCGCCCGCCGCGACCACCCGCGCCTCCGCCCCCGGCTCGCGGGGATCGTAGAGGAGATTCGGGTGAAGATTGCCGTCGCCGGCGTGGAAGACATTGCCGACGCGGAGGCCGTGCGCGGCCACGATCTCGTTCACCCGGCGCAACACATAGGGCAGCTTGGTGCGCGGGATGACGCCGTCCATCACCATGTAGGCGGGCGAGATGCGGCCATAGGCGCCGAAGGCGGACTTGCGGCCCTTCCAGAGCAGCTCGCGCTCCGCCGTGTCCCGGGCCACGCGGACGTCGCGCGCGCCCGCCTCGCGGCAGGCCTGGGAGATGCGCTCCGCCTGCTCGTCCATGCCCGCGGCGAGCCCGTCCACCTCGATGAGGAGGGCGGCGGCGGCATCGCGCGGGTAGCCGCAGCCGAAGGCGTCCTCCACCGCCTGGATGGTGAGCTGGTCGATCATCTCCATCGCGGCGGGCACCAGCCCGCGGCCGATGATGGCGGACACCGCCTCCGAGGCCTGGTCCACCTCGTCGAAGACCGCCAGCACGGTCTTCACCGCCTGGGGCTTCTTCATGAGGCGCACGACGATCTTGGTGGCGATGCCGAAGGTGCCCTCGGAGCCGACGAAGAGGCCGGTGAGGTCATAACCCTGCGGATCACGCGTCTTGCCGCCGATCCAGATCAGCTCGCCGTCGGGCAGCACCACCTCCAGCCCCAGCACGTGATTGGTGGTGACGCCGTACTTGAGCGTGTGCGGGCCGCCGGAGTTATTGGCGATGTTCCCGCCGATGGTGCACGCCTGCTGGCTGGAGGGATCGGGCGCGTAGTAGAAGCCCTGCGGCCCGACCGCCCAGGACAGATGCAGGTTGACCAGGCCCGGCTCCACCACCGCGATCTGGTTCGCGTAGTCCACTTCCAGCACGCGGTTCATCCGCATCAGCGAGATGACGAGGCCGCCCTCGGCGGGGAGGCAGCCTCCCGAGAGCCCGGTGCCGGCGCCGCGCGCCACGAAGGGGATCTGCTCCCGCTGGGCCAGCTTGACCAGGGCGGAGACGTGCTCGGCGCTCTGCGGGAAGACGACGAAGTCGGCCAGCGCGCGGAAAAGGGTGAGCCCGTCGGACTCGTAGGACAGCAGTTCCTCGGGGTCGGAGAGCACCGCCCCCTTGCCGAGGAGGGTTTCCATCTCCCGGCGCAGGGCCTGCTTCCGCGCGTCGGTCAGCGGGGGCATGCGCCGATTATAGCTCCCACGGAGGGGTGATGGCGACGGGCAGCTCCAGCACCGTGGGCCCCCCGTGGGTGAGGGCCTTCTCGAGCGCGCCCCGCAAATCGCCAACGGTTTCCACCCGCCGGCCCTCCAGGCCGAAGGCCCGGGCCAGCGCGGGGAAGTCCGGGTTGGCCAGCTCCGTCTCGCCCCAGCGGCCCGCGAACATCTCCTCCTGGAGATACTTGATCGCGCCGTAGCGGTTGTCGTTGAGGACGAGGAAGACGATGGGCAGCGAGTACTTGGCGGCGGTGGCCAGCTCGTTCACCGAGAAGAGGAAGCCACCGTCACCCACCACCGCCACCACCTGGCGCCCCGGCTCGGCCACCGCCGCGCCGATGGCCGCGGGCACGGCATAACCCAGCGTGGCCGAGCCCACCGGATAGAGAAAGGTCCGCGGCGCCAGCACCGGGTAGTGCCACTCCATCCAGTAGTTCAGCCCGGTCTGGTCGTTCACCATGATGGCGTCCGGCGCCAGCGCGTCGCGGAGGATGTGGATGAGGCGGTCGTCCGTCTCCGTCCAGCGCGGCCAGCGCGCGGCGCGCTCGCGCGCCAGTGCCGCCCAGTCCCACTGGGAGGCGGCCGCCTCCTTGCCGAGCGCGGCGAGCAGCCCCGCCAGCCCGTCCCGCGCGTCGCCCACGATGCCGATTGCGGCCGCGTGCTGGCGGCCGATCTCCTCGGGGTCCAGGTCCAGGTGGATCAGCGCCTGCTCGGGCCGGAAGTTCAGGTTGAGCAGGAGGCCCTTGGTCGAGCGGTGGGCGAAGCGGCAGCCCACCGCGAGGATCACGTCGGCCGCCTCCAGGGCCGCCTGGCTCGCGAGGCGGTTCGGGAGCACGCCCAGCCACAGCGGATCCGTCTCCGGCAGCGTCCCCCGACCCATGACCGTGGTCAGGACGGGCGCGTGAAGCCGGCGCGACAGCGCGCGGACGTGATCGCCCGCGCCCGCCGCGACCACGCCGCCACCCGCGATGAGGAGCGGCCGCCGCGCGCCGCGGAGGAGATCGGCCGCGCGCGTGATCAGCGCGGCATCGCAGCACGGGCGGGCGCCGCGCGGCGCGTGGAGCGCGCCCGCCGTGGGCGCCATGAGGAGATCGGTGGGGATGGACAGCGCCACCGGGCCCGGCCGCGCGCTGCGGAAGA
>Ga0207674_10004231_pt1 | contig 17315 bp, 15 predicted proteins | sample KBSCornC72_FD_184303 | JGI IMG/M metagenome (GOLD analysis project Ga0207674, IMG submission 184303) | Corn rhizosphere microbial communities from Kellogg Biological Station, Michigan, USA - KBS Corn C7-2 (SPAdes) (version 2) | ecosystem: Host-associated > Plants > Roots > Rhizosphere > Soil ... | reverse complement strand
GCACGTTCTATCGTGTGTTCAAGTTCGCGGACATTTCCGTGCCAGGCATAATTTTCCAGAAGCTCCATCGCTTTCGGCGAAATAGATAACCGGCGGCCGGACTGGTCGCAGAACTTTGTGATGAAATGGTTTGCCAGCTCCGGAATATCTTCTGGGCGATCGCGAAGCGGCGGCAGATTTATGGGTATTACCGAAACCCGGTAAAACAGGTCTTCGCGAAAGGTTCCGTCAACCGACATCTGTTTCAGATCACGGTTTGTCGCGGCGATAACACGCGTATCGATCGGTGATTCCTCGTGTGCGCCGACGGGCCGCACGCGGCGTTCCTGCAGCACGCGCAAGAGCTTGACCTGCATCGCGGGCGACATTTCGCCGATCTCATCAAGAAAAATGGTTCCTTTGTTCGCCGCTTCGAACAGCCCTTTTCGGTTCGCGTTCGCCCCGGTGAACGAGCCTTTTACGTAACCGAACAGTTCGGATTCTAGCAGCGTCTCGGTAAACGCGCCGCAGTTGATCGAAATAAAAGGCCGTTCGGCGCGCGGGCTGAGATCATGGATCGCACGAGCGACAAGCTCTTTTCCCGTTCCGCTTTCACCCGTGATCAGCACGGTTGATTGCACTTCCGAGACGGTCTCGATCATCTGAAAGATCGCGTGCATCTTGTCCGAGTTTCCGATGATGTTTTTGATGCTGCCGCGCTCGCGCTGCGCGCGTTTGAAGGCGCGGTTTTCGTCGATAAGCGCCTGTTTCTCAAGCGTTTTCCTGACAAGCAGCTTTAATTCCTCGACATCGAACGGCTTTTGGATGAAATCGTCGGCACCGAGCTTGAATGCCTCGCGCGCGGTTTCGACCGACGCGAATGCCGTCATAAATATCACACCGAGATCGGGAAGCGTTTCACGCACCGCGCGCAGCATCTCGATGCCGTCCATGTCCGGCATTTTTACGTCCGAGATGATCACGTCGACCGGCTCCGCCTGAAGCACGTCAAGCGCCTCAAGGCCGTTCGACGCCGTGCGAATCACGTGTCCGTCAGGCTCAAAAACCAGGCTCAAAAGCTGTCGATAGCTCTGCTCGTCATCAACAATCAGAATATTTGACATTGTTAAATTTTACTGTCTTGGTAAACAGAAGGGATGCGATCCGGTCCAAATGCAGAATCGTGCCGCATTTCCATTTTCCCAAAAACACCGACGTAAATTCAAGGGGAAATTTCGGAATGTTCGTCCCGGACGGTTAAAAGGTTTTCGAGAGGCGAGTGCTTTGCGCCATTGGCCGCGTCCTGAGCGATCCGCGAATGATCGACACGAGGCAATTCGATAGTTATAGTACTGCCTTCGCCCTCGATGCTTCGGACACTGATCGTCCCGTTATGGTCGCGAATGATCTGGTAAACGATCGATAGCCCGAGGCCTGTTCCGCCGGACGTCGAATTAGAAAACGGCTCGAAAAGACGCTCGACCTGATCGGGCGACATGCCGCGGCCGGTATCGTCAAAGATAATGCGGACGCGATTATTCGGGATCGTTTCAAGCCTGACGCGTAACGTTCCTCCGTTCGGCATCGCCTGCAAAGCGTTTCGCGACAGGTTCCAAAAGACCTGCTTGAGCTGCGCGATATCGGCGGAGATGATCACAGGTGACGGCGGCAGTTCTTCACGAAGCGTATGATCTGGCCGCACGTCCGGACTGTGCCGCAGCAGCGTGAATGTGTCACGGATCGCATCGCAGACATCATTTTCTTCATGATCGCCGATCTTCGGGCGCGAATAACTGAGAAAATTCGTGATGATGTTGCTTAGTCTGTCCGATTCGCGAAGGATAATGTCCATCAGATCGGCCTGGACCGATTCGGCCGGCGTGTTCGACTGCAAAACCTGTATTGCTCCGCGCATCGCTCCAAGCGGGTTGCGTATCTCGTGCGCAAGGCCCGCCCCGATGCGTCCGACGGCCGCCAAGCGGTCCTTTCGACGAGCGCTTTCCTCAATCGAGCGAATTTCGGTGAGGTCCTGAAAGGTGACGATAAGGCCGGTCGGCTCATTCGATTCCGAAAGAAGATGTGAAACGCTGTAACCGATGCGCACGGCAAAACCGTCCGGCGTTTGAAGATCGGCCTCAAAACGCGGATGCTGTTCGCCCTCACCGACCGCCTCGAGCGATAGATCGATCTGGTGTCTAATATCTCCAAAAAGCGAAAAGATCGATGTTCCTACGACCTCCTGTGGGTCGCAACCGGTGATCTCGACACCGGCGGCATTTATCGTGTAAATTTTTCCATCAAGGTCGGCCGTGATCAAGCCCGATTTGATCGATTCGATGATGCGCTCGTGCAAAGCCCGCAGATTTGCAAGCGTTCTTGCGGTTTCCTTCAGCTCGTCACCGGATGAACGGCGTTCAGACAATTTCGACGCGAACAATCCAACGACCAGGAACGCCACAACGTGAAAGCTGACGATCTGGACTATCTTTGACGGTGAATGTTCAATGCCGAACGACTGGATGACGCCGAACGCCGTCAGCATCGACATCGTCAAAAAGAGGGCGACGCAGATCACCGAGACGGCCAGCGTCGGACGCGGCCGCAGGTAAAGGCTCGAAATGCTGATAGATACAATATAAAGTGTTATGTACGGCGAGGTCAGATCGCCTGTTCGCCAGACCATCCACGTTATCAAAACGGTGTCGATCAGTAGCTGCGCCCAGATCTGCGCCGTGTATTTTTTGCTGATGGCCGAAACAAAGAAATAGATCAGCGTTAATCCGATGGCGACGATGAGAACTTGGAACGGGCCGCGCGCGAGGTCTTCGAGCTTTAACTGGTCGCCGCTCGAATACCAAAGCCAGCTCGTCACCAACAGCACAAAGATCACGAAAAGCCGGCCGACTATCAGCCTCTGAACGCGCTGGCTTTGGTTTGAATTTGCCGAAAGCGAATTATCGTTTAAACTGGACATTAGAAAACGTATGGAAGCAACCAAACCAGGCGTCGGCAGATCCGCAACCGAAACGCGCCCGTGGGGCAGCTACACAGTGCTGGACGAAACCGAAAATTTTAAAGTCAAACGAATTGAAGTTCTTCCCGAAAAGCGGCTCAGCTATCAGCAGCATGCCCGCCGCGCGGAGCATTGGTTCGTTGTCCGCGGCACTGCTAAAGTAACATTAAACGGCTCCAATTTTCTAGTCAAAACCGGCGAGGCAGTCGATATTCCGGCGGGTACGGCGCACCGCGTGGAGAATTCTGACACATCTGAAACCCTCGTCTTTATCGAAACGCAGACAGGCGACTATTTTGGCGAGGACGACATCATACGATTTGAAGACGATTTTGGACGCGCCGTTAGCTGATTCTGTGCAGAAGCCCGCGCATGAGCAAGGGCGGTTCTGTCAACGTTCGCACTTCGCCCTTGCTCCTGCGTGGGCTTTCGCAAAAGAAAGGCTCGCACCGAAGTGATGAGCTCAGATGGTAATTATTCTCTCCCTCAGACGCAGTAAGACCGATGCCTAAAACGCGAGAGCAATTTCTTCCTATAATCCTTTCATTCGTATTCCTTCTGTTGAGTGTTATAGGATTTTTCTCATACCGAAGCTCGCTTTCCTATCAGGAGGCGGTGCAGTCGCAAAAAGAATCGCGCGACACCCTGCTAAATCTTGATGAGACGCTAACGCTTGCCGTCGATATGCAAACCGGAATGACCGGTTTTGTAGTAAACGGCAACGAAACGTATCTCGATCCGTATACCAAAGCAAAAACCGAAATAAAGCAGAAACTTGCGACGCTCCGCACGCTTATGGCCGACGACCCGACCGAGCTGGCCGGGCTGGACAGTCTCGAAAGACTGATAAACCAACGCATCGATGCGGCCGCTGCGATCATCGCGATCCGCCGCAGCGAAGGGCATGAAGCGGCTGTTCTGCAGCTCGGAAGCAAGCCTGAAATCGACTTAATGGAGAACATCCGGACGACAATCGACCAGCTTAAGAACCGCGAATCAACTCTTCTGGAACAACACGAGCGCTCCCTTGATGCGGCCCGCAACCGCACGATCGTTATTCTAATTCTCGGCACTGTTGCCGGTCTGGTATCGCTAGCGTTTGCAAATGTCGTGCTGATCTCGGAAACGCGAAAGAGACGAACTGCCGAAGATGCTCTTCGCGAGGCTAACCGGGATCTGGAAAAACGAATAGCCGAAAGAACCGAGGAACTGAAAACTGCTAACGAAGTTTTACAACAAAACAGTATCGAACGCGAGATCCTGCTCTTGAACGAGCAGTCAGCACGAAAAGAAGCCGAGATCGCAAATCGCCTGCGTGACGAGTTTATGGCTACGGTTTCGCATGAACTGCGGACACCGCTGAATTCGATACTGGGCTGGGCGCGCCTTCTAAAGGACGGCCATCTCGACACCGTACAGGGAAAGAAGGCGATAGAAACGATCGTACGCAATTCCGAAACTCAGAACCGCCTTATCGAAGACCTGCTCGACGTGGCGCGTATCATATCAGGCAAGCTCGAACTTCACCACGCTGACCTGAACGTCGGCGAATTGCTCACGAGTGCGACCGGCACGCTCGAACCTGCCGCGGCCGCAAAGCAGATCCATATCGACGTAAACATTAAGCCCGAGGTGAATACATCACATATTTCAGGCGACAGGGACCGTCTGCGGCAGGTGTTCTGGAACCTGTTTGCGAACGCAGTCAAATTTACGCCGAACGGAGGGAACATCGAGGTTAACGCTGAGGTCAAAGACGGTACGGTCGAGGTGGCGATCGCTGACACAGGAGCCGGAATAACGCCGGAATTTTTGCCGCATGTGTTCGAGCGTTTTCGGCAAGATCGCTCAACAATAAAACGCGGCGGCGGTTTGGGTCTAGGATTAGCGGTAGTGCGAAACTTAGCAGAGATGCACGGCGGTTCGGTCAGGGCATTCAGCGAAGGCCATGGGAAAGGTTCGACATTCACGGTGACACTGCCGCTTTCAGAAAACGGAACAAAAGGGAAAGAGTGAAAGCGGGAAAAAGCTGTTGTCGCATCCTACCCGCGAAACGAAACGTTATTCGCCTTTTTCACTTTTCCTCTTTTCATTCCTCTCCTTTTCCACAATGGCCCGCGCTGCATCAAGCAGATTCTCAGCCACCAGATCCGGCTGACGCTCTAGCTCGCCTACATGTTTCTTTCCATATCCGGTCATCACCATTACTGTGCCAAGACCAGCGTTAAAACCGGTTTCCACGTCTAACTTCTTATCGCCAACTATCCACGATCTGTTGAAATCGATCCCAAAATCACGACGTGCGTCCTCGATCATTCCGAGATTCGGTTTACGGCAGCGACAGCCTTCGTCCGGCCGGTGCGGGCAGAAATAGAATTCGTCGAGCCTGCCGTCAACGTGCGATTGTATCTCGTCGTGGATCGCGTGCATATCGTCTTCACCGTAGATGGAACGTCCGATGCCCGATTGGTTTGTTACGACGATCACGAGAAAGCCATTGTCCTTCAGCAGCTTTACGGCTTCGAGAGTGAACGGAAAAAAACGCAGGTCCTCGACACGCGAGAGAAAATTAACTTCCTCGATAAGCGTGCCGTCCCGGTCGATAAATACAGCCTTCCGGCCATTTTCAATAGTCATTCTGCGATACAAAATTACCGCAAAATAATTATTAATTAATAATTAGTAATTAATAATTACTTTCGGAAAATCTTCGTTAGTTTCGGGTAGCTTTGGCAGCTACACTATTCGTTAGCCTCGCGGCTGCCGCATCAAATACTTCATCCGTCGTTATCCACGTCATGCAGCGGTGGTCGATCGGGCAATCGCGCAGCATGCACGGCGAGCATTCGACACCTTTTCGGATGATATCAGCGTGCGGCGAAAACGGACGCGTCGTTTCGGGGTTCGTTGGCCCAAAAATGACAATGGTATCGGTTCCGGTTGCCGGTGCGATATGAGCGAGGCCCATGTCGTTCGAGATCAACAGATCGACTTCGGCAAGTATCGAAACCGCGTCGTCGAGATCGGTTCTGCCGGTCAGGCGAATCGGTTTGAAAACCGATTTTTCCATAACCTTGTTCGAGACCTTCGCCTCATCCGGCGACCCGAGCAGAATAACATTTGCGCCAAGTTCACGCTGCAAGCGGTCGTTGAGTTCTGCAAACCGTTCGGGCAGCCAGCGTTTCGCACGCGAATTTGTCGAACCGGCGCCTATCGCAACGGTTTTTCGCGAGAGGTCGGCACCGCTTTCTTTAAGTATTTGCAATGCCCTCGCACGACGGTCCGGCGATACCTCAAGGGTCGAATCCGGTTCGCTTTCCAGCACCGTTTGCGTGCCGAGAAACTCCTGTTCAACGGACGCAATGAGATTGAGATAATAATAGACTTCGTGCCGTTTCGCTTTCCACTCCGGAATTTTTATGGGATGCGTCAGGAAAATACGGCGCCCTTCGCGCGAGTAACCGAATCGATGTGGTATTCCGCCAAATCTTGCGGTCAGAGCCGAGGCAAATGAATTAGGAAATAAGATAGCGAGATCGAACTGTTTTTCGCGAAGCACGCGAGCCTGCTCCAGCACATCCTTTAGCGTTGATTCCGTTGAATCGAACGTGAGTATTTCGTCAACGAACGAAGCATCGCGAAATAAGCGTTCCGCCCACGAGCGCGTATGAAGTACGATTTCACTGTCCGGGAAAATGCGCCTGAGTTCACGCAAAGCGGGAACAGTCATTACGGCGTCGCCGATCCAGTTTGTACCGCGTACGACAATTCGCATGGCTGAATACGTAAAATGTGAGAGTTAAAACAAACGGCGAAGGCCTTCGTCGAGACTGGTTTTAGGTGACCAGTCGAGCTCCTGGCCGATCAACGTGAGATCGCTTACATAATTCATCGGCACAGGCTGGGTATCGATACCAGTTTCGTCGATAACAGCCTGCAAACCGGAAACATTTTCGAGTTTCGTGATTATATCACGTAAACTTGCCGCATTTTTACTTCCGCCGCCAATATTATAAAGTCCGTGACGTATCGCCGAATCGACAAAACATTGGCAGGCGTCAGAAAGATCGTCTATATAAAGAAGATCGCGCAACGGCCGTCCGTTTGCCGGCAATCTGATCGGCTCGCCGGTGTTTATCGCATCGGCGTAATAACCGACGAAGTTAGGCGAATTGCTGTCGCTAGACGGCGCGTACGGAGTAGACAGACGCAAAATGCAGGCCCGGAAATGCCTTTGGTGAGCGTAATATTCGACGTAACGCTCGGCAACAAGCTTTGACCATTCGAGCGCCGACTGTCCGGAGTACAGGGTCGGGCAACTTTCCGGCACCTCACGAAAATTATCCGCGAACCGGCCGTAAACATCCTTTGTAGAAATAAATATGAACGCTGCGTCCTCACGCATTTCCCTTAAAAGATTTACGGTGCCTTCGACGTTGGTCAAAAATACCTGCTCCGCAGCGTCGGGAGATTTGTCGAGGTGCGCTGCCATGTGAATGACAAGATCGTAATTTGCAACAACTTTTGCATCCTGCAGCCGCAGAACATCCAACCCCGACCTGCGCGAAAAATCGTCGGCGGCAAAATACCTTCGAACATGCGTTCCGAGATAGCCGGAACCGCCCGTAACCAAAACTTTCATAAGAGAATTCGCTAGACACAATGCCCGCAAAATGGATAAACTTTTATAGGGCAACGGCTGCAATCGATAATCTCACTAACTTGTTATAAATCCAACCCATAATGCAGGAACGACGCGCGATCAAGACAACAAAATCAAAACTTCCCCCGCGAGGCTGGAAGAAAAACAGAGGACTGACGGTTTATAAACCGCAGCCGCCTTCGCGGTTTCGGCGTTTTTTGCGGCTGATCTTCAACGGTTGGACTCTTTCCCTGTTTGCCATTCTCCTGCTCTTTGCATTCTTAACGCTGACATATTACTGGTTCGATTTTTCGGACAAGATCGACCGGCGGCTGCTGAGCGGCGAGGTTTTTACACCCACAGCCGGAATCTACTCGGCGCCGAAAACGCTGCGAAACGGCGAAGATATTTCATTGCAAGGCCTGATCGATTATCTAAAGAGCGCGGGTTATATCGAGAAAAACGAACGTGCCGACGCTTCACGCAGCCGTTATTCCGTGGCGGGCGATACGCTGACGATCGAACCGGGAGTCACCGGAACGATCGACGGGCAGAAGGTGTTTCCTGCGTTAACCGTTAAATTCAAGAAAGACCTAAAATCGATCGCCGCAATAGCTAACAAAGATACCGGGGCGACGGAACAGCAGGTCAAACTTGAACCGAAAATGCTTAGCAGTATCGCAGCCGAAGGCGACGGCCGCCGAAAGACCGTCAAATTCGACGATCTGCCGCGCGATCTCGTAAAAGCCATCACAGTCACGGAAGACCGCGCGTTCTTTGAGCATTACGGCGTTAATTTTCGCGGCATCGCGCGTGCCCTGTGGGTTCGTTACGAGGGTGAAGAAAACACGCCTTTGTCCAACCAGGGCGGTTCATCGATAACGCAGCAGCTTGTGAAAAATATGCTGCTTACGAACGATCCGACATATGAACGTAAGCTGACCGAAGCGTACATGTCGGTCATCCTCGAAACGCGTTTGTCCAAGCAGGAAATATTTACGCTATATGCAAACCAGATCTATCTCGGCCAGCAGGCGGGCGTTTCGATCTACGGGGTCGGCGAGGCGGCAGACGCTTATTTCGGAAAGGACGTTACGCAGCTAACTTTACCGGAGGCAGCATTTATCGCGGGTATTATCCGCAGCCCGAACCGCTACAACCCATTCAAGAATCCCGAAAAAGTGACCGAGCGGCGCAATCAGGTGCTCGAATCGATGCACGAAGCCGGTGAGATATCGGACGCTCAACTGGCCGATGCCCGCAGCCAACCAATAAATCTTAAGCCGATCTCGAACAGAAAAGATCTGCAGGGGATGCCGTATTTTTCGCAATACGCGATCGAAGAATTACCGAAGATCGTCGCTGACCCTGAAGCGTTACAGCATTTACGGGTTTACACATCTATCGATCCCGACTTGCAGCGGCTGGCATATGAGACGGTCAGCAAGCGGCTCGACGCTCTCGATAAGTTCTTTCCGAAAAAGCCGAAAGGCAGTCTGAATGCGGCGCTCGTTGCCATCAGGCCAAAGACCGGCGAGATCGTTGCTATGGTTGGCGGGCGCGACTATTTTCAGAACCAATTCAACCGCGCAACCGATGCGATGCGGCAGCCCGGATCGGTCTTTAAGCCCTTTGTTTACACCACGGCGATCAACTCGGCATACGACGGAGTGGGCCGGGTGTTCACTCCCGCGACGATCTTTAAGGACGAGAAGAAGGTATTTACATACGGCACAGAAAGCTATTCGCCCGGTAATTTTGGCGACTTTTTTTCGAACCAGGACATGACGCTGCGCGACGCGTTGGTCAAGAGCAAGAATGTTATTACCGTTGATCTTGCGATGCAGTTGAACGTCGGCCGCGTCATGAATCTGGCTGCAAAAGCCGGGATGCCAAAGGTCGACAAAGCCTACCCGTCGATGGCGCTCGGTACTGCCGAGGCCACGCCCTTGCAGGTCGCGACGGCATATACGATGTTTGCAAATCTCGGTGACCGCGTTCTGCCAACCCCGATAACACAAGTAACTTACGGCGATGGACGCACCGTCGCAAAGCCGTCGCCGGAGCGAAAGAACGTGATTCGGCCCGATGTCGCCTACATCATGGACGATATGATGAAGGACGTGATCAACCGGGGGACGGCGGCGCACGCTCAACAGTGGGGATTTAAGAACGTCGATGGCAAGACGGGATACGCCGGGAAAACAGGCACTTCGCGTGATGGATGGTTCGCGGGGTTCACGCCGGAACTTGTTTGTGTTGTGTACGTTGGGTTCGATAATGGCGATGACCTGAATATGACGGGCGGCGATTCGGCGCTGCCGATCTGGGCAGATTTTATGCGTGGAGCGCTCGATCAGCATCCCGATTGGAACGGCGATTGGTCAATGCCGGCCGGTGTGAAACGCGCCGAGATCGACATCAGGAGCGGAAAAGTTTTAAAGGAACTCGACCCCGCTGCGTCGCTGAATATCAAAGATCAAGAGAATGCGTTAAATCGGAAACCAGACGACGGCCCGGTGAACGCCGATGACGAACAGCAAAGCCCCGAGGCTGACATTTATGAAAAAGATGTACCTGCCGAATTCAGGCGCATCGAGTTGTTCATCACCGGAACGATCCCGAATAAAAGTCTTGCCGACGATCAGCCAACGGACGAAAATGTCCAGGAAATTCCCCCGGTCGAGGGCGAAGTGCCTTCACCTTCACCGACCGGAACTCCGATCGACGGGACGTGGCAAGACGACGCCGAACCGCCAACAAATGTAGGCTCAAACCGCAAACCGCCCCAGCGTGAGCGTGAGAGAACGGTTTCGGTGATGGTGTGCCCGCTTACAGGAATGCGAGCGACCGCGAACTGTCCAACGAAAGAGCCTAGAACTTATCCGGCCGGCTCCGAGCCAAAAGAATTCTGCACGTTCCATGTGCGGCCTCCAAAATGATGGAAAACGAAAAACGCGCGATGCTCAGACACTTCCTTGCGGCGCTGGCTTACCGGACGCAGAAGGCGATTCGCGGCGCGTCTGACGATTACTGGACGTTCGACGCCGGTAACAAAGTTCGCAGCCCTCACGAGCTGATCTGCCACATGCGCAGCGTGCTTGGGTATGCGCGGACTTTTTTTATCGGCGGAGCTTACCCGCGTCCTGCGCCGGTCGACGTTCAGCAAGACATCGACGCGTTTCACGAAATGCTGGCCGATCTCAGCCGCCATCTCGAACAGGGAACTTCGCTCGCCGACATGACCGAGGAGCAGCTGCTGCAAGGGCCGTTCGCCGATGCGATGACGCACGCCGGACAGCTTGCGATGCTGCGGCGCATGCACGGCTCGCCGGTGCCGCCCGAAAATTTTATCATCGCCGATATTTCGCCCGAGAATTTGACCGCGAACCAGCCCGAACCCGCGAGCGCGGACGAAGTATGGCCGGAGAAGCCCTAGCGGCATTATTTTCCTGCAATTTGATGAACCGCCTTGGAAAACGAAGCCGGGTCGATTGCGGGATACTTGTAAGTTCTGGTTCGATGGCTTCAAACAACGAAATTAGTTTCGCCGGGTCTAAAAGTCCTTTTTGAAACATAGATTTGACGTCCTTCAAGTCCTGGACATGGCCACGCTCAATCTTCGAGAGAGCTTGACTATACAGGTCGTAGTGGTAAAAAGAGACCTTTCCTAAAATAGACGCGCGCGCTTTGCCTTGCGTGCCTGCCCAGCGACCGCATAAACTCCAAAATCTTTTCGTGGTTTGTTAGCTCGCGCACTCGGCTGCTCGTTCAAAACTGACCAGGCGCCTTATCAGCGCGTTGTATTGGGAATGAGATGCGTCCGGGTTTACCGCCCTTAGTCTCAAATATAGCCGGCGTTCGGGTGAGTTGAAAGTTGTTTCAGGAATTGGCAAGCCTAACCGTCGCAGACGAGGCGCCCCGATCGATACCAGAAGTGAAGGAATGGTTTCGCGTCCTGCAGCCAGATCATCAATGCCTTCTTTGATAAGCTCTTCGCCCGGTTTCATCATCAGAATTGTACCGGATTTTCTTAGTTAAATATAGGTCCTATAGCTTAATGACCCTTTTGCCTGGTTGGCGGGAGCATTTCGAAAAACTTTGCGTATTCGTAAGCGACTTCTTCGCCGGGTTTTGTGAAGCGGTATGCTTTTTCCTTATGCGACTGTTCGGTTATCTCGCCGGCGGACATTTTGCCGTAGTTTTCCAGCACCCAATCGAGCGTTTCGATCTCGGGTGCGGTCAGTTCGTCGACTGCCGCGTCCGGGCCTGGTTGAATCAGCTGTGCGTCGCCGGGCGAACCGGAAACCCGTATCTTTCCCGACATTACCGAATCCGAGATCATTCGCTCGTAACGATCAGGAACCGGGCCGAACGGCAGATGAACGTAACGCGAACCCGATATCGAGTAGCCGTGCCGGTAAAAGTTGATAAAATCGCTATAAAACAGCAGCTTGTTCAGCTTGGTCTTGTAAACGCTGTGGCCCTTTTGCGCAAGGTACGAGATCATCGCGGCGAGCTTTGCGGCCGAGAAAACACGAAAGCCGGTAAATACGCTTTCTTCGGCGGTTTTTGCGGGCAGCTGCGTTTCGCGAAAAACCTGTGTCAGCATTCTTCCGAACTGCTGAGCCTCTTTGCGAAACGGCGATGTGAGCAGGTCTTCGATGTCCTCGGCGGCCGTCTCGACACGGTCCTCGAACCAACGCCGCAGGGCTTCTTTGATCGTCGCCCGCGAATACCGCGTGCCATTCTCAAGGCTGTAAAAACGCTGAAGCTCCTTCGCCGCGTCGTCGACAAACTTTGCCGGTACCTTCAGGATCAGATAGTCGTTCTTGTCGGGTGCTTTCATACACCAACATCCTAGCGTACATTCGACAGCCTGTAAATAGTGAAATTAAAGGGCTTGTGTGCTTAAAAGTGCTTAATTCCTTGAGTGATTCATCAGGTTTGAAAGCCTAAATTATTTGAGTAAATTGGTTATATTTCGTCAGTGCAAACGTGTTTTTCCGTGTGAAAAAGTTTACCGCATTGCGATAGACTGGCTGTTACATATGGAATGGCATCGGGACGAATTCGAGATCAGTACGGAAAAGTCGAAATTGCAGATCGACATCATATACAGGTTCCTGTCCGAAGAATCTTACTGGGCACGCACGCGCACGCCTGAGCAGATGCGGCGGGCGATCGACAACTCGCTGTGCTTTGGCGTTTACCGGGGCCAGCGGCAGATCGGGTTCGCACGCGTCATCAGCGACCTTGCGACGTTCGCTTACATCGGCGACGTGTTCGTCCTGCCGGAATACCGCGGGCGAGGCCTTAGCAAATGGCTTATGGAAACCATCGTCGGGCATCCCGACCTTCAAGGCCTGCGCCGCTGGCTGCTTGCTACAAAAGACGCTCACGGACTCTATTCACAGTTCGGTTTTGATACCCTGCGTTTTCCCGAAAGGTGGATGGAACGCACCGCTCCCGACGCTTATTGATCTGCTGTTTAATTAGCTAATTTTTAATTAATAATTAAATAATTAAATGGCAGATTTATAAAGAAACACGAACCGTTTTTGATCTGGTCCGTGTTTTTTAGTTTGCATGGAACTTAATATTTTGAGGCGTTTTCTGATGAGCTAATGCGAATTCCGCCATTGGTGGTTACAAGACGGATCGGAGCTCCGCCGCCGTTCAAGGCCGTTTTGATACTACCGCCTCGTCTGCGGTGCGACATGTCTCCGCTAACGTTTTCCGTGGTGATATTCAAGCTCGGGATGTCGCTCCTGTATCCTCCGTTGGTTGTGCCCGTCTCAATGTTGGCCGCATAACTTTCAGGTATTACCAAAGAAACACCGCCGTTGGTCGTCTGAACGTCCAAACCGCTGCCCTGCCAACTCCCGCCTGAAAGAGCAACGTGGACGCCGCCGTTCGTTGTTCTTCCTCTAACATCGCCGGACACATTGCGAAGGCTCACGCCGCCGTTCATTGTTTCAAATCCAAGCCGGCCTTCGACCGAGTCGATGGAAATGCCGCCGTTGTGGGCGTTCAACTTAAGATCGGTATTTCGCGGAACGCTGATATCGTATGAAACCGACCAATGCGAATCGTTCATGCTGCTGTCGGCTCTGATCTCGGAGCCTTCTGATATCTTGATGCTCGATGCAAGGGCCTTTGCAGCTTCGTCGGAAGCTCCCCAAGCCTGGACGCACGCACGAACGAGCACATCGGAACGGTTCGTGCCTGTCACGTGAATGCCGCCGTTTTGGCCGCTGTCAACAGCAAGTGAACCTGTAGCGGGAAGAGTCATCTGACGAAGCTCCTTGAATGAAACCTGGTCGCCATTCGACCAATTATTATCGGAGCAGAATTCACGATTTTGGCTGCGTTCGATTGATTTTTGGGCGGTTACGGTGAAAACCGATAACGCGATAATTACGAATAAAAATACTAAGGACGGCGAGTTCTTCATTATCAAAATCCTCCTGAATTGATTGTGAAAATTAGATTTTCTACAAATCAATACACCGTGCCGGAGGGTTTTGTGACAAAAATGATCGGAGCGCGGACACTCTTATCCGCTTGCGTTGCGTGTGCGGAGTACGAACGAAGTTTCGGCGGAGGAACCGCCGATGCGGACAGGAGTGTCCGCGCTCCGGACTATTTCCAAAAGATCTCAAGCTGATATTCGCGTGCTCCACCGCCATCGTCGTAGATCTCAACAATTGCGGTAAAGTCGTTGTCGGCTGATGGCTGTTGGATAACGCGCACCTTGCCGCGGCCTTTTTTTCTGTTGACATCAACTGTCACAGGGGAACCGGGAAGAGGAGATGTAAAGCTGAAAACACCGTCGGGGTTTGTCTGGCCCGAAATCGTATTTTCCTCAAGGGTATCCGATCTGATAATGAGCTGGACTTTGTCATCGACCGTCCCGCGCCAGAAAACGCGGCCGCTTCCCTGAGCATTCGCCAAACCGGCTGCGATCAGAAGAAAAACCAGGACAAGGAAGTTTTTCATATTTTTGTCCACACAAGACAACGACGCGTTCCAGTTCGAGATTTTGCGTGAATCGGAAGCTTGCTCGTTCCGCAAGCGAGCCGCACAAGTTACGCTGCGCTTTGGTTCTCGCAGACCTTGATCTTCAGCCCGTCGGTGCTTATTTTCCAGTCGAGAACCTCGGCGCCGGATTGCGCTGAGAGAGCTTTTTCGACATCGCTTCTGCGGCCTTCTTCGCAATAGAACGCCATACACCCGCCGCCGCCGGCTCCGCAAACTTTCGCAGCGATGGCTCCGTTTTTTATTGCCTCGTCGATGAGCAGATCCATCTGCGGGGTTGTAATATTCGGAGAAAGTTTTTTGCGTTCGGGCTGGGCCTTTCGCAAAATTTCGCCGACTTCGTCCCAATCGTCCGCAAGCAGCGCGGCGCGCATCGCAACTGCCGAATCGCGTATCCCGTCAAACAATTTAAAAAGTTCCTTATCACCGTCAATGTGCCGTTTTGTGAGTTCCCAGTTATTTATGCCGGAATTTCGCGGTTCGCCCGTGTAGCAAACCGCGATGCGTTCTTCCAGGGTCTTTGTGTCGATATCGAGTGCTTCGCGATGCATGCCGTCCGGACGAAAATGGATGCACGCAAGTCCGCCGTATTGAGCCGAATAATAATCTTGAAAACCGGTCGGTACCTTAATTACCTGACATTCGACGTTGGCGGCAATCCGGATAAACCGGTCCGGAGTGTAGCGGTTGCCGACAAGAGTGTTTAACGCCCCGATGCACGCAATGTTCAGCGTTGACGAACCCGCAAGGCCCGCACCGGCCGGTGCGTGCGATTCGGTGATCATGTTAAAACCGGTTTCCGGCCTGAAAAAATAGACGAGCTTTGACAACAGCTCAAGACGCGGTTCGTCTTTAAGGCTGTCGATGTTATCAAGATCGACTTCAAATTTTTCGCCGCGATCGACCGATTCAAGCATTATCCTGCCGTCGTCGCGCGTTTCGATGCGGCATTTCGCAAGCAGATTCACTGCGAAATTTACGGTTGCGGCGCCTTCGTGAAAAAGGAACAGAGGCGGTATGTCAATGGTTCCACCGGCAAGGTCAACCCTTGTCGGAGCAGATGATTCGATTATCACAAATTATTTCCCTCAGAACTGATCAAGGATGTCGAGATATATTAACGTAAATTCTAGAAAAATTGTTAGCCGAAAACTCATTTTTTTGCGGCTTGGGACGTTTCCTTTGCTTCGGCCGTTTCTTTTTCGTCGCGGTTCGGTTCGCGGGTCAGATGCAGCCGTTCGCCCACTTTGTGAAGTTTGTCCTGTGCGACCTCTTCGACGGCAAGCAGTTTTTCTTCGAGTTTGAGGATGGTTTCGGGATTTGCCTCCTCGACCTTTTCGGAAAGCCAGAAGCGTTCGACGACATAGAAAATTATGATGCCGCACATCACGATGAAGAACAGCGCGATGCCGATTTGTTTAAAATCGCCGATCACCGACGTGATCGCTCCGCTAAAGAAATATCCCGCGCCGGCCAACATCGTGACCCAGAGTCCACAGCTTATCGCGTCGAGCATCACAAACCGTACGAACGGCATTTTGCCGACGCCGTAAAACAAACACATCGCCGCGCGAATGCCGTAGATATATTTCGAGATGATGATCGCCGACCCGCCGAACTTATCGATCAGCCGTTCAATACGCGGTTGGGCCATCTGGTAAAAGCGGTAGTGTTTTGCCTGTTCGTGAAAGATACGCCCGACCATGTAACCGAAGCTGTCGCCGACCATGCCGCCGAGCGTTCCGAAAAACAAAACCTTTAAAAAACTGTACTTGCCGAAGAATTCGCTGTGCGCGAGAACGCCAGAAATAAGCAAGGTAATATCACCCTCGATCGTGCAAAGTGCAAAGACTGCGTATATTCCGTACTGTTCAATAATTTCGTAGAGCGGATGTTCCATTATTAAGGATGGCTCAAACAATCTGTCCGTCTCGTTCGGCTGTAAACAAAAGAGTAACTTTCCGTCGACGCGCAGTCAAACAATTGCGTCGGCGAAAACGGTTTGACACTTCAACGGCGAGTGTCTAAAATCGCGTTAGTTTCGGGCTTGAATTTGCAAAAAGGGTGCCAAAAATATGGGAGATGATCCTGACTTTGATATAAAGGCCGTCGGCGTTGAGGCTTCGACGAACGCGTTTCTGGGCGTCTGTATAAACCAGAATAACGAAGTAGCCGGCCTGCACCGCGGACAGCTTTCCCGCGACGCATCGGCCGCTGCCCAACTCGTCGCGTTTATCGGAGGTCTGAAAGAGCGCTTTGGCGAATTTGACCGCATCGGCGTCGCCGTTCCCGGTTTGATCGAAAAGGGCAATAAGCGTGTCGCGTTTTCAACCCACATTCCCGAACATGCTGCGGTCGACCTTACGCAGGAGATCTCGTCCGCACTCGGCATTACCGCCGTTATCGAAAACGATGCAAACGCGGCGGCATACGGTGAATTCAAGCTCGGAAGCGGCCAGGGCAGCCGCAATCTCTTTTACGCCACGCTTGGCGAAGGCGTTGGCGGAGCGTTCATAATCGACGGTGAGATCTGGCGCGGCAGCGCGGGTTTTGCCGGTGAATTCGGTTATGTAGCGATAAATTCGGACGGTATGCGGCTCGAGGATGTTGCGTCGACGGCGAATATCGTCCGCCGAACGC
>Ga0207674_10004230_pt1 | contig 17317 bp, 13 predicted proteins | sample KBSCornC72_FD_184303 | JGI IMG/M metagenome (GOLD analysis project Ga0207674, IMG submission 184303) | Corn rhizosphere microbial communities from Kellogg Biological Station, Michigan, USA - KBS Corn C7-2 (SPAdes) (version 2) | ecosystem: Host-associated > Plants > Roots > Rhizosphere > Soil ... | reverse complement strand
GAGCTCCTGATCATGATTCAGATCGATCGAAGCGCCAACCTCCTTCCGGCCTGAGCCCGTCTCCGAGACCTCCCTGCATTTCAAAGCAAGCGTGCCTGTATTCGCCTGGACAGAGCCGATGTCCGCGCTGCCTCGCACAACAACTGTTCCTACATTCGTTGCAAACGATTCCAGCCGCGTCGCCGGAGCATACAGATAAACATTAGTATCTTGCGCAATTGCCGCATTTAAGAAGCCCAACAGCCAGACCACTAACCCGAATGTTCCTGCCCTTGTTTTGCTCATATTAGTGTCCTCCGCTTTGATTCTGACCCATGCTCCTTTTGACGATCTTGTGAATTCGCACATTCAGAGGTTGCGAAAACGAAACCGTCGCACGCACGACAGAATCCAATAACATATAACGAAAGTTGCCGCCTGATCCGAACCGCTTTTGTCATTCGTCATTCGAATTTCGACAGAGCAGTGACCGATGCATCTACCTTTAGCTGCTGACCTGCGTTTCCCCGCTGTCCCTGTCAGTTCCTCAAGTCTGGCCGCGCAACTCGGGTTGCGCCGATACGACCCGTAAGCGTGCCAAAGCGTCATGAGCAAGTTCGACGATTCCAGTCAGCGAACCAATATCCCGCTCTTCAACCAGGGCATCGAGCCAATCTGCAAAATGTGCCTCCCGATTGGCCCGCGGATCAGGAAGAAGACGCCAGTTGCGTGTGGCCCAGTCGTAGTAAAGCCGGCTGCCATGATAGGCGTAGGGCTTGGGCAATCCTGAGAGCAGACTCGCGAGCATCCCACGATCGCAGCCGGCCAGCACCAGGGAGCCCACAAAGCGCAGTTCGGCTTCCTGCCGTTCGTCCAATCGTGGTGTGGCTTCTGGCGAAAAGCTCAGCCATCCTTCTTCCCAAAGTTTAAGCGCCGCCCACCAGTTCAGTCCTATCTCATCGCATATCGCCCGGGGCGAAAACGGGAAGAGAAGTTGTTGGGTTGGGATGACCCGCGCCACCTTTGCAAACTCCTCTTGCACAGGTAGTAGAGCGTGAATTGCTACTTGAGCCGTCGGGCCAAAATTCTGATTCGCTTGAAGACTGTCCATACGCCAGTTTCGGACGGTAGTTGAGCCGCCCAGCAAAGATTCTCGAGCCTGAACCGCAAACAGCTTGTTAATAACGACCCTAGCCCAGTGAGTCAAAAAGGGAAGAGAAATCTTGCCATCGATCGCAAATTCGTAGCCTCCAATCTGGATCGTTTTTCTCCCTGGTGTGCGACGCTTCGTTCCTATCTTTGTCGAAGAGCTCTGAACAATGTAGCACCCTGGATCGCGTCTTGTACAAGCGGGCTAGGCAGCAGCGGCTTTGATGGAGATACTGTCGTTCCTGCGCAAACCAGCGATTCTGGCATTGACACCACTAGATTTGGTATGTTATGGAGAGCGCACCTACTATTAGCAGGGGACGTATATGCGCTGCCCGAAATGCGGATGCCAGGACGACAAAGTCATCGATTCCCGAGCATCTCGGGAAGGCGCAACGATTCGTCGGCGGCGCGAATGTCTCAAGTGCGGGTATCGATTCACGACTTACGAAGAAATTGAGCGTAGCGGCTTGTTCATAATCAAACGGGATGGCCGACGTGAGGAGTTCTCGAAAGACAAACTCCTGGCGGGAATCAAAAAAGCCTGCCAGAAACGGCCCATTAGCCCGAAGGTCACGGAAGATCTGGTTGAGCGGATTGTGAACGAAATCACTGATAAATACGAACGTGAGGTTCCTGGAGAAGTCATCGGTAAGTTGGTCATGGACGGTTTGCGGCAAATTGACGAAGTAGCCTATGTGCGCTTTGCAAGCGTTTATCGAAGATTCCAGGAAGCGACCGATTTCGTTCAAGAAGTCAAAAAACTTGGAGGTAAATCATGATTGCATTAGCGACGGATTGTCTGGTTTTTCAGATGGCAACGGGCGAAAGCGTCCCCTTTTCGGCCGACGCAATTTCAGATGAGTTGATCGGCGAAAATGACAGCACCTACGATCCGGAACTGGTAGGCCATGCCGCAAATGCTGTTTTTCACTATTTCAAACATGAACTCGGATATCAAACCGTCACAGTCGGGGAATTTGCCGCAGCCCTCGAAAAAGTGCTGGATGGACTGAACCCTGGTGCGTGTGGAACCGTGGAGCGCGCCAAATTGGTTCGCGAATCGGATCTGTTGGCGCTGGCCCGTGATTGTGCAAACGGCGGAGAATTAGCCTTCTTTCCGCGCTTGCGCGAAGAGTTGAAGCTCCATCTCGCAGCAGACTGCCGAGTTATCCGTTTCACTGGCTTGCGTCAATGTGTGAAGCAGCTCTCAGGTGCACGGCGTTGGAGCGAGAAATGCCAGAAGATGCAGGAGCAAGTCGTTGAATATCTTCGAAAGTGCCTGAGCACGTTGGCCAAAGGCAAAGAGGTGGCTCTGGTGGTAGAGTAAGAGCAACTCATAGGTGTTGCGTCACGTAGAATCTGATCCATCGGACTTTTCCAATACGATGCCGTCAATCCTCGAGGCGATGGTGGCAGATCATGTAAGGTCTCATGGAATAAGCAAGGCTACCTGCCTTACGCCAGCAAATCTTCGATTCTGACTGGCAGCTCGCGAACGCGAACGCCGGTTGCGTGATGGACGGCTGCCGTGATTGCGGCAGCAACACCGGCCAGGCCAATTTCACCAATACCGCGCGCGCCAAGCGGGTTGAGTTCCAGATCGGGGAAATCCAGGAAGTGGACTTCGATGGGTGGCGCATCAGCGTTTACCGCAACGACATAATCGGCCAGGTTGCTATTAATCGGCGCGCCGTTCTGAGGGTCGTAATTGGTGTGCTCGAAAAGGGCCATACCAATTCCCATCACTACCGCGCCCTCCACCTGATTTCGGCCCGCCAGTGGATTGAGGATGCGTCCGGCGTCAATAACGGATACGACTCTACTGACCCGCAAACGGGCAATTTCAGGTTGCCAGGTAACTTCCACGAAGTGACATCCAAATGAATGCGTCGAAAATTTCGGCTTTGGATTGCCGAAGGTAGATTCGCTCCGGCCGTTGCCGGTGACGAGCCGCAGGTTGGCCCGCCGCAGAACGTCAGCGAAAGGCATACCGTTGCCAGGGCCGTCCGCTTTCACAAAAACTTTCCCGTCCGCCAGGGCCAAATCGTCCGGCTTACGGTGCTCAAAGGGCGTGCCAGACGTGGATGTTGCAGTGTTCAGCAACGACGCAATTGCACCGTCAGCCGCAGCCCAAACGGCTGGAGTCACCGAAGCGGTCGCCATGGAACCGCCGGAAATAGGCCCCGGCGGGAGCGACGTATCCCCAAGTGCCACTTCAATTTTGTCCAGAGGGACCCCGGTTTTTTCGGACGCGATTTGAGCCAGGTTCGTGTAAGTGCCAGTTCCGATGTCCTGCGTGCCACAAGCGACGCGCACAGTGCCGTCGTCTCTAAGGTGTACGATGGCCTCGGCGGGGAATCGCGCGGCCATCCAGGTGCAACCGGCCATTCCCCAGCCAACTGTCAGGCCATCGCGCTTCATCGAGCCGACTTCGGGAGTGCGTTTCGACCAGCCGAATTTCTCACTGCCAAGCTGAAAACATTCGAGCATGTGCCGCGAGGAGAACGGGATGCCCTTCGACTCATCCAGCTTCGGCTCGTTGAGGATTCGAAGCTGGACGGGATCAATCTTGAGCCGATCGGCCAGTTCATTCAGCGCGGATTCCGTTGCATAAAGTCCGGGAACAGCCCCCGGCCCGCGCATGGAAGTAGGAGAGCCGACATTGCGCCGGGCGCGGCCGAACGCCACGCGCAGGTTGGGCACGCTGTAAAGGAACGCGGAAGTCTCGCCGCAATCCTCGTGATAGTTATCAAGGATAGCATGGTGGCAAACGTAATCGTGCTGGAACGACACGAGTTTGCCGTTCGGGGTGGCGCCTAGTCTCACGCGCTGTTGCGTGCGCGGACGATGTCCCACCGTCTGAAACATCATCTTGCGGCTGACCACGACTTTGACCGGCTTTCCGAGTTGCCGCGCCGCTGCGGCGGCGAGCGAGCAGTGGGTCCATGGCCACAACTTGCTGCCGAATCCGGAACCAACGAATTTCGTCACTATGCGCACGTTCTCCTCAGGCAAGCCGAACATCTGCGCAAGCACGCCTCGAGTATTGAATATGGACTGAGTTGACTCGTACAGAGTCAGCTTCGAATCCTCCCAGACCGCAGTCGTCGCATGCAACTCGAGCGGATTGTGCGTTTCAGTCGGGGTCACATAGGTTTCGTCGAGCTTAACTGGCGCGCTTGCGAAAGCGGCTTCGGGGTCGCCACGTTTGCTTTGGAGTCGAGGAGTCGAACCGACTGTGGTAGGGACCTCGTCGGGTTCATCATCAGCCTTGAGATCGGTTTTGACGTTCGGCTTCTCCCTGGCGTACGTGACATGCACCGCGTCAGCCGCTGCCTTGGCGGCCTCAAAGGTATCTGCCACGGCCAGTGCGACGTACTGGCCGTAATAGCGAACGATGTCATCCTCGAAGGGCGGGCGCCTTTCATCGCAGATGCCCTCGAAGCCCTGTCCCGGCACCGAACGGAAGATCTTCCCAATATTCTCTCGATGAAAAACAGCGCGAACGCCCGGCATTTTCTCGGCTCCAGCCGTATCGAGTTTGGTTACCTTGCCATTCGCAATCGTTGCCTCGACCGGCACGCCGTAGAGCAGGCCCGGAAAATGGTAGTCAGAAGCGTATTGCGCTTTGCCGGTAACCTTCAGCGGCCCATCCACGCGGCGTGTGTCGCGACCAATTGGTGATGCTGCCGAAATTTTTTGTGTCGTTGCCATGTTTGTTCCTCCGGTGAAATCAGGTTACAATCGCCATCTGCAGCGCGTGTGTCAGACAACGTTTGGCGAGTTCGATTTTAAACCCATTCTGGCTCTGTGGTTTGGCATTGCGCATGGCGGCTTCCGCCGCTTTCCGGAAGCTGTCCTTATTCGCTGGCTGCCCCACAAGGGCGGCTTCGGCTTCTTCGGACCGCCACGGTTTGACGCCGACGCCGCCGAGAGCGATCCGGACGCGGCTGACGTTTCCTCCTGCAACGCTGATCACGATCGCGGCGGACGCGAGGGCGAACTCATAGGATGCGCGGTCACGCAACTTGAGGTAGAGCTGCTTGCTGCCCTTGACGGGCGGCGGAAGCGTGACGTGGGTAATGAGATCGCCGGGCTCGAGCACCGTTTCGCGGTGGGGTGTATTGCCGGGGAGAAGATGAAAATCTGCGAATGGAATCGAACGCGGGCCTTTCGGTCCCTGCACGTGAATAGTCGCTTCGAGCGCGGCCATTGCCACACACATGTCCGAGGGGTTGCTCGCAATGCAGTGTTCGCTGGTTCCAAGGACAGCCAACATACGATTGCTGCCGGCAATGGCAGGACAGCCGGTGCCAGGCTCGCGCTTATTACACGGCATTGCGGTGTCGCGGAAGTACATGCATCGAGTGCGCTGGAGTAGATTGCCTGCTGTGGTTGCCATGTTGCGCAATTGGGCTGAAGCACCATTCAGGATTGCCTGGGATAGCACTGGATAGTCCCGGCGGACCGTCGGATGATTCGCGAGGTCGGAGTTACGGGCAATTGCGCCGATATTCAATCCGCCGTCCTGAGTTGACTCGATCCTGTCGAACGGCAAACGGTTAATGTCGAGCACGTGCGCAGGAGTTTCGACATTCAGTTTCATTAGGTCGATGAGCGTGGTTCCGCCCGCAATGAATCGCACGTCCGCACCCTGTTGCGCGGTCCGGGCGTGTGCGGCGGTCGCTATGGCTGAATGGGCGTCCACTGGTCTCGTAAATTCAAAGGTCTTCATGTTTAAAGCCTCTTATCCTGCTCAGCAATTAGCGTGCATTAGTGTCCATTAGCGGTTTAAGAATCTGTGTTCTTCCTCCGCGCTCATCGCGTCTCTGCGGTTTCATGATCGCTTCCGGACTTCCTGGATGGCGGCGACAATATTCTGGTACGCGCCGCAACGACAGATGTTGCCGCTCATGAATTCCTTAACGTCGGCATCAGTGGGTCCGCACGGTTCTTTGAGTAAGGCGACGGCTGACATGATCTGCCCGGAGGTGCAATACCCGCACTGGTATCCATCATGAGCGACGAATGCGGCCTGCATCGGATGCAATGAGTCTGGCGTGCCAAGGCCTTCGATGGTGGTGATCTCTTCTCCGTCGTGCATCAAGGCGAGGCTGAGACAGGAGTTTACGCGCCTGCCGTTGACATGCACAGTGCACGCGCCGCATTGACCATGATCGCAACCTTTCTTCGTGCCGGTGAAGGCAACGGTCTCGCGAATGCAATCCAGCAGCGTTGTGCGAGGATCAATTCGAAGGTGATGGTCTTTGCCGTTAATCCGCAGGGTGATTGGGACAGCTCCTTGAACATTCGGCTGATCCGCAACTACCGCGTGGGGTTCGCCAGTGTGGAGTGGAGCACACCCCGTAATAACGGCCGCTGCCGCACTGCTTCCCATTGTCAGCAGAAATTCCCGGCGACTTGGGTCTGACGGGCTTGATATTTCGAGATTATCCATAGAGTCGTAACAATGAACAGCTAATGAGTTGAACGGAGGTTAGGTTCTGGAGCATAGCACATTACTCGGCAAGCCGCCAAACTGATTGAGTGATTCTTTTGGGTGGACTGCTTCTAATGTAAGTGGGCGGAATCGCCGCTGAATCGTAGCCGCCAACGTGAGGAGGCGGATTTCTGCTGCCCAATTGAGCTCGCGAAGCGAATTGCTTTCCAGCGGAATATTCCTATCCTTGCGAACATGATCAAAATGGAAAAGCCGCCGGTAGATCCCGAGTTGAAGCGGCGAATTCACGACCTCATTGATTACAAAGGTGGAGGTTACAACGAAGAAAATGTGGCGGATATCATCGAAAGCGCCCTCAAGCTGCTAACCGATGTTGAGGACACTGGAGACGTTCGAGTAATTCAGACCGCCATTCGCGAATTGCGCTACGCTTTCAAATTGTTTGCGCCCTATTCGCAATCGAGAAAGGTAACGATTTTCGGTTCGGCGCGGACACAGCCATCGCGCATGGAATATCAGCAGGGCGTGGAATTCGGGCGCAAAATCGCAGAGGCCGGATTCATGGTGATCACGGGCGCTGGCGGCGGGATTATGCAGGCGGGCCATGAAGGTGCTGGTCTCGAGAAAAGCTTTGGCGCGAATATCCGGTTGCCCTGGGAACAAAGTGCCAATCCGGTCATTCGTGAGGACAAAAAGCTGATTACTTTCAAATATTTCTTCACGCGCAAACTGATTTTCATTCGCCATTCCGATGCGATCGCACTTTTCCCGGGCGGCTTCGGAACCATGGATGAGGGCTATGAAGCCCTGACCCTGATGCAGACGGGCAAAAGCCAATTGATGCCTTTGGTGTTGATTGATCGTCCCGGTGGAACGTATTGGAAAACCTGGGACAAGCACGTGCGCGAGCATTTGCTGCGAGACCAATTGATTTGCCAGGATGACTTGAATCTCTATCAGATTACGGACGATACGGACCAGGCGGTGAAAATCATCACGCGCTTTTACCGTAACTTTCATTCCAGCCGATTCGTCAAAGATTTATTCGTCATTCGACTCAAGCACGCACCCACGGATTCAGCTATTTCCGCGATGAACGAAGATTTTGCCGATATCATCATTGGACCCGAAATCAAAAGCATCGAGCCAACGCCTGAAGAGTTGGCGGATGATGACAATGTAGATTTGCCGCGAATTGCTTTTGGTTTTAATCGACGCGATTATGGGCGATTGCGACAATTGATTGATATGTTGAATGGCCTTTGAACAGAAAGGTAGATGAGGATGGGTTATGTCAAATTTTCCATTAAATCGAAGAAGCGCACTTAAACGCATGGGCGGCGGTTTAGCTTTTAGCGCGGCGGCGGCATTACCGTCGATTACACGCGCGATTGATGAACCGCAGCCTTACACGGCCAAAAACGGCCGGATTCAGCAATCAGTTATTCATTGGTGCTTCAAGCCGATGCCAGTTGAAGAGTTGGCAAACCATGCAGCACGAATGGGACTTAAATCGGTTGAGCTGGTTGCGCCGGAAAATTGGCCGACCTTGAAAAAGCTTGGCCTGATTTGTGCGATTTCGTCCAGCCACGGATTTACCAAAGGATTCGCACATAAAGAAGAGCATGCGGAGTGTATTGAGACCTTGCGGAAGAATATCGATCTGACGTCCGAGGCGGGCTTTCCAAATATCATTACGTTTTCGGGATTTCGGCGCGGCATTTCGGACGAAGAGGGAATGAAGAACATGGTCGATGGCCTCAAACAAATTGTCGGGCATGCAGAAAAGAAAAAAGTGACCTTGTGCCTGGAGATGTTGAATTCGCGAGTCAACATCGAGATGAAGGGTCATCCGGATTATTTCTGCGATAAGATTGAAATGGCTGTCGAAGTCTGCAAACGCGTCGGTTCCGAGCGAATGAAAGTTCTTTTCGACATTTACCACGTCCAAATCATGGAGGGAGATATCATCGCCCGGATTAAACAATTTCACCCATACATCGGGCATTATCACACTGCGGGTGTGCCTGGGCGGAATGAGTTGGATGATACTCAGGAAATCAATTATGTCCCCATCATGAAAGCCATTGCGGAGACCGGCTATAAAGGATATGTGGGACAGGAATTCATTCCGACGCGAGACAAAGCGCTCGCTTTGAATGAAGCCGTTAAACTTTGTGATGTCTGATTACATCGCTCACTTAGGTAGAAAAAATGAACACTGAACATCGAACACTGAACATCGGACATCGAACGGACAATTTCGAGCCGCAGAATCTCGGTTTGCGCGCGTTGGATCATGTCGCGGTTTGCTCTCGTGGATATTCAATTCGATGTTCGATGTTTCTGCTTTTTCTGCTCGTCTGCCTTGGCAGTTTCGCCCATTCGGCCGAACCCCTTCGAGCCCTGATGATCACTGGCGGATGCTGCCACGACTATGAAGCGCAGAAGAAAATCCTTAGCGAGGGCATTAGCGCCCGGGCTAATGTCACCTGGACCATCATTCATGAGGGAGGCAACGACTCCAAGGACACGAAGTTCAGCATTTACAATAAGTCGGATTGGGCGAAAGGGTTCGACGTCGTCGTTCACAACGAATGCTCCGGCATGGTGACAAATGTGGATTGGGTTGAGCATATCGCCCGGGCACATTATGATGGCGTGCCCGCAGTCGTGATTCACTGCTCAATTCACAGCTATCGCAATTCAACCACTGACGAATGGCGCAAGCTGCTGGGAGTCAGTTCTTATCGACATCAAGCGCGCAGACCTTTTGAAGTTGAGACAGTCAAAGCTGAACATCCCGTAATGCTTGGCTTTCCTATAAAGTGGCGCGATGACCCGGATGAGCTTTATGAAATCAAGAAGGTCTGGGGCAATTGCACGCCTTTGGCTGAATCGCTCACCCCGAAAAACGAAACCGATCGTCATCCGTGCATCTGGGTGAATACTTACGGAAAGGCCCGCGTGTTTGGCACGACGCTGGGCCACGGCAACGAAACGATGCAGCGGCCGGAATACTTGGATTTAGTTACCCGTGGACTTCTATGGGCTTGCGATAAATTGGGGCCGGACGGCAAACCGAAGGACGGATACGGTAAGAAATAGCTTTCGACTAGGCGGCGCTTTCCTGCTTCGTGCCAAGGGGGCGAAAATAATAAACCCACAGAGCGGCGACTTCGCGGGCCATATTGAAAGGCATTTGGCGAAGCAGATAACTCTCTTTTGCAGGAACGGTATAGACTTCCCAGCCTTCACGATGGTAGGCAAGTTTGATGCGGGGCAGATGGTAAAAGTGACTCACCACCAGGACTCTCGAGGCGTGCAGCTGTTGAAAAACCGCTTCGGTATTCTTAACCGTGGCCTGAGTATTCACTCCGTGGGCATCGAGTAAAATGTCCTCAGGTTTCACGCCAAGTTTGATGGCCATCCGTTTCATGCCTTCGGCTTCGTGAATGGCTCCGTCGCCCGGACCGCCGGAAAAGAGCAGTTTTTTAACTGTGCCATTCCGATAAAGATTGCAGGCGGTGCGAACGCGATCAGCAAGAGCGTCGGAAGGACGGCCATCAGCATAGACACGCGCGCCGAGGACGACTGCGATATCGGCCGAACGACGATAATCCGTTTTGCCGAAGAAGAGCATTTGGGCGAAGGGAAAGATGGCTATGCAGGCAGCGCAGACGGCTAAGGTGGGAAGCAGTTTCGCGTCGTTACGATGTTCATGTTGCCGGACACGAGCGAAAAGGATTGCGACAAGCGCGGCGCAGACAAAGAGTGAAAATGGGATTGGAATTCCGGCGCGGATTGAACCTCGAATCCAGAGGATATAGAACTCGATTGCGTTGAGGGCCGCGACTATTGCCAGGATGGAAAGGCATGCGATAGTGAGCAACCGTCGCGAAGCAGATTGTTGTGGACGAAACGCGAAGGCGATCAGGCAGCAAGCCGAAATGAGCAGAAGGCAATTGCCGAACCACATTGGCAATGCACGGAGATCGATCCACCAAAGATTGGCGTCGAATCCTGCAGCACGCACATTGCCGAATAGATTCAACAGCGAGAAACTACCGAGGACCAGCGCGAAGCCCCGCGGCGGAGCATCCTTCACCCAATCTGCGACAACGTGTCCCTCGCCCCTGCTCTCTCCTGGTCCGATGGGTAGACTTGCCCAATTTGAATTTTTCATTTGTCACCTCGCTTGCCTTTGACATTTATTTTCTTCGACCTTTTGGATCGAGATTCTGTTCGAGTTCTTCCTTTGTGACACTGCTCTGAACTCCGTTCGCCGGTACTTCTGCTTTGGCAGTCCAGAGGATTGCGTTTAGAACGAGCTTGCGAAAATTGTCGTCACCCCAATTTTTGTGGAAGTGCGCGCCGGTGAATCCGAAGCCGCGTCCGCCATCAGGGCGCTCAGCAGCCCAGGCGACGTGCTGAACTTCGCCGCGCTTGACGGCTTCGCGAACTTCGGGGTTGCCTTCGTGCGGGCCGTCGGAACGGCTCATCGTGCTTTCGGGCGGAATCGCTGAGAGGATGGGTGTGACGCCTTTCATTCCGTCGCGGAAGCGCATGTAGAAGTACCATTCATCGCGAATCGAAAATGGTTTTACACCGTTCGCAATCGGATGTTTCGGGAACATTTTGAATTCTCCGTTCCAGTGAGGATTAACAGACCTATTGATTTCGAAACACCCGCCGATCCAATCGATGAATTCTTTTTCACCTTTCTCAACAGTTGGCTCGGTAGCGTAATGAATGCAGGCGAGGCCAACGCCCCTTTTCATGAGCCCGTCGAGTTGTGTGAGATGATCGTCTTGAAGAGCGGGATGACCGCCACCGCCATCGGCATAAATAACAATGCTGTCGGCGCCGTCGAACGCCTTTGGATCCTGCGGCCAGCCATTGCTATAAACGACGGAAGTTATGCCCGCAACTTTGTCGAGGCACGATTTGAGCAACAGGCAACCGGCGCGATGCTCGTGTTCCCCGGCGCCATGGCTGGGCGAGCCAGCAACAAAAACAATTTTTTTGTCGGCTGCCTGAGAACTTAAGAGGCCGCCAATTAGTGCTACGAGAAAAAGAAGTTTTTTCATGTCGACGCGGATTATTCAGCTTTGCGTTTATAGACGATAGACAGAAAACCGCTGTCGGGCTTGGTCGAGAAGGATGCGGGGCGCGTTCCACCTTCAGGGTTGTAACAAACACGGAGAGTGTCGGATGTGATGTCGTAGATCGCGGGCATTGTCGCGGCGCCAGCGTCGTCGCCGTGAAAAACATCCATTTGTTTTGGTTCCTGGGTTGGGTCCAGTTTAAACGTGCCTTTACTCTCGTTGTCCTTATTGATCAATTTGTAGGCAGACCCGGAAATCACCACAGTCATTCCGGCAATGTCATCCTGCGGCACCGCAGAACCGTCCTTCTCGACAGAGACAATTTCCCAGGTGCCCTGAAGGGGCGCCAAAGGATCCGCTGCCGCTTGTTTTCCGCTGGAACCAGCGCGCAGACGAATGTCGCGGAACTGAACCTTCATCGGCGGGCCAGCGTGGAGTTGCAGGGCGAGGACGCCGTTCATGGCACGCTTGGATTCGCAATCGTCTGTGACATCGACCGTTTGTTTCCCGTTAATAAAGTGTTGCAGATGATTGCCGCGGGCGCTTACCACGTAATCATTCCAATCGCCTTGTTTAATTGCGGCCTGAATTTCATCGGAAGAACCTAACGAGCCGGTCACTTTTTTCTCGCAGTTCTTATCCCAGACGACTTTTTCGCCGCGAGCGGCCATGATGCCGCGAGTCATCCGTTCTTCATAAAGGATTCCAGTGTAAGTCTTGCCGGCTTCCATATCGGCCTGATATCCCCCAACAACCCAACCTTTGGGATCGAGAACTTTGCTGCGGTACTGGATACCGGAATTCGCGAAGCCTTTGTCATTAAGCGGTTCGATTTTGAAGGAGCAACGCAATTCAAAATCGCCGACAGTGCCCTTGGTCCAAATCAGAAAAGTGTTGTTTTTGATCGAATGCTCCTCGCTCGTTTGGCCGACGATTGCACCATCCTTCACCGACCAAAGGTCGGGATTGCCGTCCCAGCCCGTGAGGTCTTTTCCGTTAAAGAGAGAAGTGAATCCCTCTTCTGTGGCAGCTCCCGCGTTGTGAGTAAGCAGACAGAAGGCGCAGGCTGCAATAGCAATTTTTGTTAACCAACGCTGCCTCCATCCTCCCTCTCTCCAAAGCTCCGTAGGAGCAGCATCTGTTTCCGTCGGTCCATGGCAAGGGACATCGAACTTCTGGAAATTGGAGCTTGTTGTTTGGAGCTTCTCTGGAGCTTGGTGCTTGGAGCTTGGTGCTTTCATAGTGTTTTCCTCAGGAATTTTAGGCCTTTAACTGCAATTTCATTTCGAGTCGGTTCAATGCGACGCCAGATGGCGGCGGCGCGGGCGATGACTTTGACGTCAGTCGTGAAAGATTCGATCACAACATCGCCTTTGTATTTAACGTCTTTCAGAGCTTTAGCGATGGGCTTCCAATCTATGTGATCGTTTCCGGGCGTGCCGCGATCGCTCCCGCAGGCATGAAAATGGCCCAGCAGTCTGCCCGCTTTGCGAATGGCGGCAGCCTGATTTTTTTCTTCGATATTCATGTGAAAAGTATCGAGATGCAGCTTAAGTGCCGGACTGCCGACAGCCTTGATCATTTTGAGCGCCTGATCGCACGTGTTGATGAAATCGGTTTCAAAACGGTTGAGCGGTTCGAGACAGATTTTTTTACCGCGTTCCTCAGCGTATTTGCACAGCGTTTTGAGATTCGACACAACCGCAGCCCATTGTTGCTTATATTCGTCGGGCGGAACGGCGTCAGCGCGACCGACTGCCGAATAGACTGGACCGATCAGTGCAGGACAATCGAGGACGACCATCTGATCGATAAGCTTCATCATGTAGTCCAGCCCCGTCTTTTGGTTTTCGGCAGTGCCACGCAAATCTCGATCCGGCCCCATGCAAGCACAAATGGACCCGCAAACGAGTTTGTGCTTGTCGAGTTCGCGTTTTACGTGCGTGGGATCGATGTGGGAAGGATCTTCTACGGGAATTTCGATCGTATCGAACCCCCAACGTTTGAATTGTGAAAATAATTTTGTGCTTTCGTTGGTAAAGGGGGACGTGAAGAGGAAAGTATTGATGCCAATTCGCATACGCGAGTTGAGGCTAGTTAATGTACATTGGGTGTCAAAGGGAATTCGGAAATTTGGGACCTCCTCGAGCGTGCATTCCAATTTTTAAAGTTAGTACGAGAGCGCTCTTTTAGCATTCTGCAATCCAAAGGGAACGCTCCGCACCCTCTTACACAAGACCACTTCGAATGCTTGATTTTTTGCATTCCACAATCCTCGCTTGCATTCGGCAATCCCTGAACCCCAAAGGGGGGTTCCGCCCCGTAAAACACCCACCCCGACGACGCTCTACACCTGAAACTTGAGAAGTTCCCGGGTTACTGTGCTTCAAACTGTAACTACATTAGCGATTTCGCGGTCTGAATAAGAGGATAGTTGCGTCGTCACTTATTAGCTGCGAAGTCGCGTTAATTTGAATAGACTGCTTTATCCGCTCATGACTTCTGCGCTGACACAAACGGAACGATTCAGTTCATCTAGGGGAGCACACGCGCCTTCGTGTGTTTCAACGGGCGCCCCCGCCCGTTGGATTTGGGCCATTGGCGTCATTACTGGTCTCACTATCGCCCAAACAGTAGCCGCGCCGATGGACATCTCGAAACTACCGCCGCCATTGAATCGTCCCGTCGATTTCGCGAAAGACGTTCAGCCGATCCTGGAAAAATCGTGTCTGAAATGTCACGATACGGAAAAAGCCAAGGGAAAATTGACGCTCGATACTCGGCAGCACGCGCTCAAAGGAGGCGAAAACGGACCGGATATCATTGTAGGTGACAGCGCGAAAAGCGTGTTCATTCAATTCACGGCACGACTCGTCGAAGACTCCGAAATGCCACCCATTGGCAAAGGCGAGCCCCTCACCCTCGAACAGATCGAAATCTTGCGGGCCTGGATCGATCAAGGCATGAAATGGCCCGATGAAATCGTCCTGCGTGGGCGGGAAGAGCCTTCGGGAGAAAATTCAAAAGCTGAAGCTGCGTCCTTGCCCCCAGCGGCGAACCGCAAGGTGGACTTTGTAAAAGACATTCAACCCATTTTTGCGGCACGCTGTTACGATTGCCACGCCGACAAAAAACAGGAAGCACAATTCCGATTGGACGCAAAAGAAATCGCCCTCAAAGGCGGTGAGTTGGGCCCGGCGATTGTCCCAGGCAAAAGCGCCGAGAGCTTGCTCATTCACGCCGTGGCTGGCGTGAAGCCTGATTTCGTTATGCCCAAAAAGGGCGAACGCCTGACCGCCGAACAGGTCGGCTTGCTTCGCGCCTGGATCGATCAAGGCGCGGAATGGCCTGATAGCGCTTCTGTTAAAATCGAGGACAAACGGAATCATTGGGCTTTCAAAGCGCCAATTCGTCCATCAGTCCAAACAGTGACTCAGAAAAAGTGGGCGCGAAATCCAATCGATAACTTTGTCCTCGCCCACTTGGAGCAGGAACATTTGAAACCTTCTCTAGAAGCCGATCGGATCACGCTCATTCGCCGATTGAGCCTCGATCTGCTTGGCTTGCCCCCGACCGTCAAAGAGGTTCAGGAATTTGTCGCAGATAAAAGTCCGGATGCTTACGAACATGTTGTCGATCGACTCCTCGCGTCGCCTCACTATGGCGAGCGTTGGGGCCGCCATTGGCTCGATGCGGCTCGTTACGCCGACACCAACGGCTACGAAAAAGACAAGCCACGCTCCATCTGGCCTTATCGTGATTGGGTCATCAAGGCAATCAACGATGATATGCCATTTGACGAATTCACCATCGAACAACTTGCCGGAGATCTCCTGCCCCATCCGACGGTCGAACAGCGCGTTGCGACCGGTTTTCTCCGAAATTCAATGCTCAACCAGGAAGGCGGCATTGAGCCCGAGCAATTCCGCGTCGAAGCCCTCATCGATCGGATGGACACTCTCGGGAAAGCCTTCCTGGGGCTCACCATCAACTGTTGTCAGTGTCACAATCACAAATACGATCCCTTTCCGCAAAAGGAGTATTATCAGCTCTACGCATTTCTGAATAATGACGACGAATCATTCATCGAAGTGCCCACGGCCGAGCAGGAAAAACAACGGAAGGACATTCGCGCGAAAGTTCGTCGGTTGGAAGAGAAAGCGATGAACGAGGCGACCAACCTCACCACCCAAATGGCTGAGTGGGAAACAAACGTCTCCGAGGTCACAACGGATTGGGTCGTGCTGAATCCGAAGGAATGGTTCAATTTCGCAACCAAATACGAAAAACAGGACGATCTCTCATTGCTCGGCGGCGGCGATCTCCAACCCAGTGGTGTAACGCGAATTTGGGTCGATACACAGGAAACAAATATCACCGGCTTCCGGCTCGAAGCCCTCACGAACCCCAATCTGATGTATGGCGGTCCCGGCCTGGTGGGCAAAGGCAGCTTTTTCGTGAAGGAATTTAGTGTCGACGCCTACGCCATCAACAATCCGACCGTGACAAACAAAATAAAGTTCCGGCGCGCCGAAGCGGATATGGAAGCCCCCGGCTTCGCAATTACCAACGCCATCGACGGCAAGACAGATAAAGGCGGCTGGACGCCAACCCTCACCGTCGATCATCGAAACCAACCGCACCGAGCCGTTTTCGAATGCGAAGAGACGTTTGGTTTCCCTGGTGGCACGCGAATGGAAATCGTCATCAATCAGACTAAAGGTGAAGACGCTAAACTCGATTCCTACATGATTGGTTGTGTTCGCGTGAGCATGACGAGCAATGCCGGGCCGTTGAAGGTGGATCCATTGACCCCGGCGCAACGAAAAGCACTCGCAATAGCGCAGGACAAACGGACTCCGCCACAAAAACTTGCCCTGTTTGATGCATACCGTTTGACCGACTCCAACTTCACCAACCTGAATCGGGAAATTGATAAGGCATTTGCAGACTGGCCATACCCTCCAACGACCTTGGTTCTACAACAGCGCAGCCATCCGCGCGTTACTCGCATATTCAAACGTGGTGATCGCTTGCGTCTCGGTGACGAAGTGCACGCAGACGTTCCCTCAGTTCTGAATCCATTCCCAAAAGATGCGCCTCGAAATCGCCTCGGTCTGGCCAAATGGATTATCGATCGACGCAGTCCGACCACTGCGCGCGTCATTGTAAATCGCATGTGGCAGGAATATTTCGGCCAGGGATTGGTGACCACGCCCGAAGATTTCGGAACGAGAGTCGAACGGCCATCCCACCCCGAATTGCTCGACTGGCTCGCGTGCGAGTTTATGGAACCAACATTCGAAAATCGAAATTCGAAATCTGAAGAATCGGCGAAACCGTGGAGCATGAAGCACATCCATCGCCTGATAGTAACCTCCGCGACATATCGCCAATCATCAAAGGTTACACCCGAGCTTTACACCAAAGACCAATACAATCGGTTCCTCGCGCGCGGTCCGCGAATCCGTGTCGATGGTGAAGTTGTCGAAGATATTGCGCTCGCCGTCAGCGGCTTGCTGAATCCCAAAATCGGCGGACCAAGTGTTTACCCGCCGATTCCTGCAAGCGTCGGCGATACAGCTTATGGAGGATTTTCCTGGCCGGAGTCCAAAGG